>ENA-UOJT01002674-UOJT01002674.1-human-gut-metagenome-genome-assembly--contig:-C15-NODE-2674-length-10189-cov-5.442668_pt1 | contig 10189 bp, 5 predicted proteins | sample MGYA00242357_ERZ723904 | MGnify/ENA metagenome assembly ERZ723904 | reverse complement strand
GCCTCCATCCAGGTGATGAGGTTCTGGTTTCCCTCTAAATCGACAAGAGCGACCGTCTCTGCGCAACGATGAAGGTTAACCATTTCCTGAAAACCAATTCTCCGTACGTCGTAGGCGATATCGTAAAGGGAAGAATCTACGAGATCAGCGGAAACTTCGGCGTTTTCGTTGCTGTTGATGACCGCTACTCCGGCCTGATTCCAAAGAGAGAAGCACAGGCAGACTATCATGTCGGCCAGGAACTTGAGTGCCGCGTTACAGAAGTCAAAGAGGACGGAAAACTCTCCCTGTCCGCACGCGGAAAAGCGTACGAGCAGATCGCAATCGATGCAGAGAGCGTTCTTTCTGTGATCGAGGAATTTGCAGGTGTCCTTCCATTTGATGACAAAGCATCACCGGAAGTGATTCAGAGAGAATTCGGCCTCAGCAAAGCAGCATTTAAGCGCGCGGTCGGCCATCTGATGAAAGAAAAACAGGTTGTCATCCGCGACGGTAAAATCTGGACGGCAGAAAAAGCAAAATAAGAAAAGATCGGGCACTGGACAGGAAGCACATCCTCTCCGGTGTCCGTTTTTTTGTGTCAGACAGCAGATAAAATTTTGAAATTTTTTCTGCGCCCGGTTTGCGGTTGCGCGAAGAGAGGATTGCGCTTATAATATGATCTATATGACAAAAAGTGACACAGGATCTGATGGAGAGCGATGAAGAAAAAGAAAAGTAAGAAAAAAACATCCTTTATTTCCAAAACCGCAATGACGGTTTTGACGATCATTCTGATTATTCTGTTTTTCTGCATTATGTCGATGGTCGAGAAAATACAGGGAACGGCCCGCGTTGTCAACTATGCCGGTCTGGTGCGCGGAAAAACGCAGCGGATTATCAAGCTGGAGAATGCGGGAGAACCGCAGGATACGATGATTGCAGACATCAACGCTTATATCGACGGTCTGCGGAACGGAAGCAGCGAGCTGGATCTGGTGCGCCTGGATGACCGGGATTTTCAGGATAAGATGACTGAGCTGGCATCGTATTTTGAAGAGCTGAAGGCAGAGATTCTGCTGGTGCGTGAAAAAGGATATGAGAATACCGCGATTATCGAAAAGAGTGAGACCTTTTTCAAAATTTGTGACGAGGCGACGGGCCTTGCGGAAGCGTATTCGCAGAGAATGGCGTCTTCGCTGAAGAAGCTGGAGCAGGTGGTAGTAGGAGATATCATCGGTCTGGTGTTTGTCATCGGCATGGAGCTGATCAAGGCCGTCCGCTATGCGGCGGTGAACCGTATTCTGCAGAAGAAAGTCTATCTCGATGAGGCGACGGGCCTGCCAAATAAAAATAAATGCGAAGAGATTCTGGAGGGAAGCGACGGAGGAGAAGAAATTTCCGGCGTGTATGCGGTCTGTGTGTTTGACCTCAACAATCTGCGCACGATCAACAACAGTCTGGGTCACGACAAGGGAGACGAATATATCCGTTCCTTTGCCGTTCAGCTTCGAAAAGCAGTCCCGGAGGAGTATTTCGTCGGAAGAAACGGCGGAGATGAGTTTCTTGCCATTCTGCGCGGACTGAACCGCGAAGAAGTGGAAGCGTGCATGAATCACATCCGCACGCAGACGGCAGAATATTCCCGCCAGCACCCGGAGATGCCGATCAGCTACGCCGGAGGCTATGCACTGTCCACGGAATTTGAAGACTGTGATATCCGGGAACTGTTCCGCCATGCGGACCAGAACATGTATATCGACAAAAACCGCGCGAAGATGGAAGAAGCCGCCGCAGAGCGGAAGATCAGCCTGGAAGCGCTGGACGTCGTAAAGAAAAAGGGATACCATTTTTCCAACTGTATTTACTGCAATGCAAGACAGGACCAGTACCGGATTCTGCGCGCCGTTTCGGGCTTTTTCCTTGCCGAGGACGGCAGCTATACCGGTGCGGCCGAGCATATTGTGCAGGGCATCACGGATGAGGAAAAGAGAAAGGAAATGCGTAGAATGCTGGATCTTACCCATCTGAAGGAGTGCTATCAGAAGGGAGAAGAGAGCGTAGAAATTCTGTGCGAGTATCGGGAGGGCAGCGAAGGGGAAGCGCTCTGCCGGGGAAAAGTCACCATTCTGTTCTACGACGCGGCCGAGGACGGCGGACTGCACCATTTTCTGATGGGCTTTGAGCGGTTCCGCTCCGATGAGGAAGCTGCTCGGAATGAAAAAGAACAGCTCGACCAATACTATGAACAGATGAAACAGTCGATCATTGAAAACAGCCACTACGCCGAGGCACTTCTCGAGACGGCCGAGGCCGTGTTGGCCGTTGATCTGACGAATGATTCGCTGGAGCAGATTTTTTACCACAGCGGGCAGAAGAAATTTGACCTCAATATAGATCTGCCGTGTTCCTACGAGAAATACTGCGGGGAATGCAGTGCGTTTGTCGCGGAGGAGACATTGGAATCATACCGCATTGTGGATTCCTCGAAGAAACTGCTGCAGCGCTTTGAAAACGGAGATAAGCAGGTAGTCGTGGAGTATCAGGAAACAGATGAGTCCGGCAGAAGAATATGGTTGCAGAAGACGGTTCTTATGTCACAGGATACCGTCTACGACCGAAAGACAAAGCGGGAGAGCGTTGTGGTACACGGCATGATCCTTTTCCGTGATACGTCAGAGTTCCACAGCCGGGAAGAGAGGGAGAAGATACAGCTTCAGGATGCCTTTAGAGCTGCAGACAGTGCAAGTCGTGCAAAAACAGAATTTATGAACCGCATGAGCCACGATGTGCGCACGCCGATCAATGGCATTATGGGCATGCTGGATATCATCCGCAAAAACCGGCAGGATGAGGCAAAAGTGGACGACTGCCTCGATAAAATCAATCTTTCCGCAAGCCATCTGCTGGCACTCGTCAACGATGTGCTCGATATGAATAAGCTGGAGTCCGGAAAAGAGACGATCGAGAGCGCTTCTTTTGACCTGAAGCATCTGATGGATGATGTGGCATCCCTTGTCAATGCGCAGATTATGGAGATGGGCATTACCCACTGTACGCACCGCGGTGAGCTGACGCACACGAGACTGATCGGCAGTCCGCTGCGCCTGCGGCAGATTATGCTGAATCTCTTCAGCAATGCAATCAAGTACAACAAGCCGGGCGGAACGATCGATACGTATGCGGGCGAAGTCTCCTGCGACGGAACCCGGGTCGTCTACGAGTTCCGCATCATGGACAGCGGCATCGGAATGAGCAGCGAATTTATCGAAAAAGAGCTGTTCCATCCGTTCACACAGGAGAAGTCCGGTGCGAGAACGCAGTACAAGGGAACGGGCCTTGGCATGTCGATCGTCAAAGAACTGATCGAAAAAATGCAGGGCACGATCGAGGTAACGAGCCAGCAGGGCGTCGGAACGACGTATGTATTCCGGCTTCCGTTTTACATTGACTGCGAGGGACAGCGGATTCAGGAAGTAAAGACACGGATCGCAGGAAAAGAGCTTGTCCGTTTCCACGTTCTGCTTGTCGAGGATAATGAGATCAACATGGAAATCGCCGAGTTTTACCTGACCGATCACGGTGCGACGGTGGAAGAGGCATGGAACGGCCGCGAGGCGGTCGAAAAGTATGCGGCGAATCCGCAGAAATTTGATGTGATTTTAATGGATCTGATGATGCCTGTGATGGGCGGCCTTGAGGCAGCGCGGCAGATCCGCACCATGGAGCTTCCGGAAGCAAAACAAGTCCCGATCATCCCGATGACGGCGCAGTCCTCCGAAGAGAGCAAAGAGGGATGCCGCGCAGCGGGCATGAACAGCCATCTGACCAAGCCGATCGAGCCGGACAGCCTGGTGCAGACGATCTTGGAGACAACGGAACATGCCTTTGGAAAATAGAGGAGAAAACGATGAGTTTTACGCATTTACATGTACATACCGAATACAGCCTTCTGGACGGATCGAACAAGATCAAAGAGTACGTTGCCAGAGTCAGGGAGCTTGGCATGAACAGCGCCGCGATCACCGATCACGGCGTCATGTTCGGCTGTATCGATTTTTATAAAGAAGCCCGCGCGCAGGGCATCAAGCCGATCCTCGGCTGTGAGGTTTACGTGGCGCCGGGTTCCCGTTTCGACCGCGAAACCAGCCGCGGAGAGGACCGGTACTACCATCTGGTTCTGCTGGCGGAAAATAATACGGGCTATTCCAATCTGATGAAGATTGTTTCGGCGGGCTTTATCGATGGATTTTACTATAAGCCGCGTGTCGACATGGAGATTCTGGAAAAGTATCACGAGGGCATTATCGCGCTTTCCGCCTGCCTTGCAGGTGAGGTGGCGCGTGCGATGGTGCGGAACCAGTACGAGATGGGAAAAGAGGCCGCACTGCGGTATGAGAAGATTTTCGGAAAAGGCAATTTCTTCCTGGAACTGCAGGATCACGGCATCTCGGAGCAGCGGATGGTCAATCAGCAGCTGATGCGCCTCTCGGCAGAAACCGGCATCGAGCTGGTGGCGACGAATGATATTCACTACACGTACGCAGAAGATGCGGATTCCCACGATATTCTTCTGTGCCTGCAGACCGGAAAGAAGATCACGGATGAGGACCGCATGCGCTACGAGGGCGGCCAGTATTTCGTGAAATCCGAGGCGGAGATGGCATCGCTCTTCCCGTATGCACCGCAGGCAATCGAAAATACACAGAAAATTGCAGACCGGTGTAATGTGGAGATCGAATTTGGTGTCACAAAACTTCCGAAATTCGATGTGCCGGAAGGATACACTTCCTGGGAATACTTAAATAAGCTCTGCTACGACGGCCTCGAGGAACGGTATCACCCGGCGACGGATGAACTGAAAGCGCGGCTGAAATACGAGCTTGATACGATCAAAACGATGGGTTACGTCGATTACTTCCTGATCGTGTGGGATTTCATCAAATTTGCGCGCGACCACGACATCATGGTCGGACCGGGACGAGGATCGGCGGCCGGAAGTATTGTTTCCTACACCCTTGGCATCACACAGCTGGACCCGATGCGGTACCAGCTCCTGTTCGAGCGTTTCCTGAACCCGGAACGAGTTACCATGCCTGATATCGACGTGGATTTCTGCTTCGAACGCCGCCCGGAAGTCATCGACTATGTAACGAGAAAATACGGCAAGGACCGCGTTGTACAGATCGTCACATTCGGTACACTGGCGGCGCGCGGTGTCATCCGCGATGTCGGCCGTGTGCTGGATATGCCGTATGCACAGGTCGATTCGATTGCGAAGATGATTCCGAATGAGCTGAATATCACGATCGACAAGGCACTGCAGATGAACCACGAGCTGCGGGAGCTGTACCAGGGTAATGAAGAGGTTGCACATCTGATCGACATGTCACGGAGACTTGAAGGTCTGCCGCGCCACACGTCGATGCACGCCGCCGGTGTTGTCATCGGCTCGCGTCCGCTGGTGGAATTTGTGCCGCTCTCGCGAGGAAGCGACGGAACGATCGTCACGCAGTTCACGATGACGACGCTCGAGGAACTGGGACTTCTGAAAATGGACTTCTTAGGGCTTCGGACCCTGACCGTCATTCAGAATGCGACAAAGCTCGCAGAGCGTTACAGCAATAAGAAAATTGATCTGCTTCACATCGATTACAACGATCCGAAAGTGCTCGGCATGATCGGCGCATCGAAAACGGTCGGTGTATTCCAGCTCGAGAGTGCGGGAATGAAAAACTTCATGAAGGAGTTAAAACCGCAGAGCCTCGAGGATATCATCGCCGGAATTTCCCTGTACCGGCCGGGCCCGATGGATTTTATTCCGCAGTACATCAAAGGAAAAAACAACCCGGAATCCGTTACGTACGATACACCGCTCTTAAAACCGATTCTGGAGCCGACGTACGGCTGTATCGTCTACCAGGAACAGGTTATGCAGATCGTACAGGCACTGGCGGGCTATTCGCTTGGACGGGCTGATCTGGTGCGCCGTGCGATGTCGAAGAAAAAGGCATCCGTCATGGAAAAAGAGCGCCAGAATTTCGTTTATGGAAACGAGGCCGAGGGCGTGCCGGGCTGTATCAAAAACGGCATTGATGAGAAGACAGCGAACAAGATCTACGACGAGATGATCGACTTCGCGAAATACGCCTTCAACAAATCCCATGCGGCGGCGTACGCGTTCGTATCGTACCAGACGGCATGGCTGAAATACTATTACCCGGTTGAGTTCATGGCGGCTCTGATGACCTCCTGCATCGATAACCCGGGAAAAGTCGCAGAGTATATCTTGAGTTCCCGCCAGATGGGCATTTCCATTCTGCCGCCGGACATCAACCGAAGCGAAGGAAAATTCACGGTGGACGGCCAGGCGATCCGCTATGGCATGGCGGCGGTCAAAGGCATCGGAAAGCCGGTCATGGAGGCGATCGTGGAGGAGCGGAGTGCAAACGGCCCGTTCCGCTCGTTAAAGGATTTCGCAGAGCGTTTAAGCGGAAAAGAAGTCAACAAGCGGACTGTCGAGAACTTTATCAAGGCGGGTGCATTCGACTGCTTCGGCGTGACGAGAAAGCAGCTCATGTTCGTCTACGCCAATGTGCTCGATGATGTGGCGCGCGAGAAAAAAGATTCGTTAAGCGGCCAGATGAGTCTGTTTGACTTCGTAGATGAGACGACCAAACGGTCGTATGAAACGGTGTACCCGGATGTCGGAGAATACGAAAAGAGTGATCTTTTGGCGCTCGAAAAAGAGGTGCTCGGCATCTACGTCAGCGGTCATCCGCTCGAGGAGCAGGAGGAGTGCTGGCGGAAGAACATTTCCGCGGTAACGACAGACTTCCAGCCGGATGAGGAGACGGGTTTCCCATCCGTCACCGACGGCGCGAAAGAGATTGTCGGCGGCATTATCACGGATAAAAAAATCAAATATACAAAGAATAACAAGACAATGGCATTTCTCACACTCGAGGACCTCGTCGGCAGTATGGAAATCGTCGTATTCCCGCGCGATTACGAGAAAAACGCAGCGATGATGCAGACCGATGCGCGTGTCTTCATCCAGGGCCGTGTTTCCGCGGAGGATGATAAGCCGAGCAAGCTGATCTGCGAGAAAATTTTCCCGTTTGCAGGCATCCCGAAAGAGCTCTGGATCCAGTTCCCGGACAAGGAAACGTACGAGAGAGAAGTGGCGGATCTGTACCAGATGCTGCATGAATCCGACGGCAAGGACAGCGTGATTCTCTACATCAAATCGATCAAAGCGATGAAAAAACTGCCGCCGAGCCGCAATGTGCAGGCAGATGCCCGTCTGGTGGCGTCACTTCAGGCAAAATTCGGTACCGGAAACGTGAAAGTTGTAGAAAAGAGTATTGAAAAAAGGGCCTGAATGCTTTAAAATAAAACTGTGTGTGATTAATAAATAAAACTACTCGTTTATTAATGTGTGTGATGAGATGGAGGAATTCATATGGCAACGACTAACAAGGTAAAGACAATCGGAGTGCTTACCAGCGGTGGTGATGCACCAGGTATGAACGCAGCGATCCGTGCAGCCGTAAGAAGAGGTCTGCAGAAGGGCGTTCAGATGAAAGGTATCCTGAAAGGCTACGACGGACTGATGAACGAAGAAATCATCGACATGACAGCCCGCGATGTATCCGACACCATCGAGCGCGGAGGTACTATCCTTTATACCGCCCGCTGCGCAGAGATGCGTACACCGGAAGGCCAGAAACGTGCTGCAGATGTCTGCAGAAAACACGGCATCGACGGACTGGTAGTTATCGGCGGAGACGGATCTTTTGCAGGAGCGCAGAAACTGGCAGCTCTTGGAATTAACACCGTAGGTGTACCGGGAACCATCGACCTGGATATCGCCTGCACAGAATATACCATCGGTTTTGATACCGCGGTAAACACTGCAATGGAAGCCATTGATAAAGTAAGAGATACTTCCACTTCCCATGAGAGATGCTCGATCATCGAGGTTATGGGACGTAATGCCGGATATATCGCTCTTTGGTGCGGTATCGCAAACGGCGCAGAGGATATTCTTCTTCCGGAGAAATACGATTACGATGAGCAGAAGATCATCAACAACATCATCGAGAACCGTAGAAAAGGCAAAAAACATCATATCATCGTAAATGCTGAGGGCATCGGCCATTCCACCAGCATGGCGCGCAGAATCGAAGCTGCAACCGGCATCGAGACCCGTGCAACGATCCTTGGACATATGCAGCGTGGAGGAAGCCCGACATGTAAAGACCGTGTATATGCGTCCATCATGGGTGCTTACGCAGTTGACCTTCTTCTGGAAGGCAAAACAGACCGCGTTGTTGCATACAAGAACGGTGAGTATGTAGATTACGATATCGATGAGGCACTGGCCATGACAAAGACTCTGCCGGAATATCAGTGGGAGATCGCAAGAGCTCTTTCTTATAACTATACGAAATAAAAAAATATCACGAAACAGACTGTTTTTAGCAAGCAGTCTGTTTCATTGGTATAATAGCGGGAATAAAAATGTTTCCGCGGACGGAATAGAGAGACAAAATAAAAAAACAGGAGGAACTTAACAATGGTTACCTGGAACAATCTTGATAAACTGGCTTCTTTTGAGGAGCTGAAAAAAGTGGAGCGTGTCAATCTTGCCGAGGTGATGTCCGGCGAAAACGGAGCAGAGCGCGTAAAATCTTACAGCGTTCCGATGGCAGAAGGACTTGCGTATAACTACGCAGCAAAACAGGTGAATGAGGATGTCCTTGCCGCACTCGTAAAACTGGCAGAAGAGGCACAGCTTTCTGAAAAATTTGAGGAGCTTTACAACGGTGCTGTCATCAACACCGGAGAGAACCGTCTCGTGCTTCATCAGCTGACCCGCGGCCAGCTCGGAAACACCGTTACGGCAGACGGCGTAGACAAACGTGCTTTCTACGTAGAGCAGCAGAACCGCATCGCAGAGTTCGCGAACAAAGTACATGCAGGTGAGATCACCAACGCAGCAGGTGAAAAATTCACCACCGTTGTGCAGATCGGTATCGGCGGAAGCGACCTTGGCCCGCGTGCGATGTATCTGGCTCTGGAAAACTGGGCAAAGAAAAACGGCTGCTTCAAAATGGAAGCAAAATTCATCAGCAACGTTGACCCGGATGACGCAGCAGCTGTTCTGAATTCGATCGACGTAGCACATTCCATCTTCGTTCTGGTATCCAAATCCGGAACCACACTGGAGACTCTGACCAATGAGTCCTTCGTAAAAGACGCTCTGAAAAATGCAGGCCTGGATGCATCCAAGCATATGATCGCCGTTACCAGTGAGACTTCTCCGCTGGCAAAGAGCGACGACTATCTGGCAGCATTCTTCATGGATGACTACATCGGAGGCCGTTATTCTTCCACATCCGCAGTCGGCGGCGCTGTTCTGTCCCTGGCTTTCGGACCGGAAGTATTCGCAGCATTCCTCGAGGGCGCTGCAGCAGAAGATAAACTTTCTGCAAACAAAGACGTATTACAGAACCCGGAGATGCTCGATGCGCTGATCGGTGTTTACGAGAGAAACGTTCTTGGCTATCCAAGCACTGCAGTTCTTCCGTACTCCCAGGCACTGAACCGTTTCCCGGCTCACTTACAGCAGGTAGATATGGAGTCCAACGGTAAATCGGTCAACCGCTTCGGCGAGCCGGTCAATTACCCGACCGGTCCGGTTCTCTTCGGCGAGCCAGGTACCAACGGACAGCATTCCTTCTATCAGCTGCTGCATCAGGGAACTGATATCGTTCCGCTGCAGTTTGTAGGCTTCCGCAATAACCAGATGGAGACCGATGTCGACATCCAGGGCAGCACCAGCCAGCAGAAACTCTGCGCAAACGTAGCAGCTCAGATCGTTGCATTTGCCTGCGGTAAAGCAGATGAGAATAAAAACAAAAACTTCGAAGGCGGCCGTCCGTCCAGCATCATCATCGGAGATCAGGTAAATCCGAAGACGCTGGGAGCACTGCTTGCTCACTTCGAGAATAAGATCATGTTCCAGGGATTCCTGTGGAACGTAAACAGCTTCGACCAGGAAGGCGTACAGCTTGGTAAAGTCCTTGCAAAACGCGTTCTGGCTCACGAGACAGACGGAGCACTGAAAGTATTCAGTGATCTGCTCAATATCTAAAAGCGTTATTTTCTGATCAGAAAAGTCGTCCTGTGAAAAAAATCTCCC
>ENA-UOJT01002658-UOJT01002658.1-human-gut-metagenome-genome-assembly--contig:-C15-NODE-2658-length-10228-cov-37.188145_pt1 | contig 10228 bp, 7 predicted proteins | sample MGYA00242357_ERZ723904 | MGnify/ENA metagenome assembly ERZ723904 | reverse complement strand
TCTAACATGCCTATTTTTCTTATTTTCCACAATACTGCATCAGAACTACCGACTCCACATGCACAGTCATCCCAAACTGGTCCACGCCCTGGACCTTCCGGATCTCATATCCACCATCGCAGAGGATCTTCAGGTCTCTGGCAAGGGTGGCGGAGTCACAGCTGACATATACGATGCGTTCGGGCTGCATGCGGAGCATAGTGTTTAAGCAGGCATCATCACAGCCTTTTCGGGGTGGATCCACGACAATGACATCCGGATGGAGCATTTCATCGGAAGATGCTTCTGTGGTTGCCTTTTCGTAGAATTCCGGCAGGACTTCCTCTGCTTTGCCCACGAAAAACTCAGCATTTTCAATATGGTTTCTCTTTGCATTCTCTCTGGCATCGTCGATGGCCTGGGGGATGATCTCCACGCCGCATACCTTTTTGGCTTTACCCGCCAGGAAGAGAGAGATGGTTCCGATACCACAGTAGAGATCCCAAACGGTCTCTTTTCCGGTCAGTCCCGCATATTCCAGTGCCAGGCTATAGAGTTTTTCAGTCTGAACAGGGTTTACCTGATAGAAGGAGAGGGGAGAGATCTTGAAGGTTAATGCATCCCCGGTATAAGGGTAATTTTCTTTCTGCATGTCCCTTACGTGGATCGTATCCTCAATGGTGCTCTCACCCCAGAGATTATGGATCTCGATACCCATAATCACATTGGTTTTCTCGGTATTGATACTGACTGACACACTTGTCATACCTTGGATTTCTGCCAGTGCAGCCAATAATTCTCCCTGATTTGGTAAAAACTCATTTGTATTCTTCTGTACTCCGGCAGTAGAGTATGACATTTTCGTCATTTTCTTATTAATGACCAAACATACCATCAACTGTCCACTGGTAAAGCCTTTCCGGATCAATACATGGCGTACCAGACCTTTGCCAGTGACTTCGTCATAGGCAGTTATTTTATTTTTCCGCATATAGGAGAGTATGGTTTCGAGGATCTGCTGATTCTCGGAAGCACCAAGGGCGCAGTCTGTATTGGCAATGATGTTATGGGTGCGTCCGGCATAGAAACCGGTGATGACATTACCGTCTCTATCAGTTCCTATGGGGTACTGCGCTTTATTACGATAGTGGAAGGGTTCCTCCATGCCTACAATGGGCTGCATGCGTTCATCAATGTATTCCGCATCGAACCCACCGATCCGGATCAGATTATTACGGATCTTCTGTTCCTTGAAATGCAGCTGCTCGGAGTAGGAGAGTGCCTGCAGCTGGCAGCCGCCGCACTGTCTGTGGTATGTACATTTCGGTTCCACACGAAAAGGAGAAGGCTGTAACACCTTCTCTAATCTGGCATAAGCGTAGTGCTTTTTACTTTTTATGATCTTGGCTTCCACCTGATCGCCGATAACGGCATCTTTGATAAAGAGGGTAAAACCGTCTACTTTACCGATTCCTTCTCCGTCACTTCCCATATCCTCTATGGTCACCGTTACACGATCGTTCTTTTTAAATTCCATAAATATCCTTATGCCTTTCCGTAACCTGCAAACTTTTTTGTACTTTAGTGCCATATTCTAAAAAAGCTTACGCAGGCCCATATTTGCGTGTGTAAAATTTTCTCAGCAAAGTTCCTCAGCGAGTTTCCCGATCTCGTCCTTGTTCTGCTCATTCATGGCAGACTTGATGCTAACTGTAGTCTCCGTAAATGTCAGATTCTTGCTTTTTTCAAACATTCCAAGGATCAGCTTGCCTGCCATGGGTGCCCAGGTGCCGTTCTCAATGATTGCCACCTTACGATTCTGGTAATTACGCTCGGTCAGACCTTCGATAAAACTGCGCATGCAGGGGAAAAGGTCTCCATTATAAGTAATACCCGCCAGCACCAGTCTGTCATAACGGAAAGCATCGGCAACAGCTTTTGCCTTATCGCATCTTGCCAGATCATACAGTACTGTTTTCTGTCCTTTTTCCTGCAAAACATCCGCGAGGTATTCTGCAGCATTTCTGGTATTGCCGTAGACAGAAGCATAAGCAATCACCACTCCGGATTCTTCCGGCTGATAGGAAGACCACCTATCATATTTTTCCAGATAGAATCCCAGATTCTCCTTAAGTACCGGACCGTGAAGAGAGCAGATGGTCTGAATGTCCAGTCCTGCCGCTTTTTTCAGAACAGCCTGTACCTGGGGACCATATTTTCCGACAATACCGATATAGTAGCGGCGGGCTTCGTCCGCCCATTCTTCCTCTACGTCCAAAGCACCGAATTTACCGAAACCATCTGCAGCAAACAGTATTTTCTCGGTTGCTTCATAAGTCATCATAACCTCCGGCCAATGCACCATGGGTGCATAGACAAAATGCAGGCTGTGCTGTCCAAGCTCCAGGACGCCATCATTCGCCGCAACAATGCGTTGTTCCGCGGGTAGTCCCTGTTCGGCGAAAAACTCCGGGAAAAACTGTTCCATGAACTGAAATCCCTTAGCTGTGGATACTACTGTGACTTTGGGATATTTTTTCAGAAAAGCCGGAATACTGGCGGAATGATCCGGTTCCATATGCTGTATAACAAGATAATCGGGCATTTTCCCATCAAGAACCTGTTCCACATTGTTCAGCCATTCTTCGGTGAAAAATCCATCCACTGTGTCCATAACGGCGATTTTATCATCCAGGATCACATAGGAATTGTAAGACATTCCGTTCGGAACCTTATACTGTCCCTCAAACAAATCTACCTGATGATCGTTTACACCCACATATTTTACACACGCACTGATTTCCATATGTTTCCTCTCTTTCCTGTCTGTTCATAGAATTTGTAGTATTTATTCTGTTATTTATTCCATTTTGGTAGCGCGCAGATTGGATTCAAACAATCTGTTGTAACCCAGCCAGCCACTGTTTTCACTGTTATTTTCCAGAATTTCCTTAAAGGTCTCCATTTTGGCATCCGTATCATCCGCATAATTCAGAGCCACTGCCTCGATCAGCGCCGGCACCTTTGGGGAGCCGTATTCCAGCTTGCCGTGATGCGCCAAAATACAATGCTGTAATTCTGCCAGCAGATTGTGAGGGAATCCGTCGATCTTAGCGGCACGTTCCCCAACCATCTGTGCGCCCATCACGATATGCCCCAATAACTGACCGTCATCGGTATAATCATTCACCGGAAATGCAGAAATCTCTTTTACTTTTCCGATATCATGACACATAGCCGCTGTCAGAAGCAGATCTCTCTGTAAAATAGGATAAGCAGAACAGTAGTAGTCACATAATTTGGTAACACTCAGAGTATGCTCCAGCAGCCCGCCTACGAAACCGTGATGTACTGTCTTGGCTGCAGAAGAGTTGCAGAATTTCTTTGCGAAATCTGCATCGTCAATAAACAGATCCTGCAACAGCTGGTGCAAATAGGTGTTCTTAATGCTTCCGATCAGAGTCTTTAATTCATTGTACATAGTGTCGATGCCTTTGGAGCTCACCGGCAGATAATCGGATGGATTATATTCTCCTTCATGGCAGACACGGATACGCTTCACGCTGATTTGAAGCTGCCCCTGGAAATTTGTCACATCACCGTATACCTCTATGTAATCCAGATCATCATAATCACCGATGCCCGGATTGTTCGGCTCCCATACCTTGGCGTCGATAGTTCCGGTCTTATCCTGTAAAATCACGCTTTCATAGGGTTTGCCGTTCTTGGTAACAGCCTCCTGTTTATGTTTGCACAGATAAATATCAAATACTCTGTCGCCTTCTTTTAACTCTTTAATAAATTTCATATTGTTGTCCAAACCTTTCTGTCAATCTATTTCAACACCGTTAATGTGATGTCGAATTTCATCTCTTTATATTCCTGCTGTGACTGCCGCATAATCGTCAGTTCTACACTATCTCCCGGTTTCATACTGAGCAGAGAGTTCGTATACTCGTCAAAGCTGATGATCACGCGTTCACCGAATCCTGTGATGACATCTCCCTGCTGGATTCCCGCCAGCATTGCAGGAGAGTCCATTTCTACCTCTTTAATATAAGCTCCGTAAGGAACCCCAAGTTCGCTGTTGGCTTCCTCCGTGACATCCACACCCTTAAGACCCAGATAGGCGAATTTTTCTCCATTCGACATTTTCTCGATATGACGCTTCAATTCCGTAATACCGTAAGCACAAACCATATTTTTCATATCTGTGGCAGATTTGCCATTGGTAATGATACCAATGACCTGTCCCTGAAGATTGAATAATACACCGCCTGCATTCTGACTGCCTACAATATTCGTCTGCAGAATCCGATAAGTGGTATCCGATGCCGCCGACTCACTGGCAGAAGAAGTAATGATGCCATATCCCAGTGAGCCGTTCGTACCCATGGGACGCCCCAAAGCCACCACCGGAAGTCCGGCAATATCTTTGATATTAGAAGATCCCAAAGTAGCGATCGTAATATCATTCTTCAGAAAATCTTCATTCAGAGTATCCAGTTCTATGGCGATCACCGCCAGACCTGTAGTCTCATCTTTTTCCTTCAAAGATGCATCTGCCTGGGTGCCCTCGTTGAATGTGACAATAATGTCATCTGCTTGTTTTACCGGAGAATAATCGGTTAAAATTAGTAATTGCTTGCCATTTTGCGCTATGATCACACCGGATGACTGGTTCTTGCTCTCATTTACATTATTGAACCAGTCCACACCGGATGACACTCCTGTCACAGTAACCATGGAACGATTCATTTCTGCCACATACTGGGCAAGAGCACTGTAAATCTGTTTGTAATTATCCAGATCCAATATGATTCCGGATAACAATTCCCGGATCTGCTCCTGTTCCATAATCTCACCAGGAGCAGAAGAAGACTGACTGTTCTGATTCTCCTGCTGCATATTCTCTGCCAACATCTGCTCCGGAGACATCTCATCCTGATCTTCGGGGAATACCACCACCTGTGGTTCCTCCTCCGGGTACAACCAATTACTGATCACCGGTTCCAAAACCAAGAAAGTGAAACAGGCCACCAGACCGAAGATCACCGCCATGGAAACCGTGATCAAAGTCCGGCGCAACAGCTTTTTCTTATTTACCGGACGTTCCTTGATTTTTTCTATCATAAAATTTTTCTCAGAAACGTCATTTTGTTCCTTCTGCTTATTTTCTTGCGAATCCGCCATAAATATGCCTCCTCTGCTGCCTACAGATACACCGGCTTTTTCTTAGGACTCTAATATCTCAATTATACAAAACTGTACCAAAAAAGGCAATAAATATGGTATAATAAGCTCACCCATAAAATCCTGCGTGACTGCTTGCAGGCAAAGCAGGATTTCTATGAGGGGAGCAAACAGACATGAGCAAGAAGGACGATAGTCCGGATTGCGAATGGATATAACGATTTCGAGAGTGCGCAGCACGAAGAAATCGTGTTATTATGTAAACCAGCATTGAGCAGTACCAAAATCGAGAGATGTCAATTCGACTGCTTGCAGGCGTAATTGACAGATCCGATTTTGATAGGGCGAAAGCCCGACAGCGAGGAAATGCATAGCATTTTCGATCTTGTACTGCGTATTTTCAATAATATTAAGGAGCCCCACATGAACACAAAAGTACTCACCACTTTAGAATATAATAAGATCATCGACCTCCTCACGGAGAAGGCCGACTCTGAGCCCGGTAAAAAGCTTTGCCGCGATCTGGTGCCTTCCACTGATCTTTCCACTATCAGAACCGCACAGCGGGAGACAAAAGACGCTTTAGCCCGTCTCTTCCGTATCGGCAGCACCTCATTTGGAAGTAACAGAGACTTAGGTTTTTCCATCCGTTCTCTGGAAATCGGCAGTTCTTTGTCCATGTCCGAATTGTTGAAGCTGGCATCCTTTTTGGATAATGTCAGCCGGATCAAAACCTATGGAAAAAAAGAACGGGAAGACCTCCCAAATGACAGCCTGGATGCCTACTTTGAGGGACTCACCCCTATGACACAGCTTGCTAATGAGATCAACCGCTGTATTTTATCGGAAGAGGAGATGGCAGATGATGCCAGTCCTAAATTAAAAAGTATCCGCCGCTCCAAGCTGTCCACCAATGAAAAAATCCATAGCCAGCTGACTTCCATGGTAAACGGCGCTTACCGTACCTTTTTGCAGGATGCAGTCATTACCATGCGTGATAACCGCTACTGTATCCCCGTAAAAGCCGAATATAAGAGCCAGGTGAGCGGTATGGTGCATGACCAGTCCTCCACCGGTTCCACCTTTTTCATCGAGCCGGCTGCTGTCGTGAACCTGAACAACCAGTTAAAAGAACTGGATCTGCAGGAGCAGGAGGAGATTGAAGTTATTCTGGGTGATCTGAGCAGCCAGGCTGCTGTTCATACCTCAGAGCTTGCCGCGGATCAGAAGATCATGACTACGCTGGACTTTATCTTTGCCAAGGCAAAACTTGCCATGGAACAGAATGCCACAGAGCCTATTTTCAACACTGAGCATTACATCCAGATCCGTAAGGGCCGTCATCCACTGTTAGATAAGAAAAAGGCGGTTCCCATTAATGTCCGTCTGGGTAAAGATTTTGACCTGTTGGTGATCACCGGTCCCAATACCGGTGGTAAGACCGTGTCTCTGAAGACGGTGGGACTGTTTACCCTGATGGGGCAGGCGGGACTGCATATTCCGGCACTGGATCGTTCCGAACTGTCTATTTTTTCGGAAGTATACGCAGATATCGGAGATGAGCAGAGTATTGAGCAGAGTTTGTCCACATTCTCTTCTCATATGACCAGAGTTGTCCACATTTTGCAGCACGCAGATGCGGATTCCCTGTGTTTATTTGATGAACTCGGTGCCGGAACAGATCCTACGGAGGGTGCCGCTCTGGCAATTGCTATCTTAAATTATCTGCATGACCGCGGCATCCGCACCATGGCTACCACGCATTATAGTGAGCTGAAAATCTACGCACTTTCCACGAATTTTGTAGAAAATGCCTGCTGTGAATTTGATGTGGAGACCCTTCGCCCCACCTACCGTCTGCTCATCGGTATTCCCGGTAAAAGTAATGCTTTCGCCATTTCTTCCAAACTCGGACTGTCCGACGAGATCATCCATGCTGCAAAAGAGCAGATCAGCAAAGAGGACGAAAGCTTTGAAGATGTCATCGCCGATCTGGAACAGAGCCGTGTGACCATTGAAAAAGAACAGCAGGAGATTGCGGAGTACAAAGAACGGATCCGTACCTTACAGGAACAGTTACAGAAGAAAAACGAAAAAATCGACCAGGCTAAAGACAAAATTCTCCGCGATGCTAATGAGAAGGCAAGAGCCATTCTCCAGGAAGCAAAGGATGTAGCTGACGAAACCATCCGTGATTTCAATAAAGCAGGCGCTTCCGCCGACATCAAGGAACTGGAGAAAAAGAGACAGAAGGTCCGTGACAAGATCAATGAGAAGAACGGAAAGCTGGCTCTTGGTAATACACAAAAGAAACCTGCTGATCAGAAGACCGTGGATCCGAAGAAACTGAAAAAAGGAGATTCCGTGAAGATCATTTCTATGAATCTCAAGGGAATCGTAAACACTCTGCCGGATGCCAGGGGCAACCTCTTCGTACAATGCGGAATTATGAGAATGCAGACGAATGTTAATGATCTCGTACCGGTAAAAGAAGAGACTATTACAGCACCTGCCCTGCAGCGTACCAACACCGGCAAGTTGAAAATGTCCAAGTCCTTCTCCGTGTCCTCCGAGATCAACCTTCTTGGATGTACGGTAGATGAAGCCATTGCAAAACTGGATAAATACCTGGATGACGCTTATCTGGCTCATCTCCCCAGTGTGAGAGTCGTGCACGGAAAAGGCACCGGTGCTCTGCGCAGTGCCGTACAGTCTCACTTAAAACGTCTGAAATATGTCAAAGAGTACCGGTTGGGTGAATACGGTGAAGGCGATGCCGGTGTAACCATTGTTACTTTTAAATAATAACTGACAGGAGGCCTATACTACATGGTAAGTAAACAGAAAATTCTCATTGTAGATGATGATAATAATATTGCGGAACTGATCTCCCTATATCTGACGAAGGAATGTTTTGATACCATGATCGTCAATGACGGAGAATCCGTGATGCCGGCTATGGAGACCTTTGCTCCGAATCTGATTCTGTTGGATCTGATGCTTCCCGGCATTGATGGTTATCAGGTGTGCAGAGAGGTTAGAGCACAATACTCCGTTCCCATCATCATGCTTTCCGCAAAAGGTGAAGTCTTCGACAAGGTATTGGGACTGGAGCTGGGTGCGGATGATTATATGGAAAAACCTTTTGACTCCAAGGAACTGGTAGCCCGCGCCAAAGCAGTCCTCAGACGTTACAAGCCCTCCAATGCCCCCACAGAAAATCCAAACGACAAGTGTGTGGAATATACGGATCTGACCATTAATCTGACCAATTATTCCGTCATCTATATGGGACATACTGTGGAAATGCCGCCGAAAGAACTGGAGCTTCTCTACTTTTTAGCATCTTCACCGAATCATGTATTCACCAGAGAACAGCTTCTGGATCAGATCTGGGGCTATGAATATATCGGTGATACCCGTACCGTGGATGTGCATATCAAGCGTCTCCGCGAGAAGATCAAGGATCATGCCAACTGGAAGATCAGCACCATCTGGGGCATCGGCTATAAATTCGAAGTACGCAATTAAGTCATACCAAAAGCAGGATTTGTTATGAAAAAAACACTTTATCTAAAATTCATACTTGCATATTTTATTTTTGGTGTATTTGGTTTCATCATTGTTACAACTTTTGTTCCCAATATGACCAAAGAACATCTGATCCGGGAAAAGGCAGAAAGTCTCTATTCCGAAGCAACCCTGATCGCCGGAACCTATGCCGGCGGATTGTACACCAGTGAAACAACTTTGGAGACCGTTAAAATGCAGCTGGACTCCCTGGCGGTCTACCTGAATTCCGAGATTCGCATCATCAATCCCTCCGGACGACTGGTACTGGATACCAATAGTCCCTTAGATGTGGAGAATGTGGTAGTCATTGAGAATTTTGATTCGACCGTAACCAGCGGCTCCTATTACATTGTTGGTGATTTCTTCGGTAATTTTGATTCGGATGTACTTACTGTATTTGCTCCCATTACCTCCAACTACAAGGTAAAAGGCTATGTAGTCATTCATACCGATATGAATGATATTCAGAAATCCTGTAACAGCCTGCTGAATATTTCCTATATCACCCTGGCAATCCTGTTCCTGTTATCCCTGATCATTCTGATCTTTTTCACTGAGATCGTATATATTCCTCTGCGGAAGATCACTCATGCCACAGAGCAGTATGCTGCCGGTAATATGCATTATGAATTTCAGGTCGATAGTGAGGATGAAATCGGTTATCTGGCTTCCTGTCTGAATTATATGGCAAGCGAAATTGCCCGTTCCGAGGATGATCAGAAAAAGTTTGTAGCCAATGTATCCCACGATTTCCGTTCCCCTCTGACCTCTATAAGGGGATATCTGGAGGCCATGCTGGACGGCACGATTCCACCGGAAATGCACGAAAAATACATTACTATCGTATTGAATGAAACAGAACGACTGACGAAGCTGACCAACAGCCTTTTAACCTTGAATAATCTTAACACCAAAGGAATGCTCTTAGATAAAACAGATTTTGATATCAATCAAGTGATCCGTAATACTGCAAGTACCTTTGAGGGCACCTGTCATAACAAATCCATTGCTATTGAGATGATCCTGACCGGCAATGAAATGTATGTTCATGCAGATATGGGTAAGATCCAGCAGGTACTCTATAATCTCATGGACAATGCCATTAAGTTCAGTCACCATGATTCAGTGATCCACATTGAGACCTCGGAGAAGAAAAATAAATTGTTTGTCTCCGTAAAAGACACAGGAATCGGTATTCCGAAAGAAGATCTGAAGCTGATCTGGGACAGATTTTACAAATCCGACCTATCCCGAGGCAAAGATAAAAAGGGAACCGGGCTGGGTCTTTCCATTGTAAAAGAGATTATCAATGCTCACGATGAACATATCAATGTGATCAGTACTCCCGGCGTTGGAAGTGAATTTATCTTCTCCCTGCCGAAATCCCATCAGGAAGACGAAGAGGATTAAGCCATACGGCCTAATCCTCTCAGACTGTAGACAAAGCTCCTTCCTGTGAGGGAGCTTTTCTTGTGTCATGACT
>ENA-UOJT01002651-UOJT01002651.1-human-gut-metagenome-genome-assembly--contig:-C15-NODE-2651-length-10244-cov-46.675925_pt1 | contig 10244 bp, 8 predicted proteins | sample MGYA00242357_ERZ723904 | MGnify/ENA metagenome assembly ERZ723904 | reverse complement strand
TTGCCGACACCCTCTGTCTGGCTATTTTCATGTATGGAGGATAACTGCCTATGGCGAATAATAAGATGAATATTGAAGGAAAAAATTACTTGGATGTTCCGGTGTGGCGTAGATATACGCTTACCATTGAGGAAGCAGCCAGATATTATCATATCGGCGAAGGAAAATTGAGAACGCTTATTGACACACATCCCAATGAGGATTTTTATGTGATGAACGGCAATCGTGCCCTCATTAAGCGTGAGAAATTTGAGAGGTATCTGGATCAGGCTACTGCTGTGTAAACAGAGCTGACAGATTTACCGATTTCACATGATATAACTATGCGGAGAGCTGGATTTGTGCTATGATAAGAGCGCAAGTCTGGCTCTCTTTTTTGAAAGGAGAGTTCACGATGAGTGAGAAAAGACGAGATAACCGTAATCGGATTTTGCGAGAGGGCGAGTACCAGCGTAAAGATGGGAGGTATCGGTTCCGCTATATTGATGAGGACGGAAAAGAGAAAAATGTATACAGTTGGCGTTTGGACAAGAATGACCCAATGCCAAAAGGGAAGAAGCGGGAGCCTTCCCTGCGTGAGAAAGAAAAACAGATTGAAGCGGATTTGTTTGACCGTATCGTAACAAACGGCGGCAACTATACTGTTTTGGAACTGGTAGAAAAATATGTTTCATTGAAAACAGGAGTTCGTCACAATACGGTTGCCGGATATAAAACGGTCATCAATATGCTGAAAAAAGAGAGTTTTGGGAATCTGCGAATTGATAAGGTGCGTTTGTCAGATGCAAAGGCATGGTTGATTAAGCTCCAGCAGATTGATGGACGGGGATACAGTTCCATTCATTCTATCCGGGGAGTTCTAAGACCGGCATTTCAGATGGCAGTCGATGATGACCTGCTTCGTAAAAATCCATTTGAATTTGAGCTTGCATCCGTCATTGTCAATGATTCTGTTACCAGAGAAGCGATTACCCGAAAGCAGCAGAGAGATTTGCTGAAGTTTATTCAGGAAGATAAGCATTTCAGCAGATACTATGATGCAATCTATATTCTTTTTCACACAGGGCTTCGTATCTCAGAGTTCTGTGGGCTGACAGTTTCAGAAATTGAGTATGGAGAAATGCGTATCAAGGTAGACCATCAGCTACAGCGTACTGCACAGATGCAGTATGTGATCGAAGAACCGAAAACAGACAAAGGTATTCGATATGTACCGATGACAGAAGCTGTTGCAGCGTGTTTTCGCAGAATCATTGCCAACCGAAAGACGCCAAAGGTTGAGCCGATGGTGGAAGGATATGCCGGATTTTTGTTTCTGGATAAAAACGATATGCCGATGGTTGCCCTTCATTGGGAGAAGTATCTGGAGCATATCATTCAGAAATACAATAAAATTTACCGTATCCAGATGCCGAAAGTTACCCCTCATGTATGCAGGCACACCTTTTGCTCTAATATGGCAAAATCCGGGATGAATCCAAAAACCTTGCAGTATATCATGGGTCACGCAGACATCAGTGTAACCTTGAACACTTACACCCATGTAAATTTTGATGATGCAAAGGAAGAAGTATATCGGATAGCGAATAGTTAAAAAAGCCCGTTGGTAAGGACGCTTGCTTTACCAACGGATTTACCAAGATTGCAGGGAAAAACATAAGAAAATACGAGAAGATTTGAGAAGATACCTTAAAAAGAAAGGAAAATTCAAAAGTCGGAAAACCCTGAAATATCAAGTGTTTGAGAAGAAATACAAGACTTAAATGGAGATATAAAAAGATGATAAAAATACTTTTTATTTGCCACGGCAATATCTGTCGTTCCCCCATGGCAGAATTTGTTATGAAAAAATTGGTATCCGACGCAAATTTTGCCGATCATTTTCAGATCGTTTCCGCTGCCACCAGCACAGAGGAGATCTGGAATGGCATCGGGAACCCGGTCTATCCGCCGGCGAAGGCAGAGCTTGCCAGACACGGGATCTTCTGCGAGGGAAAGCGGGCCAGGCAGGTAACGAAGGCGGATTATGCGGAATATGATTATCTGATCGGTATGGACAGTGCCAATATCCGCAACATGCTGCGGATATTCGGCGGAGATCCGGACGGGAAAGTAGTCAGGCTTTTATCCTATGCCGGCTCGGAGCGGGACATTTCGGATCCGTGGTACACGGGAGAGTTTGGGACGACCTACAATGATGTCCTGGAAGGCTGTACCGCATTCCTTCAATATTTACAGCAAAACGGAAGAATCGACACGTAAGCTGACACTTCCTACATAGTACACATGACAGCATTGTCACACCTGAAAAATTCACAGAATCACCACATTTTTCTCACAATTCCTTCGCAGATGACCTTTATCATAAGAGGCAGATAAGGGGAAGTAAATGTTCACAAGTTTTTTAAGGAATGAAAGGAACAGGAGGAATGAGAATATGAGAAGATGGAATTTACCTCAGGTGAATACAAAAGTAATGTGCGCAGTGTTGACTGCTGCCATGGTGATGACCGGATTTACAGCATGCGGAGGAACAACATCCGCGGGCACGGAGAGCGTAGCAAGTGAATCGGCAGAACAGAAGGAGACGATCGCACCGGAGAGCACGACGGAACAGGGCACGGTGGAGCAAAATGCGGCAACAGAATCAGGTGAAGAGAAGGTGGAATCTTATCTCGGTCAGATCACTGCCATTGACGGCAATGTGATCTCCATTTCGCTGGCAGAGAAGCCGGAGGCTCCGGATGAGGAAGCACCTACAGGCGATAAACCCGATGGCCCGGCACCTGACGGCGAAAAACCTACAGGAGAAGTCCCCAGCGGAGAGACCCCGGACGGTCAGAAACCCGAGAAAGATATGTTAGATGAGATGACCTTAACTCTTAGCGGTGACACTATGACTATCACGGTCAATGATGATACGATCATCACGATTGACGGAACGGATGCCACGCTGGATGACCTCCAGGTAGGTGATACCGTATCTTTCTTCCTGGATGGCGAGGTCGTGACCTCTTTAAGTGTAGGTATGCCGGAGCTGACACAGTCTAAGCAGTCTATGCAGGCTCCGGAACAAAAGTAAGCTGCCGCATAAGCATGGTGCCCAGAATCCCTGCCATTTCTTCCGGAGACTGGGGAGTGGTCTCTTTCAGCCAGGTCTCTACGACACCGACACAACCGGTAATGATGAAGGAACAGAGATATTCATAGTTAGCATCGGATTGCGCACTTTCCAGAAAGCGGAGAGTGCGCTTTTTGATCTGGTCCTTCAGGCGGTTAACGAAGGTGAGATCTCCATGAGGACCGATCATGACTCTGGCGAGATCTCTGTGGCGGTCTAAGAAGCGGAAGAACTCTAACAGAAGACCGTCAGAGGACAATGTGGGAGTACCTAGCGGTTCCTGCTCCATGATCTCGTTGAACTCCCGGAACATTTCATCTTCCACTTTATGGAGCATATCGTAGATATCATCATAATGCAGATAGAAGGTTCCGCGATTGATATCTACCAGCTCTGTGAGTTCTTTGACGGAAATATCCTGAATATCGTGGTTTTCCATCATTTTGACTAATCCCTGCAGCAACAGGGCACGGGTCTTGCGCACGCGGCGATCCATTTTTTCCATACGTCAATCCTCCATCTTTTCCGAAAAATAAACAGAAATCACTTTTTATAGATAAGATCTAATACGTATCTAATGCAAATCTGAATTTTTTCTAAAACAATGAACACACGTCAATACAATGTTCAAAAACAGACATATCAACACAATTTGTGGCTTGCTTTTTCTTCCCTATTATTATATTTTGCTTGTGTTAGAAAATCAACACAAGTTTATTAGATGACAGTAATACAATTTTTTATTTTTGTAGTAAGGCTTTACAGAAGCGGGAAAAACTCTTAAACTAAGAATAGAAAAATCAGATACATAAGGGTACAAAGAGAGACACAGCAGGAGGAAACTATGGCAGCAGACAACACAGAAAAAGACAAAAAAGATAACTCCTTTATGATGAAACTTGCCACACTTATCGTAGATAAACGAAAAGGATTCTATCTGATCTTTATTGTTTTATGCATATTTTGCGTATTATCCATGAATAAGGTCAAAGTAAATAATGACCTGACCACATATCTGCCGGATACGACAGAGACCAGAAGGGGACTGGATCTGATGGATTCGGAGTTTACGACCTACGGTTCCGCCCGGATCCTGATCTGTAATGTGACTTTTGATGAGGCACAGAAGCTGGCGGATCAGGTGAAAAAAATGGATGGTGTCAGTATGCTGGATTTCGATGACACTGAGGACCATTATCATGACATGGAGGCTTTATTGTCTGTCACTTTTGATGAGGAAGCGGATACGGAAGCCACACAGCAACATCTGACTGAGGTACTGGATGCCCTGTCTGATTATGATGTTTATTATTCTTCGGATATCGGTCAGGAAGAGCGTGATGCGGATGACCTGAATAATGATATGATCGTCATTCTGCTTCTGGCAGCTGTGGTTATCGTAGCCGTGCTGCTATTTACTTCCACAACTTATGCGGAGATCCCGGTATATCTGACCACATTTATCGTGGCAGCTATTTTGAATAAAGGAACGAACTACTGGTTCGGTACTATCAGCTTTGTGACGAACTCTATCGCAGTGGTGCTGCAGTTAGGTCTGGCAGTAGACTATGCCATCATTTTGGCACACCGTTTTATGGAGGAGCATGAGGACAAGGATGCCAGAGAGGCTGTAATAGTGGCTTTGAGTAAGGCAATCCCGGAGATTTCTTCCAGCTCCCTGACCACGATCTCAGGTATGGTAGCCATGATGTTCATGCAGTTCAGAATTGGTTACGATATGGGTATTATCCTGGCGAAATCCATTATTTTCAGTATGGTAGCAGTATTTTTCCTGATGCCGGGACTGCTGCTTACCTTTTCCAAGGCAATTGACAACACGCATCATAAGAGCTTCGTACCGAAGATCACGGCAGTGGGAAAATTCTGTGTGGCTACCCGTTACATTGTACCTCCGGTACTGATCGTGGGTGTTATTGCAGCATTTTTTCTGTCCAACAAGGCGAATTATGTATATGATGTAAATACACTGGAATCCAGCAGTATGAGCGAGAATAAATTCTCAGTCAGCATGGTCAATAAGGAATTTGGCATGGTGAATCAGCTGGCGGTCATTGTGCCCAACGGTGATTATGAAAAAGAGGCACAGACCCTGAAGGCACTGGAAAAGTTGGATGTGGTAAAATCCGTTCAGGGACTTGGCAATATTGAAGCTATGGATGGTTACATGCTGACCGACAAACTGAATCCCAGACAATTTGCAGAGCTGATCGATCTGGATGTGGAAGTGGCGGATATGCTGTATTCGGCATATGCCCTGGATCAGAGTGATTACGGTGCTCTGGTCAGCGGTGTCAACGATTACGAAGTACCTTTTATCGATATGTTCCTGTTCATTTATGATCAGAAAGAAAGCGGCAACATCACGCTGGATGATGATCTGGAGGAGACTTTATCGGACGCACATTCCAAGATCATGATTGCAAAGGATCAGTTGTTGGGAGAAGATAATTCCCGTTTCGTTCTGGAACTGAATGTACCTTATGAAGGAGAAGAGACCATCGCAGCGCTGGATCAGATACGCAATACCGTGGCGAAGTTCTATAATATAGATGATATCCTGTTAGTCGGAAATGCCACCAGTGATAAGGATCTGGGAGATTCTTTCGCAACAGATAACACGATCATCACTGTACTGACGGCATTGTTCGTTATGATCATCCTGTTGTTCACTTTCCAGTCTGCCGGCTTGCCGGTACTATTGGTAGTAACGATTCAGGGTAGTATCTGGATGAACTTCTCACTGCCGTATCTGCTGAGTGAAAATGTATACTTCCTGGGATATCTGGTAGTGTCCGCCATCCAGATGGGTGCGACGATCGACTACGCTATCGTTATCACCAGCCGTTATATGGATCTGAAGACGTACATGCCGATCAAAGAAGCTGCCATCGAGGCGCTGAACCAGGCGTTCCCCACGATTGTTACCAGTGGTTCCATGCTGGTGGCTGCCGGATTCATTATCAGTTATGTATCTTCTAATGCAGCGGTAGCAGCGATCGGACTGGCGCTGGGACGTGGTACCCTGACCTCTATTTTATTGGTGCTGCTGGCATTGCCCCAGACACTGCTGATCGGAGATATCATTATTCAGAAGACGGCATTTACCTTAAAGCGTGATCTGGCGAAGCCGCTGCCTTCTGCCGGTAGGATCCGAATGAACGGTCATATCAAGGGTTATGTCAACGGTGTGCTGGAAGGTGATTTCATCGGTGTCATCGACGGTGAGATGGGAGCGGTGGTGCGTCCCAAGGATACCGTGACCATGGAGCGGGAGGATGCAGCGGAGAATGCGTACCCCAGGTTGGAAGCACAGGAGCTTTCGAATAATACAGCAGAAAGCGAGGGAACAGAAGATGAACAGTAAGAGATTATTATGTTTCCTGCTGGGAGCGGCATTACTGCTGCAGACACCGGCAACCGCTTATGCGGAAGAGACGTTAACCTATGAACAATATAAGGGCGGCAGCGGTTATAGCAGCACCACGCAGGAGCAGGATTATGCAATTGTAGAGATCAGCACGGAGGAGGATCTGCGCAGGCTTGCGGAGAACTGTGTGCTGGACAGCTGGTCCAGAGGTATCAAAGTAGTGCTGCGCAACGACATCGTTCTGAGCATGGAAAGTGAATTCAGTATCCCAACATTTGCGGGAATTTTCGATGGTAATAGTTTTACGATCTCCAATGTAAAGCTTACGGGGAATGGTTCTGCGGCAGGTTTTTTCCGTTATGTGCAGGAAGGTGCCAAAGTACGTAATCTCACGGTGAGCGGAGAAATATCTCCCTCAGGAAGCCAGAATCAGGTCGGCGGCATCGTCGGGGTGAATTACGGCAGCATTGAGAATTGTAAGTTTTCCGGTAATGTGATCGGCGATAATGAAGTCGGTGGCGTTGCGGGTGTGAATGAAGAGACCGGCGAGATCCGCAGATGTGAATCCAACGCAAATGTCATTGGCAATCATTCCGCAGGTGGTATTGTCGGGAACAATCACGGTATCTTAAATAACTGCAGCAACAGTGGCAGCATCAATACCTATAGCACGGAAGTGACCTATGATCTGGATGATATTACCATGGACAATCTGGAGCAGATCAACAGTACTTCCAATGTGACTGCGCATACGGATACCGGCGGTATCGCAGGCATCTCTGATGGTAAGATCTATTACTGCTCCAATTCCGGAGCCATCGGCTATCAGCATGTGGGTTACAATACCGGAGGTATCGTAGGCAGACTGCATCAGGGCTATCTGCAGAATTGCACCAATACAGGTTTCGTGCAGGGCAGAAAAGATGTGGGCGGTATCGTAGGCCAGATGGAGCCTTTTCTGGAGATCCAGTATCTCAGTGATAAACTGAAAGAACTGGACACAGAGACAGATAAGTTCCTGGATATGCTGGATGCGACACAGAAAGATTTCAGCAATTACAGCAGACAGGCATCTGCGCTGACCAAAAGTATCAGTACGAATCTGAAGGATGCCAATAGCGCGGGAAATTCCCTTACCGGAACCACGAATGACTTGTGGTATATTTATAATCAGGAGCTGAACGGTGTCAGCAATGACCTGAAGGTTTTGAATAATGACCTGAACAAACAGGCAGAGGACGATAAAAATAACGGCAACAGACACGATATCACGCTGAGCGGCAATGATCTGAGCGGAGGTGATATTACGCTCTCTGTACCGGATGATACAGAGAGTTATAAAACAGCTCTGAAAAAGTTTGGTGAAAATGCCACGAAGCATCTGGATAATATGGTTAGTGCATCCACGGACCGCAGTGGTGGTATTAAGAATAATCTGGATACACTGAAGCAGAGCCTGGATAAAGCATTTGACCAGCTGGGTCAGTTGGGAGATGTATTACAGGCAGGGTCAGACAATACCAGCGCACATATGGATGAGCTGATGGATCAGGCGAGGGTATTGCGGAAACTGGTCAGCGAGATCCGCGATGATCTCTTCCGGTACGAGGGGATTTCTGTGGAGGATACTTCGGATGAATCCGCGAGCAAGGGGGAAGTGAACCCCGGAGATCCTGATGCTGAGGCTGGTGAGGCAGAACCTGAGAGAACCGAAGAAGCATTATATGACACCTCCAGCTTCCAAAAAGGTAAAGTCACACTGTGTGTAAATCGTGGTACGGTAGAGGCGGATACCAATGTCGGCGGTATCGTCGGACAGGTGGCAACGGAATATGATTTTGACCCGGAGGATGACATCACCTTGACCGGAACGGAGAGCTTTGATGTGGAGCAGACCATCAAGGCAGTCGTAAGAGACAGTCGCAATTTCGGTGATATCACCGGTAAAAAAGATAACGTGGGAGGTATCGTCGGCAAGGCGGAATACGGAGCAATTATCTCCTGTGAATCCTATGCGCCCATTGAAAGTACCGGAGGCAGTGATGTGGGTGGTATTGCCGGATCTGCCAGCTATGCGATCCGCAGCTGCTATAGCATGGGCAGGATCACCGGTAAAAATAATATCGGCGGTATCGCCGGAGAAGGCTGCGATATTTTTTACAGTTATGCATACAATGATCTGGATATGTCCGGAGAAAATCAGGGCAGCATTGCAGGTAAAGTCAGTGATGACGGCAGCCTGTACGGCAATTATTATGTAGAAGGCGGTGTCGGCGGTGTAGACGGCATCGGTTACCAGGGCGGAGCGACCCCGTTGTCCTATCAGGAACTTTGCGCAAAGGATGGAGTTCCGGAAGCTTTTTCGCAGTTTACGATCACTTTCCTGGCAGATGGCGAGGAAGTGGCTTCCTATAAATGTAATTACGGAGACTATCTGTCTGCAGATCAGATTCCGGAGGTGCCGGAGAAGGAAGGCTATTACGGTGTATGGCCGGATTATGATTTCAGTTATATTACCGGCAATCGTGTACTGGAAGCGGAGTATGAGGAGTGGACCGCATCCATTGCTTCCGCAGAGAAAAATGATGCCAACAAACCTCTGGTCATGGCAGAGGGTAACTTCTATCCGAATGCTTCATTGCATCTGCAGATAGAGGGGGACACATATAAGGTCTCCATGACCAACTCCATGAAAGAGGACGCACCGGACTATACCGGAGAAGCAACCTTACGTGTCTACTGTGAGGATGCCGACAATACTGTAGTCTGGGTAGAACAGGACGGCGAATACAGAGAAGTGGAATCCACGGTGATCGGCAGCTACAGACAGTTCACCATGGAGGTACCCGGCAGCTTCCGTATCGCGGAGGCAGAAGGCAGCCATACCCGGATGATCGTAATGTGCATCATCGGAGTAGCAGTAGGGATACTGTTGATCGTATTACTTGTGAAAAAGGTGGCAAAACGCAGGAAAAAGCGTAGACAGGAAAAAGCGGAGCACGCCGTGCAGGCGGATGATACAGAGGGACAGTTATGATCCGGGCAGTAATTTTTGACATGGACGGTACGTTGATCGATACCGAAAAATATTACCGTATTTTCTGGCCGAAGGCATTGGAGGCTTACGGCTACACGATGACGGATGAGCAGGCACTGACGATGCGAAGTCTTGGAAGGCCTTTTGCCCCCAGACAGCTTAAGGACTGGTACGGCGAGGAATTTGATTATTATGCCGTACGGAAGAAACGAAAAGAATTGATGGAGGAAGCGCTGGACCGGGATGGCATCAAATGCAAGCCCGGTGCTGTGGAACTTCTCGAAGATCTGAAAAAAAGACACATTACCACAGCTGTTGCCACAGCAACGGATCTGGAGCGGACCGAAAAATATCTGACGCTTACAGGGATCAGACCTTACTTTGAAAAATTGATCTCCGCTACCATGGTAGCGGAAGGTAAGCCGTCTCCGGACATTTATCTCTACGCCTGCGGGCAGCTGGGACTCGCCCCGGAGGAGTGCATGGCGGTGGAGGATTCTCCTAACGGTGTCTTAAGTGCATACCGTGCAGGCTGCAAGGTTGTCATGGTACCGGATCAGACGCAGCCGGATGCAGAACTCAAAAAGTGTTTATATGCCTGTGTCCCGACTCTGGCAGAGATCAGCCACCTCGTTTAGAGGTGGCTTCAGACTGTAGACAAAGCTCCTTCCTGTGAGGGAGCTTTTCTTGTGTCATGA
>ENA-UOJT01002648-UOJT01002648.1-human-gut-metagenome-genome-assembly--contig:-C15-NODE-2648-length-10252-cov-3.878494_pt1 | contig 10252 bp, 7 predicted proteins | sample MGYA00242357_ERZ723904 | MGnify/ENA metagenome assembly ERZ723904 | reverse complement strand
CGGCTCTCAGAAATGAACGTGCACATCAGCAAAACCGGGAACGATAATACAATCGGTGAAATCCGACTCCTCGAAAATGTCTCCGCCGTCAAACGAAACAATGCGGCTGCCGCTCACCGCGAGATTTTCCCGCGAAAAGCCGCCGTCGTGAAAAACCCATGCGTTTTTAAACAATCTGTTCAAAAGCCGTCTCCTTGTCTCTTTTACGCCGTTGCTTATTTTGATAGAAACGCGCGTTTTTGTCAACTGTTTTGACATGAAAAATATGTGATTTTTGTCCCGCGGATTGCCGTCAACCCGCAGGACAAAATTTGGTTAAAACAAACCGCTTATTTTTCCGGAAGCGTCCACGTCAATCTTTTCCGCGCTCGGCACCTTGCCGAGACCGGGCATGGTCATAATGTCCCCTGTCAGCGCAACGAGAAAACCCGCGCCGCTTGACACCTTGACGTTTCTCACGGTAACCGCAAAGCCGTCCGGCGCGCCGAGTCGCGTCTGCTCGTCCGAAAAGCTGTACTGAGTTTTTGCCACGCACACGGGCAGCTTGTCAAAGCCCAGCCTTGTCAGATTGGCAATCTGTTTTTTCGCCTGAGGCGTAAACACCGCGCCGCTCCCTCTGTACACTTTGGTTACGATTTTTTCCAGCTTGGTTTCAATGGAATCGTCCGTTTCGTAAGCAAAACGGAAATCGTTTTTCTTTTCGCACAGATTCACAACCTCTCTCGCAAGAGCCTCGCCGCCCTCGCCGCCCTTTGCCCACACCTCGGACAAAGCCACGTTTACGTTGAGCGCGCGGCATTGTTTTTCGATAAATTCAAGCTCTCTTTCCGTGTCGGCGGGGAAACGGTTTATCGCCACCACGCAGGGCAGTCCGAAAACGATTGTCACATTTTCTATAAGCCTTAAAAGATTGGGCAAACCCTTTTGGAGCGCGTCAAGATTTTCCTCGTCGAGAGCCGCTTTTGCAACTCCGCCGTGATGCTTCAAAGCGCGGACTGTCGCCACTATCACTACCGCGGAGGGCTTTAACCCCGCCATGCGGCATTTTATGTCGAAGAATTTTTCCGCGCCCAAATCGGCGCCGAAGCCCGCCTCCGTCACGGCATAATCGGCAAGCCGCATGGCAAGCCTTGTCGCCATAATGGAATTGCAGCCGTGAGCGATGTTGGCAAAGGGACCGCCGTGCACAAAGGCGGGAGTGTGCTCCAAAGTCTGCACGAGATTGGGCTTCAACGCGTCCTTCAAGAGGGCTGCCATAGCTCCCTGCGCGTTGAGCTGTCCCGCTTTGACAGGCTCGCCCCCGTAGGTGTAGCCTACCGTTATGTCGGCAAGTCTCCGCTTCAAATCCGACATGTCGTATGCAAGGCAAAGAATCGCCATAATTTCGCTTGCCGCCGTGATGTCGAAGCCGTCCTCGCGCGGCGTGCCGTTTGCCTTGCCGCCCAGACCGTCGGTTACGAACCGCAGCTGTCTGTCGTTCATGTCCACACATCTGCGCCACGTTATCTGACGGGGGTCTATATTTAACGAATTGCCCTGATAAATATGGTTGTCAATCATCGCCGCAAGCAGATTGTTTGCGGCGCCTATGGCATGGAAGTCGCCCGTAAAGTGCAGATTTATGTCCTCCATGGGCACAACCTGAGCGTAACCGCCGCCCGCCGCGCCGCCCTTGACGCCGAATACGGGCCCCAGCGACGGCTCGCGCAACGCGACCGCCACGCTTTTGCCAAGCCGCTTCAACCCGTCCGCAAGACCTATTGTCGTCGTCGTCTTGCCCTCTCCCGCGGGAGTGGGGTTGATTGCGGTAACAAGAATCAGCTTGCCGTCCTTTCCCTTTGTTTCGTTCAGAAAATTGTAGTCTACCTTGGCTTTGTATCTGCCGTAAGGCTCGATAAATTTGTCGTCAATCCCCGCTTTTTCCGCGATTTCGCCGATGGGCAGCATTTTTACCGACTGCGCTATTTCTATGTCGCTTTTATACATAATCAGTCCTCCCAGTATCTTTCTATTTAAAATATTCCACTCCGGAGCGGAAAAGTCCCATATCCCAATTTCCCGCCACGTTTCTGTACAGCCCCTTGCCTATGCGCTCCGCGTGCCCCATTTTTCCAAGCACCCTGCCGTCGGGGGATATAATACCCTCCACCGCGTTTACGCTGCCGTTGGGATTGAACGGACTCTGCATTGTCGGCTTGCCGTCGAGGTCGACGTATTGGGTAAAAATCTGCCCGTTTTCCCTCAACCTTTGGAGCGTAGCCGGGTCGCACACGAATCTGCCCTCGCCGTGACTTACCGGAACGCTGAAAACGTCGCCCGTTTTGACGCGATTAAGCCATGCCGAGGCGTTGCTCGCAACTCTGACGCGGCTTATTGCGGACACGTGCCGACCGATATTGTTGAAAGTGAGCGTGGGAGCATTTTCCTCCAACGCTTTTATTTTGCCGAAGGGCAACAGTCCCAGCTTTATCAACGCCTGAAATCCGTTGCAGATACCGATTGCAAGCCCGTCGCGCTTTTCAAGCAGTTCCTCCGCAGCGTCCCTCAAAGAGGGATTGCGGAACATATTTACGATAAATTTGCCGCTGCCGTCAGGCTCGTCGCCGCCCGAAAAGCCGCCGGGAAAAGCAAGTATCTGCGCTGCGGACAGCCTTTTGCCCATTTCCGCAACCGAAAACTCGACGTCAGAGGCGCTCACGTTTTTAACCACGAAAACGTCGCACTCCGCGCCTGCGTTTTCAAAAGCCTTCTGCATGTCGTATTCGCAGTTGGTGCCCGGAAAAACGGGAATAAACACACGCGGTTTTGCGGTTTTGAAACGGGAAACGTAAAACTTTTTGGATACGAAATTTTCTTCCTCCGCCTGCCCGTATGCCGGAGCGGTTGTCGGAAACACCTGTTCGAGCCTCCCGCAAAAAGCGGTTTTGAGCGCGTCGAGAGCAATTTCCTCCCCGCCGCAGACAAGAACTCCGCTTTCGTCCAGCTCCGCGAAATATTCTGCGCGGCGGCTGTCGAAATCCTCCGCAACCACCGCAAGTATGTCGCCGTAGGCGGGGCGGAAATGCTCGGCTTCGAGACGGTCGAGCTTAGTCCCCAAATCGTTGGCAAAGAGAGACTTGACAAGCGCGGTGATTGCGCCGCCCTCCTCTACGACGGCGGTATGCAAAATTTTGCCGTTGAGAATTCCCTCGTAAACTTCTCCGTAAATTTCTTTCAGCGCGGCATAGTCGGGGCGTCCCCAAGAGTTTTTCGGCACTCTGAAACGAACTACTTTTCCCGCACGCTCGAATGCGTTGTGAACAAAAGCGTTTTCCTTTGCTATACCCATGCCGAAAGCTATGAGAGTGGGGGGCACGTCCAAATTTTCAAAGGTTCCGCTCATGCTGTCCTTGCCGCCTATTGCCGCAGTTTCCAGCCCGAGCTGCGCGTCAAGCGCGCCAAGCAGCGCGGACAAAGGCTCTCCCCAGCGGTCGGGCGCATTGCCGGGTTTTTTGAAAAACTCTTGCAGAGTAAGTCTGATTGTCAAGGGATTTACGCCGCAGGAGACCAGCTTGGAAACGGCTCCCACAACGGAATAAACGGCTCCCGTAAAGGGAGATTTTTCCATCAAATCCGTATAAAGCGCGAAAGACGAACAGGTTATCGTGGAGGTGTAGCCCGAGCCTACGGGGGGCTTTGAAGCCATCACCGCCGCAGGCGTGAGCTGATTTTTTCCGCCGAAAGGCATGAGAACGCTCGCAGCGCCTATGGTGGAGTCGAAAACCTCGCCCATACCCTTGCGCGAACAAACGTCCAAACGCGAAAGTCTCTCTTTCAGAGCCGACTCGGCGCTTTTTTCAAGCAATTTTACCGTAACGTCGTCGTCTGTCGAAAAATAATCGCGCAAGCTTTCGCAAATTTCCGCGTCGGTGCTTTGTCTGACTCCGTTTGTATCCAGAAAAGCCCTGTCGATGTCCGTTATCGTCTCTTCTCCGTAGGTCATGACGAGACGGGGTTCCTCCGTAACTTCCGCAACCTTGTCGCACTTCAAGTTTTCGTCGGAAGCAAGTCTCATAAATTCTTCCGCGTCGCTTTCGCTTACCACCACAGCCATTCTCTCCTGCGATTCGCTTATGGCAAGCTCCGTGGCGCTAAGCCCTTCATACTTTTTGTTTATTCTGTCAAGATAAATGTGCAGACCGTCGGCAAGCTCGCCTATTGCCACGCACACTCCGCCCGCGCCGAAATCGTTGCATTTGAGCACAAGCCGTGACGCGCGGGGATTGCGGAACAATCTTTGCAGCTTTCTCTCCTCGGGAGGGTTCCCCTTCTGAACCTCCGCGCCGCACGTTTCGACGCTTTTTACGTCGTGCGACTTGCTGCTGCCGGTAGCGCCGCCGCAGCCGTCGCGCCCCGTGTCGCCGCCCACCATAATAACCGCGTCGCCTGCGCGCGGCTTGCGCCTGACGACGTTTTCGCGTCTGTTGCCGCCTATGACATAGCCCGTTTCAAGACGCTTGGCTTTGTATCTGTCGTTGTAAATCTCGGCGACTATACCCGTAGCAAGCCCTATCTGATTGCCGTAGCCCGAAAAACCTGCAAGAGCCGTCGTCGTGAGCACACGCTGAGGCAGCTTGCCCGGCAAAGTTTTTTCCACAGGCTCGTCGGGCGTGCCGCAGCCGCTGACGCGCATAGCCTGATAAACGTATGTTCTGCCGCTCAACGGGTCTCTGATGGCGCCGCCGAGACAGGTCGCCGCGCCGCCGAAGGGTTCTATTTCGGTGGGGTGGTTGTGAGTTTCGTTTTTGAACAAGATGAGCCATTGCTCGTCCTTGCCGTCCACGTCCACGTCCACGACAACAGAACACGCGTTGATTTCGTCGCTCTCGTCAAGATTGTTAAGCAAGCCTCTCGACTTCAACTCCTTTGCTGCGATTGTGGCAATGCTCATAAGACATGGAACCTTGTCCCCGTTGACATTGTGCTTTTCAAACAGCTTTTTGTACTGCTCCCAAGCGTTGTGTATTTCCGGATTGTCGGAAAGAATTTTAACCTCCCCGAGCCTTGTGGAAAAGGTAGTGTGACGGCAATGGTCGCTCCAATAGGTGTCCACGACTTTAAGCTCGGTCAGAGTGGGCTGCCTGCCTTTTTTGACGAAATAGTCTCTGACAAACCTCAAATCGTCCACCGTCATGGCAAGCCCCGTTTCCGCATGGAAGCGTTTCAAGCCGTCCTCGTCCATTTCGGTGAAGCCGTCAAGCTCCACCCGCATTTTCCCCACGGGCTTGGCTGCGTCCTTCAAGGTTTGCGGCATCTCCGTCGTCCCTTCGCGGCTGTCCACCGGATTGACGAGAAAACGCTTGATTTTTTCAAACTGCGCATCCGTCACGCCCTTGAAAACGTAAACCTCCGCGCATTTCACGACAGGTCTGACGCCCCCCGTCAAAAACTGCACGCACTGCATTGCCGAATCGGCGCGCTGGTCGTACTGCCCGTCGAGGAACTGCACGACGAGCATTTTTTCGTCCCGCCCTACGCGCACATCGTAAAACACCCTGTCCGTATTAGGCTCGGAAAACACCGATTCTACGCTGTCTCTCATCTGACGTTCCGTCAAGCCCTCGACGTCGTATCGCAAAAGTCTGCGCACCCCCGAGGGGCTTATACCCAGCGTTCTTTCTATCGACGAGCGGATTTTTGCCGCGGGCACGTCGAATTGCTCCTTTTTTTCAACGAAAACTCTGTATATCATAAATACCTTAAACCAATCCTATGTCGGCGCGGTATCTTGCGCCCTCGAATCCAACCTTGTCAATCTGTCCGTAAACCTTTTTCCGAGCCTTGTCGAGGCTTTCGGCAACGCCCACGACGTTGAATACCCGACCGCCGTTTGTTTTCAGCCGCCCGCCGTCAAGCTTGGTGCCGGCGTGTATGAGTCTGACGCCGTCAAGGTCGCCTATACGGATTTCCTTGCCCTTGACCACGTTGTCGGGATAACCGCCGTCGGCTACCACAACGGTAAGCGCCGTTTCGTCGCTCCACAAAACTTCCGTACAGTCCAGTCTGCCCTCAATCACGGCGTTGACTATTTCAAGCAAATCGCTTTTTAAAAGCGCAAGCACGACCTGCGTTTCGGGGTCGCCGAAACGCGCGTTGTACTCCACCACTTTCAGCCCACCGCTTGTTTTCATGAGTCCGAAGTAAAGCACGCCCTTGAAAACGATTCCCTCCTTTTCAAGACCTTTGAGAGTAGGCAGCGCGATATTTTGCAGAAACTCATTTTTGTCCTGCTCCGAGAAATACGGCGTGGGCGCAAACGCTCCCATACCTCCCGTGTTGGCGCCTTTGTCCCCGTCATACGCTTTTTTGTGATCCTGCGACGCGGGCATGGGCAGAAGGGTTTTTCCGTCGCAGAAAGCCAGCACAGTGACCTCTCTGCCCGTCATAAACTCCTCCATAACCACTTTTCTTCCCGCATTTTCGCCGAATTTTAGGTCAACCATAACGCTTTTCAAAGCGTCAAAAACCTCTTGACGGGTTCGACAGATGACAACTCCCTTGCCCAACGCAAGTCCGTCCGCTTTGACCACAACGGGCAAATCGCAGTTCTTTGCGTATTCCTCCGCGCCTTCAAAGTCGTCGAAAGCCCTGTATGCCGCAGTCGGTATGCCGTGCCTTGCCATAAACTCTTTGGCGAAAGCCTTGCTTGCCTCCAACATAGCGGCTTTTTTGACAGGACCGAAAGCCTTGACTCCCCTTTCCGTCAGAAAGTCCACAAGTCCGCCCGCCAGCGGGTCGTCAGGCGCGACAAATACCAAATCGACGCCGTTTTTGATACAGAAATCGAAAATTCCCTCAAAATCCATAGGAGAAACGGGTGCGCAGGTCGCGCATTCGGCAATCCCCGCGTTTCCCGGCAGGCAGAACAATTTGTCAAGCAACGGACTTTCTTTCAGTTTAAGGGCAATCGCGTGCTCCCTGCCGCCGCCTCCGATAATAGCTACGTTTATTTTTTTCATTTTGTACCCGTCAATGCTTGAAATGTCTCAAACCGGTGAACACCATGGCTATGCCGTGCTCGTCCGCCTTTAAAATACTGTCCTTGTCCCTTATGCTGCCGCCGGGCTGAACTATGGCGGAAATTCCCGCCTGCGCCGCGCGCGTCACGCAGTCGTCGAAGGGGAAGAAAGCGTCGGACGCAAGCACCGCGCCCTCCGTCGGAACATTGGAGTGCTCGATTGCCTGCTCCGCAGCCCAGATACGGTTTGTCTGCCCCACGCCTATACCTATGGTCGCGCTGCCCTTTGCAAGCACAATGGCGTTTGACTTGCAATGCTTGACAACCTTCATGGCAAAACGCATGGTTTCCGTTTGCTCCGCCGTGGGACGCTTTTTGGTGACGACCTGTACGTCGTCGAAAACCTTGTCGTCGGAATTTTGAACCAACAGTCCGCCGTACACGCGTTTGAACTCGACGGTCGGCTTGTTTTTCACCGCTACGTCGGGGAGAGCCAGCACGCGCAGATTATGCTTTTTTTCCAACGCTTCGAGCGCGGCTTCGGAAAAGGAGGGAGCTATGACTATTTCGACGAAGATTTTGGAAATTTCCTCCGCAGTTTCCAAATCGATTTCGCGGTTGGCGGCGATGATTCCGCCGAAAATAGACACGGGGTCGCAGGCGTAAGCCTTTCTGTACGCTTCCGCAATCGTCGCCCCGCTCGCAACGCCGCAGGGATTGGAGTGCTTGACGGCAACCACGGTAGGCTCGTCAAACTCCTTCAAAAGCTCTATCGCTCCGTTTGAGTCGTTGAGATTGTTGTAGGACAGCTGTTTTCCGTTTTCCTGTCTTGCGTTGACTATGGAATTTGAAACGGGAAACATATCCGTATAAAGCGCAGCCTGCTGAAAAGGATTTTCTCCGTAGCGCAGCTGCTCCTTTTTCTCGAAAGCAAGCGTTAAGCTGTCGGGGAAATCGATGCCGAGCTTTTTGGCAAGATAAGCGGAAATCATACTGTCGTAGGCTGCGGTATGCGCGTAAACCTTGTACATGAGGTAAAGCCTCGTCTCACGGCTCACTTCTCCCGCTTCCAGCTCGGAAAGCGCCTTTTCGTAATCCGCGGGGTCGGTCAGCACGACCACGTCGCCGCTGTTTTTGGCGGCGCTTCTGAGCATCGTCGGCCCGCCTATGTCTATGTTTTCCACAACCTCGTCGAAGCCCTTGCCCGACATAACCGTTTGCTTAAACGGGTAAAGGTTGACTATAACCACGTCTATCGTTTGGATTTTAAGTTCCTTCAAACGCCGCATGTGTTCGGCATTGTCTCTTTTTGCAAGCAGCCCCGCGTGAACTGCGGGATGAAGCGTCTTTACCCTGCCGTCGAGACACTCGGGAAAGCCGGTAACGTCGCTTATGTTGAGAGTTTTCAAGCCGGCGTCTTCAAGACATTTTTGAGTGCCTCCCGTGCTGATAATCTCATATCCCATTGCGGCGAGCCTTTTCGCCGCGTCCACGACGCCGTTTTTGTCGCTTACGCTTATCAACGCTCTTTTTTTCATGATTTTTCCTCTCGATGTATTTTCATTGGTTTTTGCACAACGCCGCCACCACTCTCGGCAGCAGCTCGTGCTCCTTTTCCAGCACCTTGGCGGCGACGCTCTCCGCAGTGTCGTCCGCGTCCAGCTTTACGCGCGCCTGTGCAATAATTTCTCCCGTGTCGGTGCCCTCGTCAACGTAATGCACGGTGCAGCCGCTCTCTTTTTCGCCGTTTTCCACGACGGCGCGGTGCACTCTCATGCCGTAAAATCCGTCTCCGCAGTATTTGGGAATAAGCGACGGATGAATGTTGATGATTTTTTTTGCGAATCTCTCCACAAAGCGGGGCGGCAGGATATTAAGATAGCCCGCGAGCACAATCAGCTCCGTTCCGCGTCGAACAAGCTCGTCGCCGATTGCGGAAAACATTTCCTCGTCGGACGCAAATTTCTTTTTGTCGAACACGGCGCTGTCTATCCCGTGCTTTTTCGCTCTTTCCAGCGCGCCTATGCCCTCCCTTGACGCCACCAGCAGCACGATTTTGCCGTCAATAAGCCCGCTTTCAACTCCGTCCACGACGCTTTGAAAATCGCTGCCGCCTCCCGACGCGAATACGGCTATGTTTTTCATAGAATTACGCCCCGACCTCTGACGACTTCGCCAAGACGGCCAGGCTCCTCGTTGAGAGAACGCAAGGTTTCAAGCGCGTTTTCCTCCTCCGCCCCGTCCAAGCACAGCACCATGCCTATACCCATGTTGAAGGTGTTGTACATTTTTTCGTCCGAGATGCCCGAGCGTCTTTGAAGCGCCTTAAACAGCGCGGGTATTTCATAAGACGACCTGTCGATTTTTGCGGCAAGCCCTTCGGGCAAAATTCTCGGTATGTTTTCGATAAAACCGCCGCCCGTGATATGGGCAATGCCCTTAATCGGATGCTTTTCAATCAGAGAAAGTATCGTTTTGACATATATCCTCGTAGGTCTCAAAAGCGCCTGAGCGGGGGACTCTCCAAGCTCCGCGTCGAACCCTTCCAAATCCTCTTTTACGGGAGGGAAAAGCTTTCTCACAAGAGAATAGCCGTTGCTGTGCACTCCGCTGGACCTCAAACCCACAAGTCTGTCTCCCTCTTTTATTCCGCTGCCGTTGATGATTTTGTTTTTCTTGGCGACGCCCACCGCGAACCCCGCCATGTCGTAGTCGTCGTCGGCGTAAAAGCCCGGCATTTCGGCTGTCTCTCCGCCGATAAGAGCGCAGCCCGCCTGCCTGCACCCCTCGCTTACTCCCTTGACAATCATGGCCACCTTTTGCGGCACGAGCCTTGAAAGCGCAATGTAGTCGAGAAAAATCAGCGGCTTTGCCCCCTGACACACAATGTCGTTCACGCACATGGCAACGCAGTCTATGCCCACCGTATCGTGCCTGTCCAGCACAAAGGCGTATTTGAGCTTTGTTCCCACGCCGTCGGTGCCCGCCACCAGAACGTCTCCGTCCGGCTTGTCGTCAAGAGCGTAAAAACCGCCGAAGGAGCCCAAATCGCCCAGCACGCCGTCGGTGTAGGTTTCCTTGACGTATTTCTTCATGAGTCTGACCGCTTCGTAGCCTCTTTCCACGTCTACGCCCGCGCTTTTGTAATCAATCGCCATAATCAACTCCTGTCTTTTTTCCGTTTATTCAAAAATAAATTTTCCCGTCTCGTCGTCCGTCACGCTGTCGGGATAATTCCCGTCGAAGCACGCCGCG
>ENA-UOJT01002642-UOJT01002642.1-human-gut-metagenome-genome-assembly--contig:-C15-NODE-2642-length-10266-cov-25.035746_pt1 | contig 10266 bp, 8 predicted proteins | sample MGYA00242357_ERZ723904 | MGnify/ENA metagenome assembly ERZ723904 | reverse complement strand
AACGGACAGCGCACGGTCTGTGCTGTACAGCATCCCAACATATTTATTATACCACATTCGTCAAGGCAATATCTATCCATAACATGCACGAATAATTCATATTTTGTTTGGGATATCTGCGAATAGACAAATTCCTTAGGGTATTGTATAGTATAGTCACAGAAAGAAAACAGCCGGAGATAAGGAGCTAAAAGCTCCAAGCAAAAGCCACTTTCAATAGCATCGGAACAAGGCACGGCGGTTTTCCCGACAGCTTCAAGCAGATTTCGCAAAGGCTTCCAGTAAGAGGTCTAAATGGGAACACTTGAAGAACTCCGGGAAAGCAGGGACCGGGAGGCTACCGAAGGACTTGAAAGTAAGATGGCAAAGCCGGCAGGATTCGTAAGGAAGGAGGCTCAAGTCCAATGGCTAATTTCAAAGATCCCATTCATCACCGGCGGGCCTGGGCCTGCTGAAAGCAAACGAACCTCATTAACAGCCGCAGGTCATTACCTGTAAAAGATATAAAAGTTAAGATGCAAGGTTCGTAGCTTGCTTAAAATGCAGTGCTCAGGAAATCCCGTCAGAAAAAGTTCCCCGCGTTTACATAGATTAGATGAAGAACTGACGACAGGATTCTAAATAGAAAATTACAGGTTCAAAACCTGGTACGCAAAAGCGTAAATAGAAACCCTGAATCACCGGTGATTGTTATGAAAGATTTAACTCCGCCGAACAAATAATGCTTCACCTGATCTGGCTGGTGCAAGCGCACCGCCCCCAAAAGGAGAAACTCCGATGTACTAGAGCAAAGAGGAATCAACCTCTGGCATCAAATTCAGGTACCCTGCACAAAATTATTGAAGTTCACTTCCCCGTTCCACAGATGCACCAAGAATCGTTTTCCTTGCAAAATGTTTCCAGGCAGCAAATAACGAACCAAAGGGAATCAGAAATTTCAAGCAAACGCAAAATCATCGAACAACAGCGAATGAAACCCGTTTCCGATTTGCAAAACAAAGAAAACCAGGTTTAAAAACATTCGATCAAAGTTAAAGGATGAGGTTGCCATGAAAATGTGCAAACGGTCCGAAAAATAATACAATCGGGTATGAGGCTATGACTCCAATCAAGTAAGTTCGCTCCAGCGCCATAAGGTTAGAAGGCGCTGGAGCTTTTTTGTTGTGTTGTGCCGGATGTTTCCGGTCTGCTTATCTCCTCTCGTTTACTTTTGTCTGCATCATTTTTGTTTTGCTGCCGCGCTCTAACGCAGCAAATCATTCTAAACACGGCTCTCCCTCCGCCCACAACATTGCACTGTGCGGCGGAGAGTTTTTATGTTTGCGGGCTTTTGTGGAGTATTACGGTACCGGTATTCCATCGCAATTTCGGTTTTCTGAATTTTATTGTTGACATTTCTGTAATATTGCGTTATGATAGCCACAAGGTCCAGAATTTTACAGAATACTGGAATGATAGGTTTTTCGCTATCTTTTTATTGTTCTGTATAATGCCCAAATCGGCGGCTGCCGGGCTGCGTTTTACGTTTAGGATTTCTTTTCCCAATATCGTTCACCTGCCTTAAAGTGTATTTGAAAACAAGAAAAAGATGGATATTTCGCAAACACAAGCGGGATTTAAGGCAAAATCCCACTATGTTTGTAGAAATAGACTAAATTTTTGACATTTCAGGTACACACTAGGATTCCGGTATTTCCGCTGTAAGTTTTGTTTGGCGTTCCCTTGGCAGAGGGTACACCAAAATTCTCTTGTTCACCTTTTTTCTTTGTGAAGTGTGCAGCAGCGCTTCACCATTTTTTAGCTATTGCGATTACAGATTTCTGTTACATTAAAGGAGGCTTTATGGAACAACTTACGATTGATACCGGCCTGCGCGAATACGCGGTCAATGGCGGGCCGGAGCACGGCGGCGGAGTGCTGCGCTTTAACCCCAGCGACCCCAATGTTTACAGCCGTTTTTGCACCCTGCAAAATCAGCTGCAAGAGCTGGAACAGCAGGTGCAGGCGCAAAGCCCCACTGGGACCGATGCCATACAGCTGCTGGCCCAGGCGGATCAGCGCGCCAAGGGGCTGCTGGCGGAAGTATTTGGCCCCGGCAATGATTTTGACGCCATGCTGGGCGGCACCAATCTGCTGGCGGTTGCCGGCAACGGCGAGCGGGTCATCACCAATCTGTTTGCGGCATTGCAGCCCATTCTGGAAGCCGGTGCCCGCCAGTGCGCGGATGCCAAAGCCACGCTGGCCGTGCAGCAGGCCCAGGCAGCGCGCGCCGCGCGCGGGGTGCAGGTATGAGCAGCTGGCGGCTGCCCACCCGGCTGGAGGTTGGCGGAAAAGCATATCCGATTCATTCGGATTACCGCGATATTCTGGATATTCTGCATCGGTTGAACGATGCCAGCGAGCCGGAATTCATCCGCTGGCGGGTGGCCCTGGCCCTATTTTATGAGGGCGATCTGCCGCGCAGCGACTATCCGGAGGCCATGCAGAAGCTGGCAGATTTTTTGAACTGCGGGCAAACGCTGCCCCGCTCCCCTGCCCCGCCGCTGTTGGACTGGGAACAGGACGCCCCGCTGATTGCCGCCGACATCAACAAAGCCGCCGGGTGCGAAGTGCGCGCCCTGCCTTATCTGCACTGGTGGACCTTTATGGCCTGGTTCAACAGCATTGGGGACGGCCAGCTGGCTACCCTGCTGCGGGTGCGCAGCAAGCTGCGCCACGGCCAAAAATTGCAGCCGTGGGAACAGGACTACTACCGCAAAAACAAAGCCATAGTTGACCTGCGCCCCCGCCTGAATCCGGCAGAGATAGCGGAACGCCAGCGGCTGCAGCGCCTGTTGGCCAATTAAGTCCTCATAAGGAGGTAGATGCTTTTGCCAAAATCCTATGCAGGCAGCCTTCAGGTTGCCCTGTCTACACAAACAACTACCCACACCGCGCAGCAGCCGCTGAACGGCCTGCGCACTGCCCTGAAAAAAATAAGCCGCAGTGTAAACGCTGCGTTCTCCGCCGTGCCGGTGGCAAAGTTTGAGCAGCAGACCGCCGCAGCAGCAGTCAGCGCCAACAAAGCCGCCAAAGCCCAGGCCAAACTTGCCAGTGGCACCACCAAAGCAGCCAAGGCCGCCAAACGCAGCGTTGCGGAATTTGATGAGCTGGACCGGCTGCAGGCTTCTCTTGCCGAAAGTGCCGGAGCTGCGGCGGCTTCCACCACCCGCAAAAGCAGCAGCGCCGCAACAATCAAAGCCGCAGATGCCGAACCGCCACAGTTAAGTCCGCCGGCTCTATTAAACCAGCAGCTGCAAAATTTCTGGGCTACATTACAGGCTGTGCTTGCCCCCGCCGCCGCGCTGTGGGATGCAGCCTGGCAGCAGATGAAAACCGCTGCCCTGACCGTTTGGCAGGATCTTTTGGGCGGCGTTCAGCTGACCTGGGCCGAGTACGGCCAGCCCATTGTCCAGAGTGCCGCCCTGGCGCTAGAAAACCTGCAAGGCATTTTTACCACCCTGTGGCAGAACGTTTTGCAGCCGATCCTTACTAACCTGATGCAGATTTTATCTACCCTCTGGTCCTCCCACCTCAAGCCCCTGTGGGACGACATTCTTTTGCTGGTGGCAAGCGTTGCCAACTGCCTGCTGGACCTGTGGAACAACCTGCTGGCCCCGGTGGCCAAGTGGATTATCGCCACATTCGGCCCCGCGTTTGCTGAGGTATTCAACGCCATTGCGGACGTTGTTGGCGTGGCCGTTGGGGCTATTGCGGATGCCATCGATCTGGCCATTGTTGTGCTGCGTGGGCTGGCGGACTTTTTAAGCGCCGTGTTCCGCGGCAACTGGGATGCTGCCTGGCAGGCCATCGGCAACACAGTCAACACCGTCTGGGATAAGATGACGAACGCCATCAAGACCGCCGTCAATGGCATCATCGGCTTCATCAATCGGATGATCTCCGCCGTTGTCACCGGCATCAATGCGGTCATCAACGCGCTGAACGGGTTGTCGTTCGACCTGCCGGACATATTCGGCGGCGGGCATGTCGGGTTTCATATCAGCACCCTGACCGCCCCGCAAATCCCCTACCTGGCGCAGGGCGCGGTCATCCCGGCGAACCGGGAGTTTTTGGCGGTGCTGGGCGACCAGAGCCACGGCACCAACGTAGAAGCTCCGCTGGACACCATCAAGCAGGCCGTGGGCGAGGTCATGGAGGACCTGCAGGCAGGCCAGATGGCGGGCTTTGAAGCCGTGGTTTCCGTGCTGCGGGAGATTCTCTCCGCCGTGTACGGCATTGAGCTGACCGACGAGGACGTAGGCCGCGCCGTACAGCGCTGGCAGCGCAAACAGGCCATTGCCACAGGAGGTGTGTGACGTGACCCTGACCCATCTGTTCCAGATCGATGGCAAATCCCTGTACGCACCGGACTGCGACATTGAACCGAGTTATTCCGACCTGGATTCCAGCGATTCCGGGCGCGACGAAGCCGGGTACATGCACCGCGAAGTGGTGCGGGAAAAGGTTGCCACCTGGCCCATCGCCTACAGCTGCCTGACGGACGACGAATACAAGTACACCATCGGGCTGTTTGCAGGCAAGGCAACGTTTCAGTTCACCCATCCCAAAGCCGGCTCTTCCACCGAGACCGAAACCACCACCTGCTACTGCAGCAAATACGGCATCGCCTGGCATAACGCCAAGGCGAAGCAGTGGAAGAACCTTAAATTTAACATTATTGAATGCTGATTGAGAGTTCGGAGGTAGGAAGTAGGAGTTGGGAGTTAAAACGGGCCTAAGGTCCAGCATTGTAGGGAACGGTCTTGACCGTTCCGGGGCTTTGCGGTAGATGCCATAACAGGATTTGCCACAGGGCGACGGGCGCACACTGTGCGCTCCTACGGGATTGCGGCCCAATTTTCAACCCGTGCGCGCACGCGCACACCTTCCAACTCCTCACTCCTACCTCCTAACTAAAACCAAAGGAGGTGTATATTTGCTCCAACCAATTCTCACTCTCCCAAGCGGCACCGAATTAAAGGGCGGCTCCCCCGGCAGCGCGGTCAAAAGCCTGACGCTGCACACTGCGGTGAACGCCGGGCAGGAGTTCACTATTGGCTCTGCGTTCTCGGACTACATTGAAGCCGAAATCTGGGCAGACCCGGGCGGCAGCCTGCAAATCACTGCCGGGGATGCCCTGACCTATTACCGGCAGGATGATGCCGGGAACCGCACCAAGGTGGGCGTTTTCTATGCTGAAAAGCCCACCCGCACCAAGCGCAACAGCTACAAGGTCACGGCGTATGACACCATGTCCAAGCTGGATGCGGACTTCTCCGGCTGGCTGCACGCCAATCAGGCGCAGTTCCCCAAGACCATCTGGCAGCTGGTACAGCTGGCCTGCCAGCGGGCAGGAGTCGCGCTTGCCAGCAGCAGCCTGCCCATCAACGGCAGCTACAGCGTGCAGGCGTTCTATGCGGATGATTTAACCTGCCGCCAAATCATCTCCTGGGCGGCGGAAGCGGCAGGCTGCTACGCCCACATGAATGCAGACGGCAAGCTGCAATTCTTGACCTACACAGACAAGCGCAGCACTGTTAAAATCACCCCGGACGGTGCCAGCAACAGCACCGCCTATTATGCTGACAGCCTGAGCTACGAGGACTACACGGTCAAGGCCATTGAGAAAGTCCAGATCCGGCAGTCGGACAGTGACGTGGGGGTCATCTACCCCGACAGCACCACTGCCACCAACACCTATGCAGTGCAGGGCAACCTGCTGCTGACAACCGGCACCGAAGCCAACCTGAAAAGCGTTGTCCAAAACCTGTACAACGTGCTGAAAAACGTGACCTACACCCCCTGCAAAGTGGCCGTGCCCAGCAGTTCCGGCCTTGCCTGCGGGCAGATCGTACACGTTAAGGACGCGCGCGGGCGGGAGTTTGATACCTACCTGATGAGCGCCACAATCTCCTCCGGCAAAGCCAGCTTTGAGAGCGTGGGCAGCGCCAGCCGGGAAAGTTCCAGTGCCGTGAACAGCCAGAGCTACAAGAACCTGACCGGCAAAATGCTGGAGATCAAGACCAGCGTGGACGGCCTGGAAGTAAAGGCCAGCGACCTGACCGGCAAGTACGCTGACCTGAAAGCAACGGTGGACGGGCTTTCCTCTGAGATGAAAAAAGACACCAAAATCACCGGCGGCGGCAACCTGATCCTGGGCAGTGAGAGCTTCCGGAATGCTAAATTGGGAGGTAACGCGATCGGCGGCAGTTCGGCCACGTACAACGATACCGGCAGCGCGACCGTAACAAACGCAGGTTCCAATCGGTATTTTATTTTCAATACCGGTGGCGCTCGCATTACCAAAGGCGTTACCCTGTGCCTGTCCGTCATGTACAAACCAATTTCCGGCACCGACGGGTTGTGCCTGAGCCTTACGTATGCCGCCGACAACGGAAATTCTTACTATACCAGCATAACCACCGAAAATCAGCTTGAAATTGAGCAGACAGACGGCTGGGTGCTGCGGTATGGCACATGGACACCCGACGCTACGGGTGTTCTGGACACGGTCGAGCTTGGCTGCGGCAGCATAAGGGCGGGGTATGGCGGCAGCTACACCAACAAGTTTTCGCTGCTTCACCCCATGCTGCAATACGGCAATGCGCCGACCGCGTGGACAGCTAGCAGCGGGGACTACATAACAGAGGAAAACGCCAAAAGCCTGATCTCCCAATCGGCGGATGAAATCAAAACGGAAGTCCGCAGCCTGAAAGAAACCACCACAACCATTTCCAACGACCTGGACAGCACCAAGAAGGAATTCAAAACCGTTAAAGAATCAGTATCCGCGATTGACCAGAAAGCTGACAGCATTACTCAGACGGTAACGCAGCGGATCACCGGCGGCAACAATATTATCGCGGGCACCGATGACTGGAACAATGCGACCCTGGATGCAGGCGGCAATAACCTGAGCAAAAAAGGAACATACACGATCAGCGGTGAATCCGTCCGAGTGACCAATAGGGCGCAGAACACCCGCTTCCACTTTGGTGCGGACAAAACGCTGGTGATTGCCAAGGGCATGACCTATTGCGCCAGTGTACTGTACAAGCTCAACTCTGGCACGGACAGCCTGTTTTTGCAGTTTGAGACCAAGAGCAGCAGCGGAGCAAAAAGTTATTACGGCAATGCATTCAAAAATGCGAAGCAGGACATTGAGCTGGACAACGGCTGGAAGCTGCGCTGGGCGGCGTTCACGGCGACCGCGGACGGCTATGCAGACGGTCTGTTTATAAGTACCGCGGACGACAACGCCACCGTTACCAACGATCTGACCATTATGCACCCCATGGTGCAGATGGGCAATGCCCCTACCGCCTGGACGGCCAGCAGCGGCGATTACCTGACTACCACCGAAACAAAAACCGAGATCAAGCAGACGGTGAGCGAAATTAAGCTGACGGCCAGCACAAGCGGAACCAGCAGCACCATCAAGCTGACGGCAGGCGGAACAGAGATCACCAGCGCACAGATCAACCTATCCGGCGTGGTGACATTCTCGGATTTGAGTACCTGGAACCAGGATAAGACCATTATCAACGGCGGAAACATTACGACCGGGCAGATTCACAATAAGGCGCGCACAACCACTTATGACCTGGACAATGCCTGGATTCGTATGGGCAAAGATGCTGGCACTCGTGTGGACATTGACACGGGGCGCATCCGCTGGTACTGGGAAAACAACCTGACCGGTGTGTTAAGCAGCCGGTACGGCAAATCTTATATTGGCGATAACTCCCGCTACACGTTTTTAGGCTGGTTCTCCACCGGCGACCCCAGCTTTGATTATTCCACCGGCGGGGCCACCAGCGAGTTTGTGGGCATTGCCATTGACCAGGTAGATAAGGTCATCCACTGCAATGCCAGCAAGTTTGAAATCCCCGGCAGAATTGAATGCGGTTCTTTGAGCGTGAACGGGAGGGAGATTTAATGCAGAAATTCATGCAGATTTTGGCCACGTTGGCTTTGCTGTTGGTGCTTGCATTGGTTATCCCGCTTACGCTGGCAGCCTGCGGCGGCACGCGAACCGAAGATACAAGCTATCCGCGCCCGGAATATTCCGGCTCCCCGATGGCAGAAAGGGTGATGAAATGACCACAACCGCAAAAATTGAAGAACTCCAAAAGTCCGTCATCAACGCCATCAACAACAGCTGCCTGCACCCCGCTGTGGTGCGGCTGGTGCTGCTGAACGTGATCTCGATGGTGGAAGCCAGCGAGAGAGAGGTAAACAAAAGAGAAAAAGAGACAGAATCCTGAAAATCTGTTTTTTGTTCCCGCATAATCCACACAAAATATAACACATAAAAACAAGGCACCGGGCCAATTACAGGTTCGGTGCCTTGTGGTATTTATGGTGTCAGGATGCCGATCAATCTGCCATCGGCTGATGGTCCGTGATGGTGTGCTCCTGCTGGTACTTGAGCGCAGCAGCGATAAAGCCCTTGAACAGGGGATGTGCGCGGTTGGGGCGGCTCTTGAATTCGGGGTGGAACTGTACGCCCACATGGAAATCACGGCCGGGCAGCTCAACAGCTTCCACCAGGCGGCCATCCGGGCTGGTACCGGAGATCACAAGGCCGTGGTTCTGCATCTCTGCACGGTAGTCGTTGTTGAACTCATAGCGGTGGCGGTGGCGTTCGTCAATTTCTTCTTTGCCATAGCACTCACGCAGCTTGGTGCCCTCGGCGGTAATGCAGGGGTACTTGCCCAGGCGCATGGTGCCGCCCTTCGGGATGTTCCCCTGCTGGTCCGGCATCAGAGCAATAACATTGTGCTCGCCGTCCGGCGTAAACTCGCTGGAGTTGGCATCGGCATAGCCCAGCACATCGCGGGCATATTCCATAACCATAATCTGCATACCCAAGCAGATGCCAAAATACGGGATGTTCTGTTCCCGTGCATAGCGGGCGGCCTGGATCATGCCCTCAATGCCGCGGTCGCCAAAGCCGCCGGGCAGGATGATGCCATCCACACCGGAAAGCTCTTCAGCGCAGCGCTCCTGATCCAGCAGGTTTTCGCTGTCCACCCAGTGGATCTCCACTTTGGACTCATTCTCAAAGCCGGCGTGATACAGGGACTCCATTACACTCAGGTATGCGTCATGCAGCTTGACATATTTGCCAACCAGTGCAATGGTACAGGTCTTGCTGCGGGTGGCAATGCGGGAGATCAGCTCTTTCCACTCGGTCAGGTCGCTGGCCGGAGTTTCCAAGTGCAGCTGACGGCAAACAACGTTGGTCAGGCCGGCAGCTTCCAGCATCAGCGGGCACTCGTACAGGCTGGGCATGGTCAGGTTTTCAATCACGCAATCAGGGCGCACATTGCAGAACATGCTGATCTTGCGCTTGATATCGCTGCCAACGCGGCCATCGGCACGCAGCACGATGACGTTGGGGGCAATGCCCATGCCCTGCAGTTCCTTGCAGGAATGCTGGGCGGGCTTGGATTTATATTCGTCCGAGCCGGAAATATAGGGCACCAGAACCACATGGATGTAGCAGCAGTTTTCCATGCCCTGCTCAATGCCAACCTGGCGGATGGCCTCCAGGAAAGGCTGGCTCTCAATATCACCGGTGGTACCGCCGATTTCGGTGATGACAACATCGGCTTCGGTGCTTTTGGCAAGATTGTAGATATAGCTCTTGATTTCGTTGGTAATGTGGGGAATGATCTGCACCGTCTGGCCCAGATAAGCGCCCTGGCGTTCCTTGTTCAGCACGTTCCAATAGACCTTGCCCGTCGTCAGGTTCGAGTACTTGTTCAGGTTTTCATCAATAAAGCGCTCATAATGACCCAGATCCAGGTCGGTTTCGGTTCCGTCATCAGTCACGAACACCTCGCCGTGCTGTAGCGGGCTCATGGTGCCGGGATCCACGTTGATATAAGGATCCAGCTTTTGAGAAGCCACCTTCAGGCCGCGGGTTTTCAGCAAACGGCCCAGGCTGGCTGCTGTGATGCCCTTGCCCAAGCCGGAGACCACGCCGCCAGTAACAAAAACGTACTTTGTCGCCATATATACCATCCTCTCCACAACTACCACAAATAAATGGACGCTTTATTATACATCACTTTTATTTCCAAAAGCAAGAGTCTTTTTTCCTGTTTGGTGCAAATTCTCTTGCGCACCATCGTACAATCCCCTATAATAAATAAGATAGTATTTAAGGCAACACCGCACAATTCCCGCCTTGCGGCTTAAGCACCGCTCCGGCAG
>ENA-UOJT01002635-UOJT01002635.1-human-gut-metagenome-genome-assembly--contig:-C15-NODE-2635-length-10286-cov-30.803245_pt1 | contig 10286 bp, 9 predicted proteins | sample MGYA00242357_ERZ723904 | MGnify/ENA metagenome assembly ERZ723904 | reverse complement strand
CGCCGGGCATACCGGGCTTTGCAAACTTGGGGATCTGGCGGGTGGGGGTGGCAAAGTGAGCGTTGCCGTAGCCGCCGCGGCCGCCCTTTGCAATAGTCACCGGGGTGTGATCCGAAAGATCGGCGATCACAAGGCCGCTCTCGGCGTCCTTGATGACCGTGCCCAGCGGCACCTTGATGACCAGATTTTCGGCATTCTTGCCGTGGCACAGGCTTGCGCCGCCTTTGCCGCCCTCCGGGGCCACATACTTGCGCTTGTAGCGGAAGTCCATCAGGGTGGTCAAGTGATCGTCCACCACAAAGATGATGTCGCCGCCGCGGCCGCCGTCGCCGCCGTCCGGGCCGCCAGCGGCCACGAATTTTTCGCGGTGAAAGCTCACCGCGCCGTCGCCGCCCTTGCCCGCGTGGAGCCATATCGTGGCGATGTCGATAAAGTTGGTTTGTGCTGCCATACAGCCCCTCCTTATTTTTCATCAAAAAGAGCCGGGCCACGAGGGTCCGGCTCTCTACGTTTTGCAGTTATCCGAAAGAAGTTACTGCTTGACGCTGCACTTCTTGCCGTTCTTGCCCACGCGCTCGAAACGGACGGTACCGTCCACCAGAGCAAACAGGGTATCATCGCTGCCCTTGCCAACGTTCTCACCCGGCATGATGTGGGTGCCACGCTGACGAACCAGGATGTTGCCGGCCAGAACGAACTGACCGTCTGCACGCTTGGTGCCCAGACGCTGTGCTGCGGAATCGCGGCCGTTCTTGGTGCTGCCTACGCCCTTTTTATGTGCCATTGTAATTTACCTCCTTAGCCGTTGATCGCAGTGATCTCAACCTTGGTGAAGGGCTGACGATGGCCCATACGGCGAGCACTGTGCTTCTTTGCGCGATAGGTGATGATGTTCAGCTTCTTGCCCTTGCCATTCTTGATGACCTTGGCAGTCACGGTAGCACCCTCAACAACGGGAGCGCCAACCTTCACAGAACCCTCCTCGCCGACAGCGAGAACCTGATCAAACTTCACTTCGGAGTCGGCCTCAACGTCCAGCTTTTCGATGTAGACGATGTCGCCCTGCTCCACGCGGTACTGCTTACCGCCGGTAACAATGATTGCGTACATTTTGTTCATTCCTTTTCGTTGTACTCGCTGGTCGTAAAGGCAGACCCCTACAGGGGCCATTTCAGGCGCCCACACCACGCGGCTAGAATAGTATAGCAAAAAAATGCAGGGATTGCAAGAGGAAATTTCCGCTTTGCGCAGATTTTTTTGATTTTTCAGTTACTGAAATCCTGCAGTACGCTCTGCTGATTTCTTCGTCCATAAATAACACGGAGTATCCGAATCATTTTTTGCTCCTGCAAGATCTGATAATACAATATATAATTTCGGACTACCTTTTTTCGCACCTGCGCCTGCGGCAGATATTCGGCATAGACAATCGTTCCACTCTCCGGAAATATACAGAGCCGTCCGATACATTTTTCCACATCGTTCATCCATGTCGCGGCGGCTTTTTCATTCTGCAGTTCATTCCGGAAGTAGCTCACCGTTTCACGCACATCCAATACCGCGCGGTTGGTCATCCGGTACTGGTACTCACAGCCCATACTCTCTCCTTATCTCTGCCATTGCCGTCGGGCCATCTACCACGCGGCCTTCTTCTGCATCTTTCAGCCCTTCCATCACCAGTTTCAGTTCTTCCATCTCTTTCATGGTCCGCTCGTAGTACTCAATGTCCATGACCACCAGGCGGCCATAGCCGTTTTTCGTCACGAACACCGGGCCGTTTTCTTCGGCGCAGCGGCGCTCAATTTCCACGGTGTTCTTCAGTTCACGCATCGGTACGATCTGCATACGTTCCGCCTCCTTTGTTCTGTGGCTATATTATACATCAAAAAAAGCCACAGCGCAAGTTTTACCTTGCACTGTGGCCCGAAAATCTTCGCTCCGTCGTTTTACTTTGTCTGTTCGATGATGCGTTTCACTTCGGCATTGTAAGCTTCGGTGCGCTCCACGAAGAGCTTGCGCGGGCTGGAGGCCAGCAGCTCAGTGTCTGCATCCAGCACAAGGCCGATGGCGCCTCTTTCCTTGCGCAGCTTATCGAGGGCCGCCTTGTTGTCGGCGGTCAGCGCCAGCTTCACCATCAGGGGCTTACCCTCTGCCTTGCGGGTAAAGTAGATCTCCGCCGCCACACCGGCCGCCACGGCAATACCTGCGATCAGCTGCGAGACGCGCAGGCCGATGGAAGGCACCAGCATCAGGCTGTCGGTGCGCAGGGCTTCGATCCAGAAGCGGCCCGCGCCGTACCAGATCATGTATCGCAGGGCGATATCACCGTTGAACTTGCGCTTTTTGATGTAGCGGAACAGCAGGATGAAGCCCACCAGGCACCAGATGCTCTCGTACAAAAAGGTGGGGTGTACCGGCAGGTTCGGGTCGATGGTCACGCCGCTCTGGGCCGTGACCGTGCTGCCCATCAGATAATCGCGGGTAGCTTCGCTGTACATGCCCCAGGGCAGGGTGGTGTTGCATCCAAAAGCTTCCTGATTGAAGAAATTGCCCCAGCGGCCGCAGCACTGCCCCAGCAGAAAGCCCATGGCCGTCAGATCGAACATGGGCAGCACCGGCACGCCGCGCCACTTGCAGGCAAGGCCGCCGAACAAAAAGCCGCCGATGATGCCGCCGTAGATGGCAAGACCGCCGTCGCGGATGGCGATCATCTCCCAGATGCTCTCATATTTAAAAGGTGCCATGGCCACATAGTAGGCGCGGGCACTGGCAATGCCCAGCACGATGCCGATCAAAATCACGTCCACCATGCTGTCGGCGTCCACGCCGAACTCCACACTGTGACGGAACGCAAATACCAGCGCCAGGCAGATGCCAAAGGCGATGCACACACCGTACCAGTAAACGTTGAATCTCCCGATGGAAAAGGCCACGCGGTTCAGCTCAAAGCTCAGCCCCAGGCCCGGGAACTGCACCAGATTTGTCAGTCTTGTCATTCTGCTTCCTCCTCGTCTTCCGCCAGCGGCGCGGTGCCGTCCGGCTGGATCTGCATCGTGGCCATGCGGCTGGTGCTGAGGATGTGCTGCAGCGCTGCGTCCGCATCCTCGGCGGTCAGGCCCGCCAGCATTGCAATTTGCTGGGCCACCGTCTGGCCGGAGAGGGCAAAATCTGCCATCTGGCTGGCCGAATCCTCTACGTTTTCAAGATTTTCGATCAGTTGACCGTATTTTTCGTTCTTGCACAGGGTGAAAATTTCGCGGTCCACGCCCTCGGCACGGACGCGGGCGACCTCGTCCAGCAGCAGCTGCTTCACCGTTTCGGGCGCGTCGCTCTCGCCGGTGAACAGGATGCAGCAGCAGCCGTCCACCTGCAGCACTTCCCCGCCGAAGCCGGGGTTCACAAGGCCTTCGTCATACAGGCGGCGGTACAGCGGCGACATGCCGCCGGTAATGCAGCTCAAAATCAGGTCATAGAGCGCTTCGGTGCGCAGGTCACCCGCAGGCAGTGGTTCTTCCTTGAAGCCTACACCGAAGCAGGGCTTGGACACCGGCATGGTCAGCGTTTTCTCGGTGGCTGCCAGGGTCATAGGCTCCGGCTTCCAGAGCCGCTGCACACCCTCGGTGCTGCCGTGCTCCATCAAGCCGTGGCGTTCGCAGGCAGCCAGAATTTGTTCCATGGTGGTGTTGCCCGCCGCGGCCAGCACCATATTGCCCGGTGCATAGAACGCCTTGCAGCTGTCGTAGAGCATTTCGGGCGTGATCTCCGCAATGCTTTCCACCGTGCCCGCAATGTCGCTGCGGATGGGGTGCTCGTGGTACAGGCACTCGAACAGGCCGGTGATGAGCCGCCAGTCCGGGCTGTCGTCGTACATTTTGATCTCCTGCCCGATGATGCCCTGCTCTTTGGCAATGGTCTGCTCCGTAAAATACGGATGCGTCACCATGCCCAGCAACACATCCAGACTTTCGTCCAGCTGCTGGGTAGCGGTGAACAGATAGCAGGTGCGGTCAAAGCTGGTGAACGCATTGGCGTTGGCACCGGTCTTGGCGTACTTTGCAAAGGCGTCACCGTCCTCGTCCTCAAACATTTTGTGCTCAAGGAAATGCGCCACACCGGCAGGCAGGTGCACCTCTTTGCCGCCCAGCCGGAAGTCCCGGTCAATGGAGCCGAATTTGGTGGCAAAGATGACATGGGTGCTGGAGTAGCCCGGCATGGGCCGCACAATGACGGTCAGGCCGGAAGGCAGGGTCTGCCACTGATCAGCCACGGTCTTTTGCAGCAGGGTCTGGTTATTCTGCGGCATGGGCAGACACCTCCTTCGTGAGCAGATAGCTGACCGAGAGGGTCAGTTTGCGCAGGATGGCACGCACATCGTCTTTGGTCACGGCCTGCAGGGCGGCGCGAGCCTCGGCAGGCGTCTGCACCCTGGCCGGGTCGCCGCCGCTGCGCAGCACTTCAATGTAATACCAGGTTTCGATGCCGCCCAGCGTGTCCTCCACACCCTGCATTCCGCTGAGCAGGCCCCGGCGGCAGTCCTCAAACTCGTCGTCGGTGATGGGTCCATCGCACAGGTCGGCCAGTTCTTTTAAAATGGCCTGCTCGGCGCGGGCAGCGTCCGCGTGCTCCACACCGCTGTTCACGGCCATACTTCCGGTAAAGCTCTGGAACGAGGACGAGCAGTAATAGCACAGGTGGTCCCGCTCGCGCACATTCAAAAACAAGCGGCTGGTCACGCTGCCGCCGTACAGCGCCATGGCAAGGCGTACAGCGGCCAGCTGTTCGGTGCGCATGGGTTCGCCCAGCGTGAACAGCATACACAGCTTTGCCTGCACCATGTCGTAGGTCTCGGTCTTGCGCACCGGCTCCCGGCGGGGCATGGCGATGTTCTCAGCCAGCGGCAGCGGGGCCCGGTCGAGGGCAGCCAGCTCTGCCAGCAGGGCATCTTTTACCGCCGCCGTCTGCTCGGCGGTGCAGCCCAGCACGATGAGCTCCATGTTGGCCGTGCGCAGCATTTCGCGGTACGCTTCGGTGAGGGCTTCCGGCGTCAGGCCGTCCACCTCGTCCAGATAGCCCTCCTGCCGCACGCCCGCCGGGCTGTCGCCAAAGAACTCCCGGTTTGCCTGATGCAGGCAGTACAGGCGCTTATCGTTGATCTCGTCTTCCAGAGCCTTTTTCAGCATCTGCTTTTCGATACCGACGGCCTCCGGGTCAAAGGTACCGCCCACAAAATAGGGGTGGAAGGCCGCACCCAGCGCAATGGACGTGTATTCCCGGGTGAGGGGCTCCCCCTCCAGCGCGAATTTGTCCTTGATGCCGGTGACGCTGACGCACAGGTTGTGGCTGCAGCCCATAGGCCGGGCGTCCACGGTCAGGTCAGCCCCATAAAGCCGCGCCAGCTTTTTGGTCAGGCGGGTCATATCCGGGCAATCGGCATAGCCGCGCTCCAGCACCAGCGGCAGCAGGGCGTGGGCCGTGGCAGTCTCCCGCTTTGCCGGGAAGGCAAAGTGGATGCTGATGCGGCAGCGGTTGAATTTTTCAGCCGGGTCATACGAGAGATGCACGCCCGGCGCAATGAGAGTACGTTCCAATTGTGTTCCTCCGCCCTGTATTTGCAGGGAGTTTTTTCGTTACGATGCCCTTTGCAGGGTCAGGAATTCTTCCAGGCTCAGGCCGCTGGCGCGGATGGCGAGGGCGTTTTCGGTGCCCACATACCGCCAGTGCCAGGGCTCGAACACCACGCCCGTCGCGGCCTGCCGGTCCTGCGGATAGCGCAGGATGAAGCCGTATTCGGCGGCGTAGGCCGTGAGCCACTCGTAGGCGCGGGTGGCGGCAAAGCCGGTGTCCCGGGTGGTGTAGTCGGCACTGAGGATGTCCACCGCATAGCCGGTGCCGTGCTCACTGCACTCAGCCCGGGGCTGGATATCCTCGGCCAGGCTGGCGGCCTGTTCCTCGGTCTTGCCCGCGTCAAGATAGGCCTGCTTCTGCGTTTCATACACAGCACTGCGGCCGTCGACGTCCAGATAACCGGCGTTCAGCACCAGCTCAATGCCGTCCGCCTTGGCGGCTTCCAGCATGGTGCGGCAGGCTTCGGCGGCTTCGGCTTCCAGCTGAATGGTGCTGTTGTCGGTCACGGCCGCCAGCGCAGGGGCCGGTTCTTCTGCATAGGGCAGGTTCGCGTTCACCAGTACCAGCCGCGCGTCGTCGGCGTCAAAGGCATAGGCGGTTCCGTCGTAGCTGGCTGCTTCAAAGCTCTGCGGTCCGGCCAGCAGGGCGTTTGCCTTCGGCAGCAGCCAGAGGATGCCTTTGGTCATCAGGGCCCACCACAGCCGCACAGACCAGCAGCAGAATGGCCCAGTTGCGGGCCAGGCGCAAGCGCTTGCGCCGCATATACTGGGCGCGGGTCAGGCGCGGCTTCGGGCGGGCAGACGCCGGGTGATCGTTTTGTTCCATAGCGCGTTGCGCTCCTTTTCGGTGATTTGCAGCGCGCTGCGCCGCACAGATACAGTGTATATTATACACCCCTTTGCATTTTGTGTAAACGCCGCCGGGTGTAAAAAAATTGTGACCGACCCTTCCCCGCCCGCCGGGCAGCAAAAAAGGAGCAGCCGAAGCTGCTCCTCTTGCGTGTTTTACAGGGTTTTCAGGCTCACTCCACGATGATGCTCTTGCCGGTCATCTCAGCGGGGACGGGCAGGCCGATATACGGCAGCATGGTGGGTGCGATGTCGGCCAGGCAGCCGCCCTCGCGCAGTTTCACGTCGCCGCAGCCAACCGCCACAAAGGGCACCACGTTGGTGGTGTGTGCGGTGAAGGGGGTGCCGTCCGGGTTCATCATCTTCTCGGCGTTGCCGTGGTCGGCGGTGATGAAGGCGCAGCCGCCGGCGTTCAGCACAGCGGTCACCACCTGGTCCACAGCGGTATCCACAGCCTCGACAGCCTTCACGGCAGCGTCGAACACGCCGGTGTGGCCGACCATGTCGCAGTTTGCGAAGTTCAGGATGACCACATCGTACTTGCCGCTCTCGATGCGCTTAACGCACTCGGCAGCAACCGCCGGGGCGCTCATCTCGGGCTGCAGGTCGTAAGTTGCCACCTTCGGGCTGGGGATGACACAGCGGTCCTCACCCTCGTAGGGAGCCTCGACGCCGCCGTTGAAGAAGAAGGTGACGTGAGCGTACTTCTCGGTCTCGGCGATGCGCAGCTGGGTCTTGCCGTTCTCAGACAGGTACTGGCCCAGAACGTTCTTCAGCTCCACGGGCGGGTAAGCCACCTCGCAGTTGGGCATGGTAGCGTCATACTCGGCCATGCAGACGTAGTGGACCTGCTTGCGGCCGCCGCGGCGCTCGAAGCCGGTGAAGTCGTCGTCGCAGAAGATGCGGGTCATCTGGCGGGCACGGTCGGGGCGGAAGTTCATGAAGATAACGGTGTCGCCGTCCTGCACGCGGCCGCCCTCGCAGGTGACGCAGGGCAGCACGAACTCGTCGGTCTTGTCGGCTGCGTAGGAAGCCTCGATGGCCTCGGCAGCGCTAGCGGCGTGGTTGCCCTCACCGTAGACAAAGGCGGCGTAGGCCTTCTCCTCACGGTCCCAGTTGTTGTCGCGGTCCATTGCGTAGTAGCGGCCGGAAACGCTGGCGATCTTGCCGATGCCCAGCTCGTCCAGCTTTGCCTGCAGATCGGCCAGGAAGCCCTTGCCGGAGTGCGGGTCGGTGTCGCGGCCATCGGTGATGCAGTGCAGGTAGACTTCCTTGGCACCCATGTGCTTTGCCATTTCCAGCACACCGAACCAGTGGTCCGCATGGCTGTGGACGCCGCCGGTGCCCACCAGACCCATCAGGTGGATGGCCTTGCCCGCGTCGATGGCAGCCTTCATGTTCTTGACCAGCACAGGATTCTTCAGCATCTCGCCGTCCTTGATGGACTTGGTGATGAGGGTGAGCTGCTGGTACACGATGCGGCCGGCACCCATGTTGGTGTGGCCGACTTCAGAGTTGCCCATCTGGCCCTCGGGCAGACCGACAGCCATGCCAGAAGCGTTGATGGTGGTCATGGGATATTTTGCCATCAGAGCATCGAGGTGGGGCTTCTTGGCGGCGACCACGGCGTTGCCAAAGGTCTCGTTCGGCACCCAGCCGAAGCCGTCCATGATGCACAGAAGAACAGGTTTCTTTGCCATAAAAGTAGATCTCCTTATGATTTGAACAAATAGCGCCCGGCACAGCGCTGGAAATGCGGCGCAGCCGGGCGCTGGGAAAACGTGTTATTGGTCAGCGCTTAGCCCTTGGTGGCTGCGTTGACGATGACTGCAAAGTCGGGGGCCTTCAAGGATGCGCCGCCGATCAGGCCGCCGTCCACATCCTTCTTGCTCAGCAGTTCCTCGCAGTTCTTGGCGTTCATGCTGCCGCCGTACTGCACGGTGGTAGCCTCAGCCACAGCCTCGCCGTACACCTCACCGATGACCTTGCGGATCTGGCCGCAGACTTCCTCAGCCTGATCGGCGGTAGCGGTCTTGCCGGTGCCGATGGCCCAGATGGGCTCGTAGGCGATGACGACATTTGCCATCTGCTCGGCGGTGACATCGCGCAGGGCGATCTTGGTCTGCATCCGGACCAGCTCCTCGGTGACGCCCTCCTCACGCTGCTGCAGGCTCTCGCCCACGCAGATGATGACCTTCAGGCCGGCATTCAGGGCAGCCAGAGCGCGCTTGTTCACGGTCTGGTCGGTCTCGGCGAAATACTGGCGGCGCTCGGAGTGGCCGACGATGACGTACTCCACGCCCAGATCCACCAGCATATCAGCGCTGATCTCGCCGGTGAAGGCGCCGGACTTCTCGAAGTGGACGTTCTCGGCGCCCACATGGATATTGGTGCCCTTGGTCTTCTCCACAGCGGTGACCAGGTCGGTGTACGGGGTGCAGATGACGACCTCGCAGCCTGCATCTTGCACGGCGGGCACCAGCTCGTCCACCAGAACGGCAGCCTCGGAGGCGGTTTTGTTCATCTTCCAGTTGCCAGCAATAATAGCCTTGCGCTTTGCCTTATCCATGATACTCTATCTCCTTTATTTACCTTCTAACGTCAGAAGCGGCATCTTCCGCTCCTGCACAAATGAAAAGTGCGGCGGCGCAAAAGCCGCCGCACCCATTGTGATGCCGGGGAAAATTATGCGTTCTGGATGACTGCGATGCCGGGCAGCTCCTTGCCCTCCAGGTACTCCAGAGAAGCGCCGCCGCCGGTAGAGATGTGGGTCATCTTGTCGCCCAGGCCCATCTGCTGGACAGCTGCTGCGCTGTCGCCGCCGCCGATGACGGTGGTAGCGTCGCTCTCAGCCATAGCCTTGGCAACAGCCAGAGTGCCGGCTGCCAGAGTGGGGTTCTCGAACACGCCCATGGGGCCGTTCCAGACAACGGTCTTGGAAGCCTTGACAGCGTCAGCAAACAGCTTCATGGTCTCGGGGCCGATGTCGCAGCCCTCCATGTCAGCGGGGATTGCAGTGACGGGCACCACGGTGACGTCCACGGGAGCATCGATGGGATCGGGGAAGTCCTTGATGCAGGCAGCATCCACGGGCAGCAGCAGCTTGACGCCCTTCTCCTGTGCCTTAGCCATCATTTCCTTGCAGTAGTCCAGCTTGGTGTCGTCGCACAGGCTCTTGCCGACTTCGTAGCCCTGTGCCTTGACGAAGGTGTAAGCCATGCCGCCGCCGATGATCAGGGTATCGACCTTCTCCAGCAGGTTGGAGATGACGTTCAGCTTGTCAGCGACCTTTGCGCCGCCCAGGATGGCGGTGAAGGGACGGACGGGATCGTTCACGGCGTTGCCCAGATACTTGATCTCCTTCTCCATCAGGTAGCCGACAGCGGTATCCTTGATGTAGTCGGTGACACCTGCGGTGGAGCAGTGTGCACGGTGGCAGCTGCCGAATGCATCGTCAACGTATGCATCAGCCAGAGAAGCCAGCTCCTGGCTGAACTCGGGCATGTTCTTGGTTTCTTCCTTGCGGAAGCGGGTGTTCTGCAGCAGAACGACGTCGCCGTTGTTCATAGCAGCCACAGCAGCCTTTGCGTTCTCGCCCACAACATTGTCGTCGTCAGCAAACACAACGGTCTTGCCCAGCTTTGCGCTCAGAGCCACAGCAACGGGAGCCAGGCTGAACTTTGCCTCGGGGCCGTTCTTGGGCTTGCCCAGGTGGCTGCACAGGATGACCTTAGCGCCATCGTTGACCAGCTTCTGGATGGTGGGCAGAGCCGCATTGATGCGGTTCTCGTTGGTGATGACACCGTCCTTCAT
>ENA-UOJT01002634-UOJT01002634.1-human-gut-metagenome-genome-assembly--contig:-C15-NODE-2634-length-10288-cov-8.565816_pt1 | contig 10288 bp, 7 predicted proteins | sample MGYA00242357_ERZ723904 | MGnify/ENA metagenome assembly ERZ723904 | reverse complement strand
TTTTATACAGATGAGCTTCTATTTCGTTTTTCTTCTTACCACTATCATCATGTCGAGCGAGGAGATGTAAAATGGTATTATACAACTCTGGCTGCCCAGCAGCGAACCGACAGATATCTTCTAAACAGTTTGCTATTAATAAAAGCTGATCCCTGTTTACTGTTATTTGATAAAGATTACTTTGTTCCATATATATTCAATTTTTACTTAAATGAGTCAAAAGCCCTAACTCCTGATTGCCGGTCCTGATCAAGAACATGGGCATAGACTAATGTCTGCTTGATGTTGCTATGTCCCATGATCTCTTTTAATGTATTGATATCTTTCGTGTTGCGTAAAAAAATTGTAGCAAAAGTATGACGACCAAATTTAGCGCATAGCTTTTTATTTATACCTGCTGTGGAGGCTATGTGTTTTAGTTTTTCATTTACTTTCTGATCGGCGATCATACCTTCCCATAATGGTCCTGATTTCTTGTTCTTTCGTTTGTGATTGATGATTTGACGGAGTGGTTCTGAAATTGGAACCCGGACTATTCTGGGGCGTATGTTTATCATTTTGCCACGCATATACCAAAATTCATCGTTCCCTATTTGATCAATCTGTAAAGCCCGAGCATCGGAAATATGCAAAGAGCTGAAACACATGAAAAGAAAAAATTCCAAAACATCATGAGTGCTACCAGAAAATGCATGTTGAAAATACATGTCTGTCAGTGTTCTCAATTCTTGCTCCTCTAGTGATTCGGCCGTCGTTTCCATAGCTCCGCGGAGCTTTAATCCTTTGATAGGGCTTTCTTTTATGATCTCTTTTTTTACTGCATCATTGATATATATAGCGATGATCCTGATCGTTTTATTGATCGTGACTTCGCCGTTGCCTCGTTTGTTTCTTAAATAAAGGACGAAACGACGAAACAAATCAGTTGTTAGCTGATCAAATGACAAGTTCGGTTGAAATGATTTTAGATTATTAAGGCAGGAGCGGTGTTTCTTTCTGGTTGCTTCTGTCACTTCCTGAAATCGCAATCGCTGATATTCTTCGCAAAACTCATAGAAATCTTGGCGGCTTCTAGGCGAGTTGTATTCTTTCCAAAATAGTTCGGATGTTAATTGTTCCTTTCTTAAACGATAACAAACAAGGATATCGTTTATAGTCGCTTTAATATTTGAAATGATTAGGTTCTTGTCTGATGCAAATTCGTACGACTTTTTTATTATCCCATTTTCCTTATCAAAAAAAGTGGGAGGGACACTGATCCGTGTCGGGATCTCTATTTTCTCTCGATTGAGATAAAAACAAACATAGATTGGTGCTTCACCCTTCTTGTTTACTCTTTTTTGTGATACTTTGAATGTTGCCATTTTACCTACAATATTAGTTTTACCTGTATTTAGATATGAATATTTGTGAATTAATTTTTGAAATTCGTTTGTAAGTGTTTGATATGCTATAAAATAGGTTAGGCGGCACTCCTTGCGGAATGTCGCCTAATGACAAATAGTTGTTAAAATGTGGAGCATATCGGACTCGAACCGATCACCTTTAGACTGCCAGTCTAACGCTCTAGCCAGATGAGCTAATGCCCCGTTGTTTTATTTTCGAGTGCAAATATAGAGTTTTTCCTGATATTAGCACTATCTTTGTATAAGAAATTTAAAGAAAAAAGAATATGATCGTTTATAATACAACATTTAATATAGAGAATGATATCCTTGCCGAGTGTATTGAGTATCTGAAAAAGAGTTATATACCCCGTGCGGCAGCTAGCGGGTTTCTGCGGACACCTTATCTGCGTCGTATTTTACAGGACGAGACGGAGGATGCAACCAGCTATTCGGTTCAGTTTCATGTAAAGAATCCGGAAACGCTGGAGTATTGGATGCAGTCCGAAGGCCGTGACCTGCAACAGGAGCTAGTGAACCGTTTCGGAACAAAGCTGGTGGGCTTCAGTACCTTATTGGAGGAAATAGACCTGGAGTCATGACGAAAGACCGTGTCATATTGGGTATCGACCCCGGAACAATCGTGATGGGATACGGCGTTCTGAAGATTGAAGGAAATAAACCGAAGCTCGAAGCCATGGGCGTTCTTCAACTGAATAAGTACGAAGACCATTACTTGCGTTTGAAAAAGATATTCGAACGGGTACTGGCCCTTATCGACCAGTATCACCCTGACGAATTGGCAATCGAAGCACCGTTCTTTGGGAAGAACGTACAGAGTATGTTGAAGCTGGGAAGGGCGCAAGGTGTTGCTATGGCAGCAGCATTGGAACGCGAAATTCCTATCTTTGAATATGCACCGTTGAAGATCAAGATGTCTATTACCGGTAACGGAAATGCAGCCAAAGAACAGGTGGCGGGAATGTTGCAACGTTTTCTGCATATCCCTCAGGAGTCGATGTTGCCTCAGCTGGATGCAACCGACGGATTGGCAGCTGCTGTTTGTCATTATTTCCAGACAAATAATCCGATTTCGGAGAAGAAGTATAGCGGATGGAAAGATTTCATGGCAAAGAATCCCGGTAAAGTACGGAAGTAAGTAGAGATTACAGCATAAAAAAACTCCGGTCCTTGGTTAACAGGAACCGGAGTTTTTTTATTGGGGAAAGAAATTATCTTTTGCCAAGTTCATGATCCAGAAGGATGGCATGATGTTCGCCGTACATCTTCAACTTGTCGACGATTGCTTTTGCTGTCGATTCTTCTTCTACCTGTTCGCGAACGAAACCGTATAAAAAGTCTTTGGCTGCATGATCGTTGTCTGCCTCAGCAATATCGACCATCTTGTCAATCAGTTCTGATACATGTACTTCGTGTTTGTAGACATGTTCGAATACTTCCAGTGGAGTACCCCATGCAGTCGGAACGACATTGATCTGGTTGATGACGATGTCGCCTCCGCGGTCGATAGCGAAATCGATCATTTTGTGGGCATGTTCCATCTCTTCTTCAGCCTGTTTCCGCATCCAGTGTGCACAACCGTTCAGTCCTGCTTTCTGGAAATAGATCGACATCGACAGGTACAGGTTTGAAGACCACATTTCAGCTTCTACCTGTTCATTGAAAGCCTTTGATAAGTTCTTACTTAAGATCATAATATTTTACTTTTATTGAGTTGTATTTGTATAAAATTGGTCACAAAAAGTGTGCCAGACTATTTTATACAATACCTTGTGCCATCATGGCCTTGGCAACTTTCATGAAGCCGGCAATGTTGGCACCTTTCACATAGTTCACATAATTACCGTCTTTACCGTGGGCGACACATTGTTCGTGGATGGCGCCCATGATCTGATGCAATCTGGCATCCACTTCATCGGCAGTCCAGGAGATATGCATGGCATTCTGTGTCATTTCCAGTCCAGAAGTAGCTACGCCGCCGGCATTAACCGCTTTGCCCGGGGCAAATAGTTGTTTGTGTTCGATAAACAGGTCGACTGCTTCGGCTGTACATCCCATGTTGGAAACTTCGGCAACGCATAATGTTTTGTTCTCGATCAGCTTACGTGCATCGTCGGCATCCAGTTCGTTCTGTGTGGCGCAGGGTAGGGCGATATCCACTTTCTGTTCCCAGGGCTTCTTACCGGGATAGAAAGTAGCGTTGGGATATTCGTCGGCATAAGGAGCTACGATATCGTTGCCACTGTTACGCAGTTCCAGCATGTATTCGATTTTATCACCCGAAATACCGTCCGGATCATAAACATATCCGTCCGGACCGGAGATGGTTACGACTTTGGCTCCCAATTCGGTCGCTTTCTTTGTTGCTCCCCAGGCCACATTTCCGAAACCGGAAACGGCAACTGTCTTACCTTTTATATCTATGCCGTGAGTTTCAAGCATTTGATGTACGAAATATAAAGCACCGTATCCGGTTGCTTCCGGACGAAGGATCGAACCTCCGAACTCCATGCCTTTACCTGTGAAAGTACCAGTGTTTTCGCGGGCCAGTTTCTTGTACATGCCATACATATAACCGACTTCACGTCCGCCAACGCCAATGTCGCCTGCCGGAACATCGCGGTCCGGTCCCAGGTTACGCCATAGTTCCATGATGAAAGCCTGGCAGAAACGCATGATCTCTGCGTCGCTTTTGCCACGGGGAGCAAAATCGGAACCACCTTTACCACCGCCCATCGGCAGGGTTGTCAGGGCATTTTTGAATGTTTGCTCGAAGCCCAGGAACTTCAGGATAGATAAGTTTACCGACGGGTGGAAACGGATTCCTCCCTTATACGGGCCAATCGCATTATTAAATTGTACGCGATATCCTAAATTAACTTGCACTTCACCTTTATCGTCTACCCAAGGTACACGGAAAGTAAAAATGCGTTCGGGTTCAACCAACCGTTCGATGATTTTGGCTTTTTCGAACTCTGGATGCTGGTTATAAACCTCTTCTATTGATAAAAGAACTTCTTTCACGGCCTGCAAGTACTCTTTTTCACCCGGGTGCTTTGCTTCCAGTGCAGATAAAATAACTTCTGTCTTCATAGCGTTTTTTGCTTTTAGGAATAACAATGTGTAGGCAAATGTAGCGAATCCTATGGAATGACCAAGTGTTTTGCTTACTTTTTGATAGTGAAAATTATGTTTTTGATGCATATTTTGGAATAGAGAGGGGAGGTAGAGCTTCTGAAAGAGGTTGTTCGTTTGAAGTTTTTCGGTTATTTGTGGTGATTGGGATATGATTATGTAACCTACCTAGCATATTTTTCCTTATTTTTGGGCGCATATAATTCTATGAAATCATTATGAGCGGAATACCGGACTTTCAGAACCTTGTGTTTAAAGACACATCATTCGCCAATCTAATGAATAAGCGTATATATAATGTACTGCTTATCGCTACAAAATACGACGCCTTTATGCTGGAAGACGACGGACGGGTAGATGAACAGATATTCAATGAATATACCTCACTCAGCCTGCGTTATCCTCCCCGTTTTACCCAGGTGACGACGGAAGAAGAGGCGCTTGCCGAACTAAAAGATCGTAATTTCGAATTAATCATCTGTATGCCGAATATGGATAACCGCGATATTTTTGCGGCGGCAAAGGAGATAAAGATACATTATCCGAATATCCCGATCGTGGTGCTCACGCCTTTCTCGAAAGAGGTCTCCAAACGTATTGCCAATGAAGACCTGAGTGCGATAGATTACGTATTCAGTTGGCTGGGCAATGCCGAGCTGCTGTTGGCTATCATCAAACTGATCGAGGATAAGATGAATGCGCCCGACGATACGGCTAGTGTCGGGGTACAGATCATCTTGCTGGTGGAAGACTCCATCCGTTTCTATTCGTCCGCTTTGCCCCATCTGTATAAATTCGTCTTGGAACAGAGCCAGATGTTTGCGAAGGAGGCATTGAACGGTCACCAGCAGACGCTTCGAATGCGCGGTCGTCCGAAGATTAAGCTGGCCCGTACTTATGAAGAGGCTGTCCGTATTTTCAATCAATACCGGGATAATATGCTCGGTATCGTTTCGGATATGAGCTTTATGCACGACGGGGTGAAAGATCCCTATGCCGGGTACAAGTTCGGACAGTATGTCCGCAAGACCGGATTGATCATTCCTTTTGTGCTGGAATCGTCCGAGTCGAGTAATAAAGTATATGCCAAAGAGTTGGGAGCCTCGTTTATCGATAAGAATTCGAAAAGCTACCCGCAGGATTTGCGTAAGAAGATCATGCAGCGTTTCGGGTTCGGTGACTTTGTGATCCTGAATCCGCAGACGAAGGAAGAGATTATGCGTATCAAAGATTTGAAGGACTTGCAAAAGAAAGTGTATCAGATTCCCGACGATTCGCTGGTCTATCACCTTTCGCGCAACCATTTCTCCCGTTTCTTTTATTCGCGTGCCATGTTTCCGCCGGCAGAAGTGTTGAAGCGGGTCGATGTTAGCGATTATAAGGATATGGATGAAGCACGCAAGCTGATATTCGACCTGATCGTACAGTACCGTCGCATGAAGAACTCCGGTGTCGTGGCTATTTATCAGAAAGACCGTTTCGACGAATACAGTAACTTTGCCCGTATCGGTGACGGTTCGTTGGGAGGAAAGGGTAGAGGACTGGCCTTTATGGGCGCTATGGTTAAGCGTTATCCCAAACTGGAGACGGAGAACTTTAACACGAATATCCCGAAGACCGTTGTGATCTGTACGGATATTTTCGATGAGTTCATGGAGACAAACGAACTTCTGCCCGTCGCCCTGAGTGATGCGGATGACGAAACGATACTGAAATACTTCCTTCGTGCCAGTCTGCCGGCCAGTTTGATCGATGATCTGATGGCATTCTTCGATGTGGTGAAAAGCCCGATAGCCGTCCGTTCATCCAGTTTGCTGGAAGATTCGCATTATCAACCTTTCGCCGGGATTTATTCTACCTATATGATTCCCCGGTTGGAAGATAAATATGAAATGCTCCGCCTGCTGAGCGATGCGATCAAGGCGGTTTATGCTTCCGTCTTTTACCGTGACAGTAAGGGATATATGACTGCTACGTCCAACCTGATTGATCAGGAAAAGATGGCAATTGTTTTGCAGGAAGTGGTGGGAAACCGTTACAACGATCATTTCTATCCGACTATCTCCGGCGTGGCCCGTTCGCTGAATTTCTACCCGATCGGTAATGAAAAGGCGGAAGACGGAATTGCCAATATTGCCCTCGGTCTGGGTAAATATATCGTAGATGGCGGACAGACGTTGCGTTTCTCTCCCCGTCATCCGCACAATATCTTGCAGATGAGTACGATGGATTTTGCTCTCCGTGAGACGCAAACCCGTTTCTATGCACTCGACCTGAAGAACCTGGCAGAACAGTTCTCTATCGATGATTCGTTTAACTTGCAACGATTGGGACTGAAGGAAGCCGATGCGGACGGTTCCCTGAAATATATTGTTTCCACTTATGATCCGTATGACCAGATTATCCGTGACGGTTATTATCCCGGTGGTCGTAAGATCCTGTCGTTCGTAAATATTCTCCAACACGACGTTTTCCCTCTGGCGAAGACGTTGGATGAGTTACTTCGCATCGGGCAGGCCGAGATGGGACGTCCTGTCGAGATCGAGTTTGCCGTAAATGTCGATCCGAACAACCACGACAAGGCAACCTTCTATCTCCTTCAAATTCGTCCGATCGTCGATAATAAGGAAATCATGGATGAAGACCTGACGCAAGTCGGTAATGAGGAAACGATCCTTTCGTCCACCAGTGTGCTCGGTCATGGCATCGTGACGGATGTGCAGGATATTATCTATGTAAAGAGCGGTGCTTTCAACTCGTCGAACAACCAGTTGATTGCCTATGAAATAGAAAAACTGAACCGTCGTTTTACGGAAGAAGAGAAGAATTACGTGCTGGTCGGTCCTGGACGTTGGGGAAGCAGTGACCATTGGCTGGGGATTCCGGTGAAGTGGCCGCATATTAGCAATGCCCGTGTAATCGTGGAGTGCGGTTTGGAAAATTATCGTGTTGACCCAAGCCAGGGAACGCATTTCTTCCAGAACCTGACATCCTTTGGTGTCGGATATTTCACCATCAACCCGTTCAAAGGAGACGGCTGGTTTGACGAGGAGTATCTGAATGCCTTGCCGGCTGTCGAGGATACCGAATATCTGCGGCATATCCATTTCGACAAGCCGATCGTCATTAAGATGGACGGAAAGAAGAGTTTGGGTGTGGTACTTAAGCCGGAATGATAAAAGGAAGACGGAGCTTTGCTATAAGGCTCCGTTTTTTATCGTATTTTGACTACTTCGTGAAGAATAGGAGTCTCACAAGTCTCAAGAGTCTCACCCCCATTTTTGAAAATGCGTCTTTTTTCGAAATGATGCGTAATTTATTCATATATAATAATATAAGGTCTATTTTGAGGATGAAAATCAAGCATGGAAATCTTTTTTTACTGTTTGCTCCGGACATTTTCAATGAGTAGTTACCCGTTCTTTCACCGATGCCTACCCGTTTTGTTTCCGGTGCTTATTCGTTCTTCATACTATGCTTACTCAATATGACTGTAATAACCATATTCCAATAAAAGAAATTTGTCCAGGACTTTAATAAAAAAAGGAACAAATTGAAGAGGTAAAGAAAGAAAAAAGTGAATGTAATATATTGTGTTTTAGGAGCATAAGTAAATTTGTGTTTGTGCGGACAAGAATGCGTAAAAAGAAAAAGGGGGGGTGAGACTGATGAGACTTGTGAGACTCTTTTCAATTACTCCTTTGTTTTTGTAACGAAGAAAGTGTGTCATCTGTGTGCATGTTTAGTGCATTTTTGACACAATTCCTTCGTTGAATATAATGTAGATCGGTTAGTCTTTCTTTTTAATAAAGTCTGATGGATAATTCACCTTGTTGATGATTTCATTGCCTTTCAGGTGTATCCAGGTTTTGAAACCATTTTCACCTTCTGTCATTTCGATCACGCGGGCACCGTTTGTCAGGTTGTTGTAAACAGTGTTGCCACCGGTATAACGACCGTAAGCCAGCAGGATGCCTTTCCAGTAAACGGCATAATCGTCGTCGTGGTCGTGACCAACGAATACACCTTGTATGTCGCCCATTTCTTTCATGGAAGCGAACAGTCCGGAGTTGAGTTGCGGGGCGCAAGCCTTTTCCTTACGTGTTCCTACCAGAATGGCTGTTTCGTCGGAAGCCGCCTGGTTGTATTCCGGCAGAGCGATATGGAAGAATGCCAGTGAAGGAATCGGGGTACCTCCGTTCTGTTTGGTGTATTTGGCACTGTTCTCACGATACCATTGGATCTGGTCGAATTTGATATAATCGTATCCGCCGATGCCGTTGATCTGGGAGTATGAATGTGAATCCATGCAATAGAGGATGGTAGCATCCTTACTTCCATCCGATGATTTGATCGGTAGGATATAATTGCTTGCTCCCGATACACCTTTTACAGAATCTGTCAGGTTGTAAGGGATCGTTTTAATGATGTCGAATAGCTCGGTGCGTGTCAGACCCTGCTCGTTGTCGTGATTACCGAATGTGATTCCAAAAGGAATCTTACGGTCGGAGGCCAGTTTTAAGACTTTCCGCATGCCTTCTTCGGCTGGTTTTCCGTAGATCACATCGCCGGTGAAAAGAACCAGGTCCGGTTTTTCAGCATCCAGCACTTCATTGATCCTTTCAATCGAAATGGCCGATTTAGGATTCTCATATATATAATGTACGTCAGTAAACTGGACGATCTTGAACTTTCCGTCTTTATTGAACTTCAGTGACGGCTGTTGGGCATTACCGTTCAACAGGCCACCCAACAGGAATAATGCACTTATAAATAACTGTTTCATTGTTTTCTCTTATTTATTTGAATACCGGCATCGGACGTCCGATCCATACCTGAGGCTGAGTCAGACCTAATAATTTAGCCAGTGTGGAGGCACAGTCGAATTGCATCATGCTGATGTCGTCAAAGCAATAGCCTTTCTTTACGTTCTTTCCTGCAATGATGAACGGAGTTTCCATCTCCTGCATAGTCTTGCCTCCGTGTCCTTTGTTGATACCGCCGTGGTCGGCTGTGATAACGAAAATAGTTTCATCCATCATGCCGGCTTTTTTTACTGCTTCAACGATCTGTCCGATATAGCCGTCCAGTTCTTTCAGCGTTTTGTAGTAAGAAGGGGTGTCATGTCCGTCTGCATGACCTACATGATCCGGATTATCAAAAATTACGGCAAACAAATTGGGCTTTTTTTCAGTAATATATTTAACAGCCATTTCAGTCAGAGCCGTTGGATTTTTATTGTAATCCGGTCCCTGGGCATGATAACTGAGTGCCAGTGTGTCTACCAGATATTTGATGCCGTCCCAGTCATAGATACAACCGATCTCCGCTTTCGGGGCGGCGTCGCGGTATAGCTGGAATACTGTCGGGAAGATGCCGTGCTGATTCAGTTCGCGTGAAGGAAGTTCAGGTGTTTTAGAGCCCCATTCGGTATATCCGTGAATCTCCGGACCTGCTCCCATAAACATGGAAGCCCAGTTCACTGCACTGGATGAAGGTAAAACGGAACGTTTTTTCAAGGTATAAGAACCGTCTTTCATAAACTGCTTGGTGACGGGCATCTCTGCTTTTTCCACACTATAAGCACCCCAGCCGTCCAGGCCGATCCAGATTACGTGTTTGGCTTTTGGTTTGGCAGCAAAAGCCGAACTGATTGTAACGATGGCTAAAACCAGAATAAGTAATAAATTTCTTTTTTTCATATGTAAATAAATTGCGCTCCCTATCTCAAGAGAGCCGTTTAAACC
>ENA-UOJT01002632-UOJT01002632.1-human-gut-metagenome-genome-assembly--contig:-C15-NODE-2632-length-10297-cov-6.462312_pt1 | contig 10297 bp, 5 predicted proteins | sample MGYA00242357_ERZ723904 | MGnify/ENA metagenome assembly ERZ723904 | reverse complement strand
ATCCCATGAAAAACTATTTAGGACTGATTTTCCTTCTTTTTGCCTTTACGGCAATTGCACAAAACAATCGTTCGGCCCTGTTGCCTATGCCCAATCATATAGAGCAACTGCAAAGTAAACCTTTTAGCCTGACAGGCAAAAATATCTCTATTCATCCAGAGCAACCGGAACTTAAGTTTGCGGCTACCACCCTGCAAGCCATCCTGAAAGATCGGATGCAAATAAATATCCCTCTTTCCGGTTCACGGCAATCAGCCATCCGGTTAACTATTGATCCGCAACTAAACGGGAAAGAACATTATAAACTCAAAATAGATCAGAAAGGAATTACCATTAGCGGAGCCAGTGCAGCAGCTGTCTTCTATGGGGTAATGACGGTTGATCAAATACTTTTAGGAGATGTATGTACCACCAATCGGAAAGAAATGGCTGCAGTCAGCATTGATGACGCTCCACGCTTTGAATATCGGGCTTTAATGCTCGATCCTGCCCGGCATTTTTTGCCGGTAGAAGATGTAAAATTTTACATTGACCAAATGGTACGATACAAATACAATGTGCTTCAACTTCACCTGACAGATGATCAGGGATGGAGAATGGAGATCAAAAAGCACCCGAAGCTTACAGCCGGACAACCTTTTTATACTCAGGAAGAACTAACCGATCTGATTCATTATGCAGCTGAACGCCATATTGAAATAATCCCGGAACTGGACATTCCCGGGCATACGGTTGCTGTATTAGCCGCTTATCCGGAATTGGGATGTACACATACCGATACCATTGAAAAGAATGTGGGTAAAACAGTAGATTTAATGCTTTGCGCCAATAATGAAAAGGTATACACGGTATACAAAGACATTATTGACGAAGTAAGTGCTCTCTTCCCTTCACGCTATATCCATTTGGGAGGCGACGAGGCAGTAATAGAAAAAAACTGGACCAAATGCGAACGCTGCCAAAAGATGATGAAAGAACTGAAATATGAAAAAGCATCTCAGTTAATGATTCCTTTCTTCGACCGAATGCTCAGTTTTGTACGGGCAGATGGAAAACAGCCGATCCTTTGGTGCGAACTGGATAATATTCGTATGCCTGCCAATGACTATCTGTTTCCTTACCCCAAAGATGTGACACTCGTAAGCTGGAGATACGGATTGACACCTACTTGCCAGGAGCTGACCCGACAGCACGGCAACCCTCTGATCATGGCACCGGGAGAATTTGCATACCTCGATTATCCCCAGTTTAAAGGTGATCTTCCGGAATTCAACAATTGGGGAATGCCTGTCACAACGCTCGAAACTTGTTATCAATTTGACCCGGGATACGGAAGACCTGCATCCGAACAAGCACATATTCTGGGCGTAATGGGAACGCTTTGGGGAGAAGCAATAAAAGATATCAACCGGGTAACGTACATGACCTATCCTCGCGGACTGGCATTGGCAGAAGCCGGATGGACCCAAATGGAACATCGCAGCTGGGACTCTTTCAAAGAACGGTTATATCCGAACCTGACCAATTTAATGAAAAACGGTGTTTCAGTGCGCGTGCCGTTTGAAATAGTAAAAAGAAAATAATTATTATCCAACATAAACTGTGAATGAGCGAACTTATTGTCTATAAAGCCTCTGCCGGTTCCGGGAAAACATTCACCCTGGCCGCTGAGTATATCAAGTTGCTAATACAAAACCCGCGTGCCTACCGCCAGATATTGGCAGTGACTTTCACCAATAAAGCTACTGCCGAAATGAAGGAACGTATTCTCAGTCAGCTATATGGAATACATATAGCTGACCCGGACTCGGATGCGTACCTAAAACGCATCATCGCTGAGACAGGCCGTTCGGAAGATGAAATACGAAAAACAGCTGGCATAGCTTTGAGCTACATGCTCCATGATTACAGCCGGTTTCGTGTCGAAACCATCGATTCCTTTTTCCAATCCGTCATGCGTAATCTGGCCCGTGAACTTGAGCTGAGTCCCAACCTGAATATCGAGCTGAATAATATTGAAGTATTAAGTGATGCCGTAGACAGTATGATTGAAAAATTGGGCCCTAATTCACCGGTATTGGCATGGCTACTTGATTACATAAACGAACGCATTGCTGATGACAAACGCTGGAATGTTTCGGATGAGATTAAAAATTTCGGACGCAATATTTTTGATGAAGGGTATATTGAAAAAGGTGACGGTCTCCGTCAACGTCTTCGCGACCCGAATGTAATCCGCGAGTATCGCAAGACATTAAAAGAGATGGAAACAGCCGCTCTTGAACAAATGAAAGATTTCGCTCAGCAGTTTGAAAATGTACTTTCCAGCCAATCGCTAAAGCCAACTGATTTAAAAAACGGTGCTAAAGGGATAGGAAGCTACTTTAATAAGCTCAGGAATGGTATATTGGGGGACGAAATAGCGAATGCAACCGTAGTAAAATGTCTGGAGGAGGAAACAAACTGGGCTGCCAAAACTTCCAGATACTATACTGACATTATCGTATTAGCCTCCTCCATCTTAATGCCGCTTCTGCAAGATGCTGAGCAACATCGCTCACGCAATAACCGGATTGTAAACAGTTGCCGGCTCTCAATGCAACATTTAAACAAAGTACAACTATTGGCTAATATTGATGAAGAGGTACGTCAACTAAATCGTGAAAACAATCGCTTTCTCCTTTCAGACACCAATGCTCTGCTCCATCAACTGGTAAAAGACGGAGACTCTTCTTTTGTGTTTGAGAAAATCGGAACAAACATCCGTAATGTGATGATTGACGAATTTCAGGATACCAGCCGGATGCAATGGGATAACTTTAAACTGTTGCTTCTTGAAGGCCTCTCACAAGGAGCGGACAGCTTGATCGTTGGTGACGTCAAGCAATCTATATATCGCTGGCGAAACGGTGATTGGGGCATCCTGAACGGATTGAACAAACGCCTTGGATACTTTTCCATCCGTACAGAAACACTGAAGACCAACCGACGAAGTGAAACCAACATCATACGGTTCAACAACAGTATCTTTACGGCTGCTGTAGATTATCTGAACGAAATACACAATAAGCAATTGGGAAGCATTTGTGAGCCTTTAATTAATGCATATGCTGATGTAGAGCAAGAATCCCCCCGGAACGAACAAAAAGGATACGTTAAAGTCGAGTTTCTCGAATCAGATGAAAAACACGATTATACCGAACAAACCCTTATCAGCCTCGGAACGGAAGTAGAACATCTGATACAATCGGGTATAAAGCTGAACGATATCGCCATTTTGGTAAGAAAGAATAAAAGTATCCCCCGCATTGCCGATTACTTTGACAAACAACTGCATTATAAGGTTGTGTCTGACGAAGCTTTCCGGCTCGACGCTTCACTTGCCATCTGCATGATGCTGGATGCCCTGCGCTATCTTTCCGATCCGGAAAATCGGATTGTAAAAGCTCAACTTGCAACTAACTATCAGTTACAAGTACTTCATACCGAAAACAATCTTAATTCACTGCTCTTCCATAAGGCTGAAGAACTATTGCCTTCTGTTTTTCTGGAAAGGATGACAGAACTCCGCCTGATGCCTCTCTACGAATTACTGGAAGAACTTTTCAACCTCTTTGAGCTGCACCGCATCAAGCAGCAGGATGCTTATTTATTTGCTTTCTTTGATGCAGTGACCGATTATCTTCAAAGCCACTCTTCAGATCCGGACAGCTTTATCCGATACTGGGACGAAACTTTATCTGGTAAAACAATACCAAGCGGTGAAGTAGAAGGCATACGTATCTTCTCCATCCATAAGTCCAAAGGGTTGGAATTTCATACAGTACTTCTCCCCTTCTGCGACTGGAAAATGGAAAATGAAACAAATAATCAACTCGTTTGGTGCGTACCCCAAGAGTCTCCTTTCAACGAGTTAGATATTGTACCGGTAAACTATTCTTCCGCGATGGCAGAATCGGTATACCGGAATGACTACTTGCACGAGCGCTTGCAACTTTGGGTAGACAACCTGAACCTGCTCTATGTAGCATTTACCCGTGCGGGCAAGAACCTGATTATCTGGAGTCGGAAAGGACAAAGAAACACAATGTCTGAATTATTGGCCGGAGCATTACCGCAAGCAGCCTGTAAGTTGGAGCAGGAATGGGACGAGGAGCAAGTATATGAGTTTGGTGACCTCTGCCCGTCCGAAGATGAAAAAATGGTCGATTCAGGCAACAAGCTTACACGCAAACCCGAGAAACTTCCGGTTAGCATGGAATCCATGCATCCGGATATTGAGTTCCGGCAATCAAACCGTTCAGCCGATTTCATAAAAGGACTTTCCGAAGAAGAATCGGATGACCGCTTCATAAATCATGGACAATTATTGCATACACTGTTTTCTGCCATTGAAACGAAAGAAGATATAGAATCTGCCATCCAAAAACTGGTATTCGAAGGTGTTATCGGCAGCAAAGAGACAGAAGAGGAAATACGTACTTTGACCATGAAAGCCTTCTCTCTGCCTGAAGTACAGGAATGGTATTCCGGCGAGTGGAAATTGTTTAACGAATGCGCCATCATCTACAAAGATAAAGGAGTATTGCAAACCAGGCGCCCTGACCGAGTGATGATGAAAGACGGGCAAGTCGTCGTAGTGGATTTTAAGTTTGGTAAAGAAAATAAGAAGTACAACAAACAGGTGAAAGGATACATGCAACTCCTCTCCCGAATGGGATATAAAAACATCACAGGCTATCTGTGGTATGTGGAAGAAGAAATAATTGAAAAAGTATGAAAACATTTCTCCAGTTGGTCGCACAGGACCTCTATAGCAAGATAGGGAACGATCTGTCACGTACAGCTATCGTTTTCCCAAATAAACGTGCCAGCCTGTTCTTTAACGAGCATTTAGCCAACCAATCCGATCAACCACTTTGGTCACCTGCTTATGTGAGCATCAGCGAACTGTTCCAACAGCTTTCAGTCTTGAAGTTAGGAGATCCGATTCGTCTGGTATGTGAACTCTACAAGGTATTCCGTGAAGAAACGAAAAGCGAAGAATCACTTGACGATTTCTACTTCTGGGGTGAGCTACTGATAAGCGACTTCGATGACGTGGACAAAAATATGGTTGATGCCGACAAGCTATTTACCAATCTTCAGGACCTGAAAAACGTCATGGACGATTACAACTTTCTCGACGAAGAGCAAGAACAAGCGATCCAACAGTTTTTCCTGAATTTCTCTATTGAAAAGCGAACACTGTTAAAGGAGAAATTTATCTCACTTTGGGATAAATTGGGTAATATATATCGTCAGTACCGAAGGAATCTGGAAGAATCAGGACTTGCATATGAAGGTATGCTCTACCGGAACGTCATTGAACACCTTGAGCCTGAATCATTGAAGTACGATCGTTACGTATTTGTCGGCTTCAATGTACTGAACAAAGTAGAGACCCACTTCTTCCGGCAATTGCAGAGTACGGGAAAGGCCCTGTTCTATTGGGACTACGATGTATTTTATACTCAACTTCCTTCACAACACAAACAACGCCACGAAGCCGGAGAATTTATAAATCGTAATCTCAAACTGTTCCCCAACGAGCTTCCGGCCGAATTGTTTGATGAATTGAGAAAACCCAAGAAGGTCCGTTTTATCTCTTCACCCACCGAAAACGCTCAGGCCCGTTATCTGCCCGAATGGATCAGAGAGAACCTGAGTAGTGAAGAAAAAGAAAATGCTGTCGTTCTATGTAATGAAGCCTTACTCCTTCCTGTCTTGCATTCCATCCCGGAAGAAGTAAGGAACGTTAATATCACCATGGGATTTCCACTGGCACAAACGCCGGTATATAGCTTTATCAATGCCATACTCGAACTGCAAACCAGCGGATACCATACAGAATCAGGAAGATACACTTATGAGGCCGTACAAACTATATTAAAACATCCGTATACCCGTCGTCTTTCGCACAATGCCGAACCATTGCAACGGGAACTCACTAAAACCAACCGCTTTTATCCTTTTCCTTCCGAATTAAAGAAAGACAGGTTTCTGGATTTATTATTCACTCCCCGTAATGGCATTCGGGAGCTCTGTATTTATATCACGGAATTACTGAAAGAGGTATCTATTCTATACCGTCATGAGCAGGAGAATGATGATATTTTCAACCAACTGTACCGTGAATCTCTTTTTAAGAGTTTCACTCTGGTAAACAGGTTACTCAACTTGATTGACAACAGTGAACTGCAAGTGCGTATAGAAACTCTGAAACGCCTGCTGAACAAAATATTAAATGCCGCCAATATCCCCTTCCATGGTGAACCGGCCATAGGAATGCAGATAATGGGAGTTTTGGAAACACGCAATCTTGATTTTCGTAATCTGCTCCTCCTCTCGCTTAATGAAGGACAGTTACCTAAATCGGGAGGCGAATCATCGTTTATTCCATATAACCTACGTAAGGCTTTCGGCATGACTACCATTGAACACAAGAATGCAGTTTATGCCTATTATTTCTATCGCCTGATTCAGCGGGCAGAAAATATCACCCTGATGTATAACACTTCATCGGATGGACTAAACCGGGGAGAATGGTCACGCTTTATGCTACAGTTCCTGATCGAATGGCCACATGAAATCAGCCGTGAATATCTGGAAGCAGGCCAATCACCACAAAACAGCCGGGACATCCGTATCACAAAAACACCGGAAATCATTGATCGTTTATACCAGACCTACGATTTCTCACATAACGCCGATGCCTTGATGCTTTCTCCATCGGCACTGAATACATATCTCGACTGTCGACTGAAGTTTTATTTCCGTTACGTGGCACGTCTCAAGGCCCCCGATGAGGTCAGTGCAGAGATTGATTCCGCTCTGTTCGGAACTATCTTCCACCGTTCGGCTCAATTAGCCTATCTGGACCTGACAGCCCACAAACAAGAAATACACAAAGAAGATATTGAACGTTTGTTGCGCGATAATGTCCGTCTGCAAAATTATGTCGATACAGCTTTCAAAGAAGAATTTTTTCACGTTCCTCTTGACGAAAAGCCCGAGTATAACGGAGTACAGTTAATAAACTCAAAGGTTATCACTTCCTATCTCCACCAGCTGTTACGTAACGATCTGCAATATGCTCCTTTCCGAATGATAGGTATGGAACAGAAAGTAACGGAAGATATCCAGATAGAAGGCCCCAAAGGAATGTTATCATTAAAGATCGGAGGTACGATTGACCGTATGGACAGTAAAGAAGGTACACTTCGGATTGTGGACTACAAAACCGGAGGAAGCCCCAAAGTGCCGGCGAATGTGGAGCAACTATTCACACCTGCCGAAGGGCGTCCCAACTATATTTTCCAAACCTTTCTTTATGCCGCCATCATGGCACGCCAACAAACATTAAAGGTGGCTCCTTCTCTATTATATATCCATCGGGCAGCTTCCGAAAGCTACTCTCCTGTAATTGAAATGGGAGAAGCACGCAAACCCAAACTACCTGTCGATGATTTTTCTGTTTATGAAAAAGAGTTCCGCGAACGACTATTGGCACTACTTGAGGAAATATACAACGACCAAGAGGAGTTCACCCAAACCGAGGATCTAAAGAAATGCGAATATTGCGATTTTAAAGCTATGTGTAAACGATAAAAAGCTCCCACTGGTATAATCACACGAATGAATCAGACAAAATAAAATGGTGCAGACTTATTTTTAGAAATATAGTCTGCACCATTTTTATCTACTTGAATAGTCTGATTCTCAAACGATCCACCCAAACTGCTGAAGCCTTATTTTTTCAGTGGAATAGAAAAATAGAAAGTTGAGCCTTCACCCTTAACAGAAGTAAACCACAACTTACCTCCATTCTTCACTACGAAATCCTGACACAACAGCAATCCAAGTCCCGAACCTTCTTCATTATTAGTCCCGAAAGTACTGAAGTGCGTATCGGTGTGCAATAGTTTCTTCTGACTTTCTTCATCAATACCACATCCGCTATCCTTCACACTAACGATTGACATTCCATCCATATCTTCTACTTTTATGAGGATCTCAGAACCTTCATTACTGAATTTGATAGCATTGCTTATTAAATTGCGTATAACTGTTTTTATCATATCAATATCAGCATATACAGCCTGATGTTCCGGTGCTTCAATACGTAAATGAATATTCTTCAAACCGGCCACCATTGAGAAGATCTCTCCAACTCCCTCCACAACTTCAACCATGTCAATATCCTGATATACAACTTTAAGTTTACCTATCTGACTTTTCGTCCACTTCAACAAGTTGTCCAACAGAGAAAATACATCTTCAGTAGTCTGATTAGCCATGGTCAGCAGTTCGTACATGTCTTCACCTATTTTTTCTTTGGGCAAACTCAAGATCAGCATATTAAGTACCATCTTAATAGATCCCATAGGCGAACGAAGATCATGAGCTATAACCGAATAGAGCTTATCACGCCCGATAATAGTCTTTTTAAGCTCCTCCGTTTTAGCTTCAATAATACGTTTGGCTGCTACTAAAGAAATTTGGTGTGTGACACGGATTATCAACTCTTCCTTATTAAAAGGTTTAGATATAAAGTCATTGCCACCTACCTGAAAACCTTTCACTATATCGGCAGTGCTATTCAGTGCTGTCAAAAAGATAATTGGAATATGAGCTGCTTCGGGATCAGCCTTTAATTTCTGAGAGACTTCAAAACCGCTCATGTCCGGCATCATCACATCCAACAATATCAAATCCGGATTCTCTTTTTTCACTTGATCCAGTGCCTGGGTTCCATTACAGGCTGTCACTATGTTAAACTTCTCATTGGTCAACAATACTTTCAGCAAAAGGACATTTGACATTACATCGTCTACAATGAGAATTTTATATTCCGAGGGATTAATTTCCATATTCATCTTTATGTAGCTTTAATCTTGAGTTCTTATTTTATTATAACGTGTACTTCTTTTTAAAATAATCAATCATACGATCCAGACCTTCATCCAACAAAATTGTAGGCTGCCATCCCAGCTTTTCCTGTGCCAAACTAATATCAGGCTTACGCTGTTGAGGATCGTCATGAGGCAAAGGTTTGAAAGTTATCTTTGACTTCGACCCGGTTTTCCGGATAATCATCTCTGCCAACTGAAGCATGGAAAATTCATTGGGATTACCAAGATTTATAGGTCCCGTAAAATCATCATCCGTATTCATCATCCGAATCATACCTTCGACCAAGTCATCTATATACTGAAAGCTACGGGTTTGCTCACCGGTCCCATAGATAGTTATATCATCGTTCTTCAACGCCTGAATGACGAAATTAGAAACCACTCTCCCATCATGGGGCAGCATCCGTGGACCGTATGTATTGAAAATACGAACAATTTTAATACGTACGTTATTCTGGCGGTGATAATCCATAAAAAGGGTCTCAGAGCAGCGTTTCCCTTCATCATAACAAGAACGGATACCTATCGGATTGACATTTCCCCAATAAGATTCCGGTTGCGGATGTACCTCCGGATCACCATAAACTTCACTGGTCGAAGCCTGCAGAATTTTAGCATTAAGCCTTCTGGCTAATCCTAACATATTGATAGCTCCCATCACCGATGTTTTAATGGTCTGAATGGCGTCGTACTGATAATGTATGGGAGAAGCCGGACAGGCAAGATTGTATATTTCGTCTACTTCAGCACTATATGGGAATGTTATATCATGACGTACCACTTCAAAATGGTGATTATCCATTAAATGGATAATATTTTCTTTTGATCCGGTAAAAAAATTATCCAGACAAATGACGTCGTGTCCCTCGTTGATTAGCCGAGTACAGAGATGTGAGCCAATAAACCCGGCACCTCCGCTAACTAAGATTCTTTTCATGTAATTATTTTATAATGACAGAGGGCAAACGTGCGCCCTCTATCATTTAGATCTGCACAAATGTAAACGATTTGATTAAAATATGCAAGTTTTCCGAACACATATTTTTAATAAAAAGCCGCCAATTCTAAAAATTCATTTATACTCCGAACGTGCTGCGCCAGCTTTCAAATTCCGCTTTTTTTTCTTCCGGAATGCTGATTTCCATTTCATCTGCTCGCCCCGTCTGTACCAATGTGTGTTCAACAAACTTCTCAATCATGGCATTACTCAGCATAACACACTTCAGTACAATCTCATATGCATGATAAATACGATCAAAAGCATTGAACTTCTAATACATTAAATAAAGATGAAGCGCGGAATTATCGTTTGCACTCAAGCATTCTGCTTCCTTATACAAAAA
>ENA-UOJT01002630-UOJT01002630.1-human-gut-metagenome-genome-assembly--contig:-C15-NODE-2630-length-10307-cov-43.719664_pt1 | contig 10307 bp, 7 predicted proteins | sample MGYA00242357_ERZ723904 | MGnify/ENA metagenome assembly ERZ723904 | reverse complement strand
TATTTGTGAGACTACCAACTTTTTTATGAACTATTTCTTATCCCGAACTGGGGTATATTCTTGATTCTCAGATATGATCGTTCTAAACATTTCCTTATCCATACTCTGCTTTTTCTGCAAAGACATGGTTTTTATTCGGTGGCACAAAATAAAATCCACTTTTTTTATTCGGTGACAGCGAACAAATATGACTGGTTGTTTATAATTTTACTTTTCGATAATTTCTCGTTCGATTCTCGATAGGGTCTCGATCACTCTTCGGTTGTTCTTCATTCATCCCTTTATTTGGGGGCGGGCAGTTGATCACCCGTTGTAGAAAACGTTAAACGTTATAACGTTAATAGGGGCAAGCCTCGAGTATGTCTTAAGTTGTTTTCTGTGATGCTTTGGTGCATGCAATATTAATTTGGTCGGTGTGGTACGTTTTTCCAATCTTTAACGTTTAAGGTGTTGGACAACTCGGAAAAAATACTTAGTTTTGCATCTAGAACAGTTACTCTTTAAATCGTTGCTTCATTGTGGTTTTGCGATTACAAAGATACAATATTTATGGAGAAACAGTTGTTTCCACCCCGTTATTTGGGGGCGGGAAACTTTAGTTAAATGAAATATAGGCAACGCTATGGATAGCCCTAATAAAACAACCCTGCATAAAGGCATAGGAAGAGGTTTCTCGAAGAGCAATCTCTATCTGTTTGTGTTGTTTTATTTTATGTTAGCCATCCAGACTTTTTCCAATCATTGACTGGAAAATCTGAAGTTGCAATCAATGAAAACATTTAATCCTACCATGCCAAGCCCTTTTGGTTATGGATATGAGGGCTAAAGGACGATAGAACAAGAAACAAAACGATATAAATATGGCAACGTGGAAATATACAGACATAATCATTGATGGGCAGCCTATGAAAGCGCAGGCACCTCTCATTGTTTCTGCAAGTAGGAGTACAGACATTCCAGCATTTTATGCTGATTGGTTCTTCCATCGCTTGGAGAAAGGCTACTCTGCATGGACGAATCCGTTCAATGGTGTGAAGTCGTATGTCTCGTATGAGAATACACGCTTCATCGTGTTTTGGTCTAAAAATCCTCGTCCATTATTGCCATTTCTACATATCCTCAAAGAGCGCAACATTAAATGTTACGTTCAATATACTCTGAATGACTATGAACAGGAAAAATTGGAAAAAGTTCCGCCTCTTGCTACACGTATAGAAACATTCAAATTGCTTGTTGAGCAGCTTGGCAGGGGAGCAGTGATCTGGCGGTTTGATCCCATGATACTGACGGACGATATATCCGTGGATGATTTGCTTAGGAAAGTACAGAATATCGGTGACCTGTTGAAAGACTATACTAATAAACTTGTATTCAGCTATGCTGATATAGCCATGTACAAGAAAGTCAAGCATAATCTCGACGTGAATGGCATCCCTTATCACGAGTGGGAAATTGAGCAAATGGAAGAATTTGCCTCCAGGCTATCAGCCATGAATCGGGAACGAGACTGGAATTTCCAGCTAGCCACATGTGGAGAGAAGATCGATCTTTCCAAGTATGGCATTCTTCATAATCGTTGTATAGACGGTGACCTCATAACCCGACTTGCCTGGGATGACAAGAAACTGATGGATTTCATGAAGGTAAAGATAGAGGATGCACCTGCTCCTACTTTGTTTGGGGAGCCGGAGTTGCCACAGGGCGCAATACACTTGCCTCATAACCATTATTTCATCAGCACACACAAGAAAGACGCAGGTCAGCGACAGTTTTGTGGATGCATGGCATCCAAGGATATCGGAGAATACAACACCTGCCCACATCTTTGTGAGTATTGTTACGCTAACGCAACAAAGGATTTGGCAATTAGGAATTGGAAACAGCATCAACAGAACAAATTTGCGGATACAATAACAGGGGAATGAAAATGAGATACATAGAGCAATTGTATAACATCCAAAATCCGTCATTCAATTCAATAATTGAGATGAACACTTCTCTCGTTCCCCTTCAATACCGCTCACGCCCATGGCAATATCCAGGTCTAAATCATGGAACTGCCGTTCTGACAACAGAAGAGCAGTGTAATGCATACATTGCCGCGTATGGCAATATGCATCAAGGAAAGATTAATGAGGTTCTTGATAAAATCAAAACCAATGATTTTGCAAACACAGATCTTCAGATAATAGATTGGGGATGTGGTCAAGGTCTTGCAACTATTTGCTTGTTCGATTTCTTCAACAAGCATAATGTAAGCTTAGACTTAGTTAAGAAAATCGTCTTAATAGAACCCTCAGAAGTTGCAAGAGATAGAGCCAAAACCCATGTAAATGCATATTTACGAGACGAAGATAAGATTGTTGTCGTTGGAAAATACATTGATGATGTGAAAGTAGATGATATAGTATCTGATGAACCTGTTACTTTACATCTTTTTTCCAATATTCTTGACATCCCTTCTATAGACCTACTTCGGTTGGCAAATAGCATAAAGACCAGCTTAAAAGGTCTTCATTATTTTTTCTGTTGGGGTCCTCTAAATCAAGGTAATAACAGAATCGACTCTTTCTGGAACTATTTTAACGAGGCTGATTCTGTCTTTTTCAATACGCATAGTAAGCAAGAATATAATGCCGAGGGTAAACTGATAAAAAACTATAGTTATACTGCAAAGAACAGGGTTTTTAAGGTTAATGGTGATGAGTGTGAATTGATATTTGTTGACTACTATCAGCCAAAACAATTCCATGCAGCTTATCAGCTTGACGCTGTATGCAAAGCCCTTAAAAGTGTTGACAAAAACAAACTAGATGGTTTATAAAGCAACATATCTGATTTTGAGGTACAAACACCTTTTGACATAGGTGCAACCATACATGAGGATGTACATCCTATTCTTGCTGTACTTAACAACATAATCACTCGCGGACTACCCACAAAAGCTAGTCCATTTCTGGAAAACGCCTTTGCGGATTTGGGAAACCAATTATTGGAAGATAGACTTGGCGGTATTGCTTACGACATAAATGGACTAAATGGAGAAGATCTCTTTTTAGCAATGCACCTTATTGATCCTAGATGGCAAATTACTAAAAACAATTACAAAAAAGACGTATTAGATAGTGGCTTGGAAATAGCTTATATTACAGAAAAAGCATCTCCTATCCTACGCCAACTTCTTCAGCCACAAAGGGCACTGTCTTCTATCAGATCCATTTCAACAAACCGTTCACAACGAGTGGATTTCGCATTTGAATTTCCATATGCAACTGGTAATGAGACTGAATTTCATGGATGTGTTATTGAACTTGACGGAGAAAAATATCACTCGAAGCCCAATCAGCATCTTTTAGATTGCCAGAGAAACCAAGTCCTAAATAGCGAAAAGTGGTATTGTATCCGATTAAAAGAAGACGAAATCGAAGAACCTTTTAGCCATTATAATTATTTAGGTAGTGATTATGTAAGGTGCTGTGAACAAGTCTATAATAAATCATTCGACAGCTCGTGGGTAAATGTGTTACAGCTTGTGTTGTCACCAATTGCTATTGCTCGACTGGAGAAAACCATTTTAGAGGCTCTCATGACTGAGGTGTTGGACTTTAGTGCAACAAGGTGGAAGGTGTTGGTTAAAGAACACGACGTTCCATGTGCTGCTTTGGCTTTCGAGGAGCTTCGGAAAATGTTCAAGCATATTACTCAGTTGAGTGCTGAATACTCATATTTGAAGTTCCCAGAGGTAGAACTCACAATTGTCAGCACAAAAGAGTTTGCTCAGTCTTCTTTACACCTTAATCATAGAGTGTTGGTTGGTGAGTACCATTCAAATACAGAATATGACATGGTAATTGATTTTGCCATGCTGCGACGAAATGGCTTGGAAGATATTGATTTTACGGACTATAAATGTAAAAACAAATGTTATTTCAACGTCCGTTCTGCACACCACCATCGAAACGACCGTCAAATCTATACGTCTGACAGAATTCTGTATAAACAGATTGCCACACAAAACAACCAAGGACGATATGAGGATATTGAGGATAATGTAAAGCACTTGCGATACTTCCTCCGAATGCTTTTCCGAAAGCAGGATTTCCGTCCAGGTCAAATACCAATACTGAATCGTGCATTGCAATACAAGTCCGTCATTGGCCTTCTGCCTACTGGTGGTGGTAAATCTCTGACTTATCAGATAGCTGCCATGCTACAACCTGGTGTGACACTAGTCATAGATCCTCTACGTTCTCTCATGAAAGACCAGTATGACGGTCTTATAGGTGCAGGCATTGACTGTTGCTCATATATCAATTCGTCTATTGAAGTTCCTGAGAGCATTAAGGTAAAAGGATCTAAGGAAATTCAAAAGTATAGGATTAAAGAACGCGAAAGAAGATCAAAGTGCTTAGAGCAGTCAGAATTCCTCTTTATGTTCCTTTCTCCTGAGAGACTGTCGATTTTGAACTTTAGAGAGCGTTTGAAGAATATGCAAGAGACAGGAGTTTATTTCGCTTATGGCGTAATTGACGAAGTTCATTGTGTTTCCGAGTGGGGACATGATTTCCGCTTCTCCTATCTACATCTTGGCAGGAACCTCTATAGATTTGTTCTTCCAAAACCAAATAAAGGTGATGAAAAAGAGAATCATATCCCACTTTTTGGCCTTACTGCTACAGCTTCCTTTGATGTCCTCGCAGATGTTGAGCGTGAATTGTCTGGCAATGGTGCGTTCCCATTAGATGCCGAAACAGTTGTTCGTGAGGGTGATACTAATCGATTTGAGATACAGTATAAAATTGAACCAGTTCCTATTTCGTTCAAGAAACTAACCGATGGCTCGGTAGAACTAAATAAGTGGAAGATATTTGACTCAAAGAAGGATTTTCTTGATAGGCTGATATCGCAAATGCCTTTTTATCTTAATGAATTGCTAACGGAGCAATCTATTCAGACTATAAGAGATGGATATACGACTGGGCCAAGAGCAGATGGTCGAGAATTAAAGTCCCTCCAGACGGATATTCCTTCCGATTTCCTTTCGGCTCAAGATGTTTATGACTATGGAGGAATTGTATTTTGTCCCCATAAAGATCATACAGGCGTAGCCGTCTTTACCAATCAGTCTGAGCTCACAACCAATCATCCTGACAGAAAGATTGGAACATTTGTCGGTAGTAGCAATGATGATAATAACAATATCAACCAGAATTCAGATCAAGATGAAGAGTCCTTTAAGAATCTTGAATTGTTCCGTGATAACAAGTTGCCTTTGATGATAGCTACAAAAGCTTTCGGTATGGGTATCGATAAGCCAAATGTTCGATTTACCATTAACATGAATTATTCGAGTTCGCTCGAAAGTTTCGTGCAAGAGGCCGGCCGTGCTGGTCGTGACCAGAGGATGGCTTTGTCAGTAATAATGCTTTCTAAATATCGTATCGCTAGAGTAAAACTAGATACTCCGTTTTTTAAAGCAAACAAAGATAAATGGTATGATGCCAATGACATAGAGAAAATTGCTCAAAAGAAAGGGATTCCTGTCGAAGATTTTGAGATTTGTGATGAGACTTCAGACCTTGTCAAGTTGAAGTGTAAACAATGCGGTGATTCGTGCAAGAGATTTGAGAATAACTGCTGTTCATTTGCTTGCAATCATTGTGACAAGCCGCAAAAGAATGAAAGCTATAAAAATATTTGTGCCCAAAAGTGCAAATATTATGACACTTGTGAATTGGCCAAAGTTCCTACAAAAGATAGATGGTCTCATTATGAACATCTTTCTGTTTATAAAGAAAGATATCCCTTCATAACATGTGAGAACTATGAGTTCCTGAATGCCGACTATGAAACAGTGATGTTCTTCTATAACAACAATTTCAAAGGCGAAAATCATGAAAAGCTGAAAATGCACCAGCTACTCAGCAAACTTTCAATGAAAGTCGCGGTTGGTGGTCAGAATGAAGATGAAAAGACTATACACGGGTTCCTTGCCACCCTACAATCTGTTAGGGTTGGTACGAAGGTGATTTCTTACATTCCTTATACAATTGGTGAATATGCTGATATTGCCAAAGCAATCTATCGAATGTGCTGTATCGACTTGATAGACGATTTCACCCAAGACTATAATAGTAAATGTTTTAGAATTGTCTCATATAAGAAATCAGATGGGCAATACTATGCTGCTCTTGAAAAGTACTTAAGACGCTATTATACTGTGGAAAGAGCCGCAGAGCTTGTTAGCGAAGTCCCATCATATAGGGGCGAAAATGAAATACACAAATGTCTTGGTTTTTTGACTCATTTCATATATGATAAGATAGCCGTAAAAAGAAAACGCGCCATTGATGACATGTTCGCTTTTTGTGTGCACGGTGTTGATGCAAACACAAACAAGGATTGGAAGGCAATAAACGAAGAACTGAAAGACGAGTTGTATTTCTACTTCAACTCAAAATATGCCAGACGTGAATACAGAACCGAAAGAGGCGAGCAGTTCTCCCTGCTTGTAGATACAGACGAAGGAAAACGTTCGTCATGGGAAACTGTACTCAAATTCATGCAGGTTGTAGACAACCAGTGGATTTCCAAAAATTCAGAAGCCGGTTCTACTCAAAATGACAACGCCAAACATTTATATGGTGCGGTTCGACTTATTAGAAGAGATGCAAAAGAAATAAACCCAACTATAGATTTATTGGGGGCTTTCTGTTTGATGTTTTTGGGCACAAACAACAACCACCTCTTGCAAAAAGAATTAGAGGATCTCTATATTTCTGGTATGAAAGAGTTCTATAGGCAAAATGATAGGACTCGCTTCTGGGAACACATTTTTGAAGTATTCAATAACAACCCAGATGTTTCAGCTTACTTTGCAAACAATGGTGAATTGTTGAAGTCAGCTGCAATGTTGGAGATACACCAATACGAATTGTCGAATATTAAAAACAATTACATAAAGTAATATGGAAGATAGAATTAATAAAGCATTAGGTCAATTAGAGAAAGACCTGCAAGAGATAAACTCTGCTAGGAGTCAGGTTGAAAGCACCGTGAAGGCAAGCACGGAACTTCAAAAAGTAGTTAGTGATTATGTGTCATCTGTCCAAGCCCTCTGTGTTGGTCTACAGGCATGGGAATCTGAATTGAGAGCACGTGAAGGAACTGTTTCGCATGAATATGAAGACGCTATTTCTCGGGTTAATTCAACCTGTACTGAAATTATCAATTCTTTTAGTACTGTTGTTAAACAGATAAGTACAGATTTCGAGGACAAGGCTGGGAGTATTGTCGAAATGTTTACCGAACAAAACAAAATACTCACCGAGCGTGTTCAGGACCTGAATGCGTTGAAGGAGGATGTCAAAAAGGCGACAACTGAGATTCAAGAAATAAAAGCATCTCTTTCTCAGATTTCCCAGGATTTGATGGTGTCTCAAGAAAGCCAAGATTCTGTTTTGGAAGATATAAAGCAAAATGTATTAGGCCTTAAAGAGACTGTTACAACTGTAGCAAGTAAACTATCGCAAGAGATATCTCATGCTAAGCAAGATTTGTTAGACACTCAAAATCTGACAAATAGTAAGATTGATAGTGTATCTGCTAAAGCTGATACTCTTGCTACAAATATTGCTAATTTGACAACTCTATGTCAAAATATTGATCATTCTATTTCGTCTTCAATAAAGGACTTAAATACATCCATTGAAAAAATTAAAGACGATATAACAAATGTGATATCTGAAACTAAAGAAGAGATAAAAAAAACTGGGACCGTGAATCGATGGATAATAATTGTAGGCTTTATTATGATCGCTATATTGCAATATCTTTTCAAATAGCAAATCAAGATGTAAGAATGTCCTAGATTTACAAAGGCAATATTCAGTAGTAGACAAATAATAAACGAGTATGAAAGAACCAAGAGTCAAAGATAATGACCCCAATAATACATTATATGCTGGGTCTGATTTATATGATTATGCTTTTGATCTTCATTATGCGCCATCATTTCAATGCCCTGATATCACGGAATGCATACCACCGACGTTGAGAGCTATGTTGAGAGCAATTCCACGGGTGGCAAATCTTGAGGGTTATGCAACAGGTTGCAAAAATGCATTGAAAGAAACTATGTATTTGAGCAACTGGTATGATGGTGGTGCTGTGTGGAATGAATTTCTCATGCAGCGTTCATTCGTTAGTCGTTATCCTGTTGTAAAATTCCAAGGATGTCTAGGTGGTTATTTAGGAGACGCCCCTGGTTCAATGTATTTTATTGAAGTAAAGCTCAATGAATTTGGAGAATTCTTCTTGTTTAAACATCCGGCAGCGTTTATTACTATTCCTTATAGCCTCATCAATGGACACTATTCACACTATACGAATATTTTGCCGCATAACCTTAATGAAATAATAGATGCACTTATCTTGCTCATGAATAAGCCGAATGCGTCACTTGACGAAATACTGGGTATCATCAAAGGTCCAGATTTTCCTTTTGTGTGCGAAATAAGAATAAATAAAGAAGAATTGTATCAGATTTATATGTCTGGTCAAGGAGATGTTGAGATATTATCCCATGTTTTAACGAATGGGAGTAGTGTTTCCATTTCTCACTATCCGCCATTCATTGAAGAGTTTGGTATAGATGATTATTTTGACTTGAAGGGATTTGAGCAAGAATTTAATGGCAAATTTGAAAAAGGGGATACAGTATTCCATCTTCAAACAAATGAACCTGAGGCGTTGATGAAGAAAATGGCCGACTCACCTATACTAAAGCGAAAGGTGCCAATAGATTTTAATTTTATTGTGAAACGCGAAGTAAAGTGTGTCGGCATAAAAAGAATCTTGTCTTGTTTCATAAGTAATCTACAACAACAATATGCAAAACGATATGAAGGCTGTTCCCCGTCTGAAGTTAATGATATGATTATTAAAGAATGGGAAAAGATTAAATCTACATTTGGTGATGAACGAAGAACCACTATAACAATAGTAAAATGATAAAACGTGGATATGAATTGCTGAAAACGGAGTATATCCACCCACCCCAAACGGGGGATGTCCGCTCACTTTCCTGGTTCCTGACTCTAATGGCGATGAGCATTGGGTCACTTGTTAAGATGATGTTAGGACAGTAGGTAAGTCCCTCTGTCCTAACATCTCTAATCTTTGCCCTCTCAAACCTAAGTGTTGGCTGAACCCCACGGGAACTTTAAACTGCGCCATAGCGGGCAGGTCTTTCAGGAAGATGTTGATGGTGGTGCCACTGTGAACTGCAAACAAACCTTCTTCCAGCATGATGGGCTTGAGGCGAACTAATAACTCTACTTTTTGGGCGTAAACCCTGCCGATTATGTTGTTTTCATTCGTCTTGAATGGTCAAAAGTTTTCGATGAGAAAGATCTGAATGATGCTTGATTTTTTATCTCAACTTCTCTTTTTGCGAATATGGAGAGCAAAAACAAGCAAATTGGGGAATTTGAAGCGCGCTCTATATGGGTTGAATAAGCAAGATGTCATGAATGCGCGAGGTGTCATCAAGTTGAGGCTAGCCATCCATTTGGCAGGGGCTGGGGCGGGCAGTGGTTCACCCATTGTAGAAAACGTTAAAACGTTAAGATGTGGAAATGTTACAATGAGGCTTTTAGGCTCTGGTTGATAGCACAATAGCATCTACGGTGTAGCCGATCGCTCAGTCAAAATCGTGATTTCGTGACTTCTCCTTATCCCCAAACAAAAACGTTAAACGTTATAACGTTAATAGGGGCAAGCCTCGACAAGACGCTTTGCTATTTTGTGTCCGGCTCCTCAATAACTGTGAGAAGTTTTGATTCACATGTCTTGTCAAAATTGTCCGCAAACATTTGATGCGACATGCCGATGTTGAGAAACGAGCGAAAACTGAAAAGTCCAAGTTGGATAGTTTTGCTCGCCTCACTAATAAGGTGAGCAAATTGTAACTTAAACTATTTCGGTGCTTTTTGTGCCTCGGTCTGCCATTTTTTGCATAGCTATGTCGTTATTTGGCACATCTTGTGCCGAACTTTGCACAGACAAACAGTCGAACAGTCGAACAGTCAAACAATATGATAGAATAAGCAATGAAGATGGAACAGAAAACAAATGACGAATTCATGCGCAACATCCTCGTCGAGGAAGCGTGGAAAGACCTATCTCTGGGTTTTGCGTGGAGCGAGCCCCTGCTTGAGAAGTATCAGGATCGTGTGAGTTGGGAAGATATTTGGCGAAAACGGAGCATTCCCACCCACTCGGGATGGTTGTATCCACTCACTTTC
>ENA-UOJT01002608-UOJT01002608.1-human-gut-metagenome-genome-assembly--contig:-C15-NODE-2608-length-10360-cov-7.259195_pt1 | contig 10360 bp, 9 predicted proteins | sample MGYA00242357_ERZ723904 | MGnify/ENA metagenome assembly ERZ723904 | reverse complement strand
AACGTCCGCGCGTTTGCTGTCACCAGTGCCGCGACACCACGGCGCAGCTTGAAGGACCAACTCTAGCTGAAAAGCAATACAGAAAGAGAAAATGATTTATGATTATACAGGAAGCACTCCGTTTTGAAGGAGAAGATTCTGAAGCTCAGGAACCTTTACATTCCGCGGCTGAATGTCTTCTTTACAGCACAGCGCAGCGGCGATACCAGCGGCCTGCCCCATATTGGCGCAGATCGGCATGACGCGATAGTTGGCGTGCGCCATATGTGTGCCGGAGATATTGCGGCCCGCGAGCAGCAGCCCATCGATTTTTTCCGGAACCAGGCAGCCATACGGAATGGTGTAGCTGGTGGCGGTGAAAGCGTCCTGCGCACCGGTCGCGTCCAGACCATTGCCGGTCATATTGTGCACGTCAAAATTGAAGCTTGCGTGCGTGACCGCCCAGTCCGGGAAGACGCGCGAGGAACGAATATCCTCTTCCGTGATCGTTTCAAGCCCTTTGAAATGTCGGGTCTCACGGACACCGATCAAAGAAGCGGTTTCCAGCAGATAGCAGTTCTCGTATCCGGGTACAAATTCGTGCAGGAAATCGAGGATCGGCTGAAGCTGATTGCGGCAGACAAGCACCGCACGGGACAGATCTGCGGCGTTTGTGCCGTCAATGCCCGTGCAGTTCGTCATGTTGCAAGTGACAACGCCGGGAAGCGTCGACCGGTAAAGCAGAACGTGTCCGGCCGGGAACGGCAGATGAGATTTGCCGAGCGCCTGAATTTCGCCCTTGGGGATCTGAATATAGTCCTCAAATTTGCCGGGGAAAACAGCGCGGCTGTAATCTACACCGCCGATTTTGAACATTAAGCTGGCGGGCTGCATCGCGCCGTCTGTCTCACGACCTTTGACATAAGCGGCGCCTGCCTTGGCAGCAATATCGCCGTCGCCGGTAGAGTCGATGATGATTTTTGCAAAGATCGCCTGCCTGCCGGATTTGTTTTCGACGATGACGCCAGTCAGCCGGTCACCGTCCATGATAGGCTCACAGACAAAGGTATAGAGCAGAACTTCACAGTGTGCCTCATGCAGCATTTGCAAGAAGACCGTTTTCAGCCGTTCCGGGTTGATGAGCTGCCGCGGAGAACCGTTGAAGCCGTAATCTGCACTGTCCGGAAGGTCGGCGGAACGATTCAGAATCTCCTCATAGATGCCGCCCTTTGTGTTGCCCGTCCAATGGCTCATCAGGCCGGAGGTGGCAATGCCGCCGACGTCGCCGAGCTGCTCAATGAGCATGGTTTTTGCGCCCTGCCGCCCAGCGCTGATGGCGGCGGCGACACCGGCAGGGCCTGCGCCGAGAACGAGTACATCTACGCTGGCGGATACAGGAAGTTTTTTGGCGGGTTCTTCATAAAACATGAGAAAAACTCCTTTGCATAAAAATATAGATATGAAAAAGCAGAATATGAAAGATGTATCCAAGAATCGTGAGATTTACATGGATTTAATTCAATGTTAGAATAAAAAGCGCGAAGAGTCCATGCGGCGTGATGCAGAGAATCTACAATTTCGTGCAAATGGAGATGTGGGATGGTTACAAGGCTTCTGACGGAGATTACGGCATATTTTGAATATCTGACCCGGCAGCATGGCGATTATGTGGCATTTCACAACGTCAAAATACCGCTGGAAGGTTATATGGCGCAGCTTGCGCCGTATAACATCAACCGAAATCCCTATTGCCTGTATGTGAAGTCCAAACAGGAGGTCTGGAACACCTGCATTGCCCGACAGGGAAAGGTTGTGGATTGCTGCGCAGGCGGCCCTTTTTGTGGAACTTGCTATGCGGGGATGGGAGAATTCGTGTTTCCGGTTCTGAGTGCAGATGGTGCGGTGTTGTGCTTTCTCAGTGTCAGCGGCTATTGCATAGACGAGCAAATGTCAATGCAGAAGATGCGGCACTTCGCAAGGAAATATGACTTGCAGTTGGAAAAACTAAAAGAAGTGTATCAGGAATCTGTTCGGACGGATGCGCCGCAGATAGAAGAACTTCGGGTGCGGATCGCGCCGCTTTGCAATATGTTTGCGCTGCTGCACCGGGAGCTGTCGCAGCTGCCGCCAAAGGTGCTTGAATCGCAGCGGCAAAGCAGCCTGCTGAGCCACGCAATTGTCTATCTTCAAAAAAACTATGCACAGCCGCTGCGGGCGGAGGATGTTGCTGCGTATTGCCATTGCAGTGTATCGACCCTCAGTCATCTTTTTAAGAAAGAGACGGAAAAGAGTATTCCAGAGTATTTGCGAAATCTCAGAATCCAAAATGCAAAGCAGCTGCTCAGCGGCACAGGTCTGTCCATCAGCCAGATCGCGGATGCGCTGGGCATTTGCAACGCCAATTATTTTTGCCAGATATTCAAAGAGGACACGGGGCTTACGCCGTCGGATTACAGGAGAAACTGCTATGAAAAAGAGAATACGAAACCTTCCGTTCTTTGACCCGGATTCCAAACCGATGCAGGTGCTGGGAGCATTCGCAGATATGATCGTACTGAATGTGTGCTTCCTGATCGGCTGCCTGCCGGTTGTGACGGTTGGCGCGTCGATGAGCGCACTGTATGCGGCAATGCTGCGGCGACAGCGCGGCGAAGGCAGTGGTGTGTTTGCAGCGTTCTGGAAGGATTGGAAACAGAATCTTCGCCCTGGAATTGCGTGCTGGTTGATGCAGCTGGCAATTACGGCATTTTTGGCATTTGATTTCTGGTTTTCCATTCGATACAGCAAGAGTGCGCCGGGACTGCTCGGCGCAGTAGAATGGGTAAGCGTTTTGGGGCTGTTAGCAGTGACGCTGCTCGGGAGCATGGTCTACCCGCAGGTCGCGCGCTTTGAAAACCGCGCAAGACAGTATTGGAAAAATGCGGCGCTGCTGCTGGTGGCCTATCCGCTGCGTGCGATCTTGAATCTGCTGATATTTTTGCCGCCGATCATTTTGTTTGTTTTCTGGCGGGGCCTGTTTTTGCGGATCGGCTTTGTATTTCCGCTGTTCGCATTTTCACTCATGACGTATCTTTCCGCAAAAGTGCTGCGCAGTCCGCTCCGGGAAATGGAGCAAGGAGAGTATGTATGACAAAGGAAAAGGCAACGCCGTTCTGGCAAAGAATCGCAACAAAGACCTGTATCATTATTCTGCTTGGTCTGATGCTGCCGCTAAGTTTGCTTCTGGCATATTCCAGTTCACGCTATGCGAATTATATTCGTGACGAACTTGGCAAGCGGACGATCAGCCAGCTGCAAAAGAGCGAGGACGAGATCTACCTGATCTTCCAGCGCATGGTGAACATTGCCGGTGTTATCTGTAATGATGCGGAGTTTCAGCGTGCACTGGAAAATGAGCAGATGTCCCGCTATGAAAAAACGCTGCTGTTCGATGAGGTCGTGAACGGCATCGAGATCAACAATCTTTATGACATGGGCGGCATCAAGATCACCTGCTTTGACGCGGACAACAACGTCTATGCCAACTGGGGCACGAATTACAACAACTATCAGTTTCTCTTTGAACAGCCGTGGGTGCAGAGCAGCATCGGGAAAAACGGCTATGTGCAATGGAATATGTTTGCGCCGTCCTATGTGCTGGAGGAGAACGGGGACGTCAATTATATTTCGCTGGCCAAGTCGCTGATGTCTCCGTCCGGCGGACGGCGGCTGGCGACGGTGATCGTGAGTCTGGAGCAGGAATATCTGAGCCGGGCGTTGAAGCCGTTTTTCTGCGAGCCGGAGGATGCGGTGTATATCTGCACCGAGGATGGGCAGATCGTGCTGGGACTCGACGGGAGCGGCGTGGTTTCCGACGAGGATGTCAAACAGATTCTGCGGCAGGACTGTGCTGCGGGGTCCGGAAGCTCCATCGTTATGCCGGGCGGCAGAAAAGAGCTGCTCTCCTACTACACGCTCTCCAGACAGTTTACTTTCAACGGCGAGGTCTTGAAGGTGCTGCATCTGACGAGCTATGCCATGCTGACGAGCGATGTGACGCGGCTGCAAACGCAGATCAATACGCTGGTGATCCTCTGTCTGCTGATCCTGATCGTTGTGATGATCTGGGTGACGAATATGATGACACGCCCCATTGTGGCGCTTTCGGAGAAAATGCTCTCCTATCAGATGGAGGAGGGCGTCAAAGGGCTGGACTTTACAAGGAAGGACGAGATCGGGCGGCTGAACCGCGCGTTCCGGCAGATGTCGGATACGATCCGTTCTCTGTTTGCAAAGCAGCAGGCAGAAAGCGAGGCGCGCGAGAAATATCAATATGAGGCGCTGCGTGCGCAGGTCAATCCGCATTTTCTGTTCAATACGCTCAATGCGATCCGCTGGATGGCCATCATCCGCAAGGCGGACAACATTGTCGATTGTATCGACGCGCTGGCGACGATGCTCAAATACAGCATGAGCCGCGGCGGCGAGCTGGTCACGCTGAAGGATGAGCTGGACAACATCAATAGCTATATTTACATCTATAACTGCCGGTATGGGAATCAGTTCACGCTGGAGACGGATCTGGACAGCGGACTGCTGGAACTTCAGGTTGTGAAGTTTATTTTGCAGCCGATCGTCGAGAATGCGGTCATCCATGGTTTCAAGGGCAGCGAGAAACAAGGGACGATCATGATCTATGGAGATGTGGAGAACGGGGTTCTGAAACTTTATGTAGAAGACAACGGCTGCGGATTGCAGAATGGCGAGGCAGAAGCGCAGAGCGGGCGAAAGGTGACGGGTATCGGAATCGCAAACGTAGACGCCAGAATCAAAAGCGCCTATGGTGCGCAGTACGGTCTTCTGGTATACAATGGTGCGGTCTGCGGGACGGTCGCGGAGTATACGCTGCCCGTTCTGCGGCAGAAGGAGGAAGCGGATGCGGAAAGTATTGGTCGTGGATGATGAATTTCTGGTGCGTGTCGGCATCAAATCCTTCCTGAACTGGGAGGAAAACGGCTATACCATCATCGGCGAGGCTGCGGATGGGCGGCAGGCACTGGAGATCATGGAGCGGGAAGCGCCCGATGTGGTGCTGACCGATCTGAAAATGGACGGCATGGACGGATTTGAGCTGATCCAGGTGAGCCGGAAGCGGTTTCCCGCCGTTCAATTCGTGGTGCTCAGCAGCTTTGAGGATGGCGAGAATGTGAAGCGGGCGATGAAGCTCGGCGCCGCCGACTATATTTTCAAGCTGACAAGCAAGCCGGAGGAGCTGCTGCGGATCTTAAACGAGCTTCCGTATGAGCAGCCGGAGAACGAAGCGGAAAAGCTGCTGCGAAAAAACCGCTCGGCCATTAAGCAGAGGTTGATCCGGATGGCCGCGCAGAGATCGTATCCGTACCGGGCGGAATTACAGGAAGAGTTTCGGCAGATGGAGCTGAAAACAGAATTTCAAAAGCCGTATTGTGTCCTGCTCAGTCGGTTTTCACGCGAGATCCATGAAAAGGACAGCGCAGTGCTGCGATATGCGATGGAAAATATGACGCAGGAGGTCTTTGAAGACGGCCTCTGCGCGGAAACATATCCCTATACCGCAAATTCTATCCTCGTGATTGTGCAGCAGACCGGAACCATGCAGCCAATTGAGCAGATCCGGCGAACCTTTTCGCGGCTTTATGAATATGCCGCGCGCTATCTGGGCCTGCATCTGGAGGGCTGTCTTTCAACTGCGCACACAGGCATGGAGCAATTTGCGGATGCGCTGACCGAGTGTGAACGGACCATTGACCGGCATCTGCCGCATGCGGAAGGGGAATTGCAGCAGTACAGCGGTGAGACCCGCGCCGAGATCGTGGCGGTAAAACGCTATGTTCAGAACAATCTGACTGCGGAGCTGACCGTCAAGGACGCGGCGGAGCTGTGCAGCATGAGCGAAAGCTATTTTTCGCATCTGTTCAAAAAGGAGACCGGAATCAGCTTTGTGGACTATGTGAATACGCAGCGCGTGTGCCGCGCGGAGGAGCTGCTGCGCACGAGCGACAAACGCATCAGCGAGATCGCGCAGGAGGTCGGTGTGGAGAATTCCAACTACTTCAGCGTGATGTTCCGCAAGCTGCGGGGCATTTCACCGCAGGAATATCGCAGCAGCGCGCGGGCAAAGAGCAGGATTTGAAAGGCGGAACGTAAAATCGGGATAGCGCCGAAAAGCGGAACGAAAAAGAGCATGGTATTTTGAAGCAGAAAAGCAGACCTGTTCATTGCGGTTTTCGGCCATTTCTGGGAAAATAAAAGCAAGGAATCTCCGAATCGATCAACTGCGGCGGACAGGTGGATCTTTTCCGCCAATGCGGCGGTTTGAAAACTTGAAAGGCACAAAGCCTTCCTGTGTTTTTGAACCTTGCCCTGACGAAAAATCTCTCGCCGTCCGCTCTTGTTGACCGAATCAGAGCTTTCTAGTTCAGAGAGAAATGGCTGAGCGCATTTGAAAGGAGAATGAAACATGAAAAAGAGCAGAATTCTTGCGTTGCTGCTTTGCCTGTGCATGCTTGTAGGCGTGCTCGCGGCATGCAGCAAGACCGATACGACGACTCCGGATGCAAGCGGCGAGAGCGCACAGTCTGGCGATACCGCCAAGACCGGCGATGTCGTTACCATCCGTATGTGGGGCGGCGTTCCCGCAGAGAGCGGTCCGCAGGCAGCCTGCGACGCGTTCAACGAAGCGTACAAGGACAAGGGTATTCAGGTTGAATATGAACGCTTTGTCAACGACGACACCGGCAACGTCAAGCTGGAGACCAACCTGCTCGGCGGCAACGAGATCGACGTCTACATGTCCTACACGATGGCGCAGCTGTCCAAGCGTGCCGAGGGCAACATGGCGCTCGACCTGACGGAGCTTTGCGAGCGCGATGGATTTGACCTGACGCAGTATCTCGGCGATCTGGCCAAGAACTATTACGTCGACGGCAAGCCGTTCTGCATCCCCTGCAAGCTCGACCAGTATGGCATGGTGGTCAACAAGACCATGTTTGACGAGGCCGGTATCGAAGTCCCGACCGAGTGGACGTATGACGAGTTCCTGGATGTCTGCGCGAAGCTGACGCACGGCGAAGGCACGGACAAGGTCTACGGCGTGTTCTGGAACAGCCAGCAGGATATGGCGCAGTACGCACAGTTCATGATCCAGCAGACGCTTGGCGGTGACAACATGTATAACGCCGACGGCACGGCCACCAACTTCACTGACGAGGTCTGGCAGAAGACCATCTCCCTGATCTCCACCACCATGAACGAGGGCTACGCGCCCACGCATGCCGACTCTGTGACCGAAAAGCTCTCGCAGGAGAGCATGTTCCTCGGCGGCAAAGCGGCGATGACGATCGGCCCGTGGATGGTTCGCAACATCAAGGACACCGAGACGTATCCACATGACTTTGTGACCGCGTTCGCACCGTATCCCGTGGTTTCCGCTGACCAGCGCAACTATACGCAGGGCGGCTATGGCGACCTGCTCTGCATCAACCCGCGCTCTGAGCATCTGGACGAGGCTTGGGAGTTTGCCAAGTGGTATCTGACCGAAGGCGGCCTGTATCTGGCGTCCGGCGGCCGTGTCCCGGCGGCGAACACCTATAATGCGGATGACGTTGTCAACGCGTTCCTTTCCGGCGCGGAGAATCTGTTCGATGCTGACAGCACCAAGGCTGTCCTCATCACCCCGCATGACAACTACGCAGCTCCCAGCATCACCACGAAGAATGCGGAGCTGACCGACATCATCAACGAAGAGCTTGAGTCCATCTACACCGGCCAGAAGACTGTGGAAGAAGGATTGGAGAGCGCCAAGACGCGCGGCGACGCAGCGCTGGCCGGCTAAGATCCAAGCAAGATTACCGTCATATTGACACCCTGTGGGCAGGACGAGGTTCGCTTGTCCTGCCCATTTTGCAAGGAGATACCTGTATGGAAGCTACCATGAAACAACCCAAACGGCGCAAAAAACGGCAGATTCTCAGTCCGCAGGCGCGGACCGATCTGACGGGCTATTCGTTCCTGCTGCCGAACCTCATCGGCTGTGCGCTGTTCACGTTTATTCCTGTTTTGTTTTCCCTGTTCATCAGCTTTACCGACTGGGACTACACCAAAGGCTTCGGAAGCTGGAATTTTGTTGGACTGAAAAATTTCATCGATATGTGGAGCGACGAGTGGTTCGTCGACGCACTGGTTAATACACTGGTTTATACGATTGCGGTCGTTCCAATCACGATCTTTCTGGCGTTGGTCCTCAGCGTGCTCATCGACAAATACTGCTTTGCAAAGCTGCCGATCCGGCTGGCAATGCTGATGCCGTATATTTCGAACGTTGTCGCGGTCGCGATTGTGTGGGTCATGATGTACTCCTCTTTCGGCCCGGTGACGCAGCTGGTCAAGGCCCTCGGCGTGGAAAATCCGCCGCAATGGCTGGCTGATTACAAATGGGCTATGCCCGCCATCATTTTAATGACCGTCTGGTCGAACGTCGGCTATTCCGCCCTCATCTATACCTCGTCCATTCAGGCCCTGCCGCAGGATGTCTATGAGGCGGCAGATATGGACGGGGCAAACGAGATCGTGAAGTTTTTCAAGCTGACCATCCCGTTCCTGTCCCCGACGACGTTCTTCCTGGTCATCACCAACATCATTACCTCGTTCCAGGTCTTTGCACCGATTCAGATCATGACGCGCGGCGGCCCCGGCACGTCAACCTATGTGTTGGTCTACTACATCTACCGTTCGGCCTTCGGCTATTACAAGATGGGCTATGCGTCGGCCATGGCGTGGATTTTGTTCATTTTGATTTTCATCGTTACCATGATCCAGTGGCGCGGTCAGAAGCGCTGGGTCAGCTATTAAGGAGGCGGGAATATGGCAAATACGCTGACAGCCCGCTCCAAGCAGGCAAAAGCCAGAGCAATGGCGCTGCGCATCATCTTTACGATTCTGCTCGGCGGACTGGCTTTCACAATGATCATTCCGTTTTTGTGGATGATCTCCGCGTCCATGAAGCACGCACTGGACGTTACCGCGATCCCGATCAAATGGATCCCGGATTATTTCTATCCAAACAATTATAAAGAGGTCTGGAATATCGGCGGAAATGCCAAGGTGGACTACCACTTCGCACTGGCTTATTTCAATTCGCTGAAGATCGCCGTCATCAATGTGACGGGCGCGGTGCTCACCAGCTGTCTCGCGGGCTATGCCTTTGCAAAGATCAAGTTCCGCGGGCGCGACGTGGTGTTCCTGCTGTATCTGTCGACGATGATGATTCCATCGCAGATCACGATCATCCCCAAGTTCGTCATTTTTGACCGGCTCGGCATGATCGGCACACACTGGACGCTGATCCTGCCCGGTATCTTTACAATCACCGGTACCTTCCTCATGCGGCAGTATTTCACGCAGATTCCCGACGAAGTGCGTGAGTCTGCAAAGATTGACGGTGCGAACGAATTTACCATCTGGCGCAAGATCATGCTGCCGATGGCAAAATCCAGCATGGCGGCGCTGGCAATGATGGTCTTCCTCTGGACGTGGAACAACTATCTTGACGCGCTGGTTTTCCTGCCCAACTGGAGACTTTATACGATTCCCCTTGCGCTGACGAGTTTCATTGAAGAGAGTACGACGCAGTATCACCTGATGATGGCAGCGGCCTCGTCGGCCATCGTCCCGGTCGTGATCGTGTTCATCATCGGCAACAAGCAGTTCGTGAAGGGCATCACCGCAGGCGCGGTGAAAGGATAAAAAGGAAAGACTAACTATTAAAAGTCAAGCCCAAAATGCGGAGGAGTGGTGAAAAACGTAGACGGCTCAAAAAGGGCATAGCAAAGCAGGCATCTTGTCGGACGCCTAACTGAGCATATAGAAGAATGGATTTACGCAGCGTTACGATATGACTGCTGGGACTTCTCCAAAGCGCAGATTAACCGAACCAACTTCTTTGCCGCGTGAGAGAGTGCAACATTGTAGTGCTTTCCCTCGCCCCGCTTCTTAGCGAGGTAAGCAGCAAAGGCCGGGTCCCAAAGACAAACATATTTGGTAGCGTTGTAAAGTGCATAGCGCAGGTAGCGAGAGCCTCGTTTCTCCATGTGTGAGTAGGGTCCAGACAATGAAAGCTGCCCAGACTGGTAAGTTGATGGCGACATCCCGGCGTATGCGAGGATCTTATCCGGTGAGTCGAAGCGAGAGAAGTCACCGATCTCGGCAAGGATCATAGCACCCATACGAACGCCAATGCCCGGAATCGTTGTAATGGGGGACTGCATTTCGTCCATCATGGACTGGATAGCAGTCTCAATATCCTCAATCTCGGCATCGAGTTCGCGGATCAGGCGGATCGTATGCTGCAATTCCAGAGACTTGG
>ENA-UOJT01002598-UOJT01002598.1-human-gut-metagenome-genome-assembly--contig:-C15-NODE-2598-length-10396-cov-6.656996_pt1 | contig 10396 bp, 7 predicted proteins | sample MGYA00242357_ERZ723904 | MGnify/ENA metagenome assembly ERZ723904 | reverse complement strand
GCGGTAGTAAGTGTATTACCCAATTAATAGAGATACTTTTAATAAATAATAAATTAATTATGTTGAATGAAGTATTTTTGTGCAGTATAGCCTGATTCTTCATTCTTCATTCTTCATTTCTATGACCATAGACGAATATATCTTGCAGCATATTGACGATGAAGGAGATTATCTGAAGGCTCTTTATCGGGACACACACCTTAAATTGCTTTATCCGCGTATGGCATCGGGCCATTTACAGGGGCGGATGCTAAAGATGTTTGTTAAAATGATACGTCCTCATCGTATTCTGGAGATAGGGACATATAGCGGTTATTCTGCTCTTTGTCTTGCCGAAGGCTTACCGGAAGACGGCATGTTGTACACGTTTGAGATCAATGATGAGCAGGAAGACTTTACCCGTCCGTGGTTGGAAGGTTCTGAGTATGCGAATAAAATAAAACTCTACATTGGTGATGCGTTGCAATTAGTGCCGCAGTTGGGCATAACGTTCGATTTGGCTTTTATCGATGGAGATAAGCGGAAATACGTTGATTATTACGAGATGGTGCTTTCCAATCTTTCTGACGGAGGTTATATTATCGCCGATAATACCCTGTGGGATAACCATGTGCTGGAAGAACACCCCCGCAATAATGACTTGCAAACTATTGGCATCAAGGCTTTCAATGAACATGTAGCACATGATACACGCGTAGAAAAAGTAATCCTTCCCCTGCGGGACGGATTAACAATTATCCATAAGAAGTAATTCAGGATATCGGATATGTGATAGAGACAATCTTTTCCTCTCTCTTTTCTTCTACTTGATAACTCCCCTTGAACGTTTCCACATAGAGGCGGTTGATATTATGCAGGATATGTTGTTCCTGTTCGTCCTCCCAACACTGATAAAGAGGACTTCGCAGGATGATTATTTTCAGGTATTTGTCTTCCTGGCTTAAAGTATATTCCACTTCGCGTTTCTCTCCCTTATATTCTTGAGGGACTGATAAGAGTGAAGTAAGTAATTTCAGGAACCATTTACTGTCAGCCTTTATCTGCAACATTTCCAATTCTGTATTGAAGGTTGATTTCACAATGCCGGGAGTCTCCATATCCACAATCATTCTGGTTTCCCGACATAGTTGAACGGCATCGCATTCTTGAACGGTGAAGCGCATCATTCCTGCTTCAAGGCGTGATAAGTCGAGGATATTGTTTATGAGTTTTAGTAGTTTCGTTGAGTTGCTTTTTACAGCAATTGAATACTCTTCTATTTCTTCATCCGTTAAGTCATTTTCTGAAGATAGTAATTCAGAAAAACCGACTACAGTGTTCAAGGGTATACGTATCTCATAGGTGATGTTATGGAGGAAGCATTCTTTCATCTTGTCAGCGGCTTCCATTCTTTCGAAGGCTTTTCGGGTTTCCTTCTCTGCATGCCGTAACTGACAGCGAATATGATAGGCACGTATAATGACAAAAACTAATATTAGTAATATAATTGTACCTGCACCTACCTGTATATAACGATATCGCTTGGTCAGTTCTTCTTTTTCAAGTAAAGCTCTTCGGATTTTATAGTTGGCTTGATGGGCTTCTTTGTGCCGTTGTAGCATATCCTGATTGAGAGAATCCCCTTTTATGGCTACCATTTTATACAGGTTGGCAGCATCTTTATAACGTCCGGTTTCCAGCAAGGCGTCTGCTTTTGATTTGAGTAAGTCGTTTTCGTTGAAAGGATCCGTTCCCCTACAGGCGGCCAATGCCAGGTCAAGCTCCCGGAAGCATTTGTCCCACTCTTTAGTGAGCTTATAATAAAATCCCCATAGGCTATGGTAGTTTATATAGGCACCGAGATACACATTATCACTATAATATTCTTCTGCCTTTTTCAGGTGCTGGATTAGTTTTTCCTGGTCTTTAGTAATCATATAGATTTTGCAAAACGATGTTTCTATTTCCAGAAATATTGTTTTGAATGTGTCTGATAGGGGAAGTCCTTTGGACACTTTTGTGAGAACATCCAGTTGCTTCTGATATTCACTGAGGGCTTGCGGATATTTTTCCTGTTTTTTATAAAGTTTAGCCAGATTTCCGTGTATTATTAATAGTCCATTTTCATTGGCCGTAGGATTATTCTCCAAAGCCTGTTTGTATATTTCGATGGCCTCGTCATACCGTCCGGCAAAATCATAGGCTTGTGCCAATGCAAGAGCCGCGATGAAGTTGCCTTTTTATAATTGAGGCGGGTGGACTCATCTCTCATCTCTTGGGCTTGCATAATGGCATATTCGGTATCTCCCAGCGCACATCGTGCCTGAAGTACGGAAAGCCACATGGTATAGTAAAATGCATAATCCTTATACTGGTAGCTGGCCTCTTTCAGTATTAAAAGCCTTTTTTGCTGATTGAAAATATCTGCAAGATATTCATATTGGCGGCAATAGTCAAAAAGTGCCCATAACTCTTCTCCGTGTATTTGCTTCCGGCGGGCAAGCACAATTGCAGAATCCAGATATTCGGTAGCCGATTCCTGACCAATGTATTGCTGGAATGCATTTCTCAGAAATATGCAGCGGATGGAATCATTGGGTATGGTAGCGGCTGTCTGGAATATGCTGTCGCGCGCTTGCTGCTTCGTAGATGCATGTGTTTCTGTCAGGAAGGGTATGTCTGCCAGAAGCAGAATAAGGAGAATTATTTTTTTCATGTTTTGCCTGCTTGTTTTAATGGGTGAGTGAAGATGAAACGTGAACCGTTCGTATATTCCGGGTCTATCCAGATATTTCCACCAAGTTGGTCAATAATAAACTGGCAGATAGATAAACCGATACCTGTTCCCTGGGATTTCTCGTCTACCCGTTCGAAGCGGTTGAATATTGTAGGCTGTTTTTCCAATGGAATGCCACAACCGGTGTCTGTAACTGAGAATTGCGCCATACCCTCTTCATTTTGCTCTAACCGCAGGATAATACTGCCTTCTTTGGTGAATTTGGTGGCGTTGACTAAAATGTTGATCAGTACCTGGGGCAGGCGGAATATGTCTGTTTCTATTTCCAAAGAAGGCAGTGTTGTTTCGAAAGATAATGCAGCTTGTGTTTGCTTAATCCCTTCTACGGTTTGAATGATTCCTTCGCAAAGAGGAACAGCGTCGCATACCTTTAGGTCGAACTTCATGTTCTTTACGTCCAGGCAGGAAATATCCACTACATCGTTGAGCAGATTGATCAGTAGGCGGGAATTTAACTGAATGATTTCATAACATTGTTTCCGGGTATCTTCATCAATACCGGGGGTGGTCAGTACTTCAGAGAAACCGGACAAGGCATTTAAGGGGGTGCGGATTTCATGACTCATGTTCGAAATGAACAGGCTTTTATTTCGCGTGGATTTCTCTACCTCCTCTTGTGCCTGCTGAAGCTTCAGTTGCGATTGTATTAGCTTTCTGCGTTGTTTTCTTAAATATACAACGCAGCCTATGGCAATGGCAATAAAAAACGGAAGGATGATGAGAGCTAATGAAAGCAAACGGTTCTGTTGCTGGCTGTTGGCAAGTTCCAGCTCATCGATTGAGTAGATTTTCCGCATATCCTTTACTCCACGGGAATTGATCTCCTCATAAACGGTATCTGATTTATGACTTAATTCTTTATACAATTTTGCAGCTTCTTCATACTGCTGTTCCTGCATTTTTTCATCTGCATCTTTCCAGCGGATATCCTCTTCTGCATAGGCAATGGATGAGAAAAATAGTAGTATTATCCAAACGTGTACTTTCATAAAGTAAGCTATTTTGTGATGTTGTTGCAAATGTAGTTTTTAATTAATGAAAAGCTACGTTTTGGTGCTAAAAAAAGTATAAATCATGAGTCTAACGAGATATTTGCGTAACTTTGCCTTTAAATATAGATAATTGATTTATGGAAACAACTCGTCAGAATAAAATAGCCCGTTTGCTTCAGAAGGAATTGAGTGACATTTTCCTGTTGCAAACTAAATCCATGCCGGGAGTACTGATCTCTGTCAGTGCTGTGCGTATCAGCCCGGACTTGAGTGTCGCACGTGCTTATCTGAGTATCTTCCCTTCGGAAAAGGCGGAAGAGATAATAAAGAATGTCAATGATAATATGAAGTCTATCCGTTATGAGTTGGGGACCCGTGTGCGTCATCAGCTTCGCATCATTCCGGAACTGAAGTTCTTTGTGGATGATTCACTGGATTATCTTGAAAAAATAGATGAATTGTTGAAGTGAACCTTCCCTTCTACATAGCCCGGCGTTATCTCTTCTCCAAGAAGAAACACAATGCTATCAATATCATTTCCGGCATTTCGGTGTGCGGAGTGGCATTGGCTACGTTGGCGCTGGTCTGTACACTGTCCGTATTCAATGGTTTTCAGGATATGGTAGCAGGGTTCTTTACAGCCTTTGATCCGGAATTGAAAATTACGATTCGTGAGGGAAAAGTCTTTGAACCGCAGGGGGCAGCATTTCAGGAAGTGCGCTCTTTGCCAGAAATTGGTGTCTGGACAGAGACGCTGGAGGAGAATGCCATGGTGCAATATAAGGACCGTCAGGCTATGGCTATTATTAAAGGGGTGGAAGATAACTTCGAGGAGCTTACGTCTATTGATAGTTTGCTGTACGGTGCAGGTGAGTTTATCCTGCATGACTCTATCGTAGATTATGGCGTATTGGGTGTGGAATTGATATCTGAGTTGGGAACAGGACTTCAGTTTGTTGATCCCCTTCAGGTGTATGCTCCCAAACGGAATGTACGCGTGAATATGGCTAATCCTTCCGCTTCTTTCAATCGTGATTACCTATTTTCTCCCGGTGTAGTGTTTGTTGTCAATCAGCAGAAGTATGATGCACGCTACATTCTTACTTCTCTTAGCTTTGCTCGTAATCTTTTTAATTATGACACGGAGGTGTCGGCTGTTGAATTGAAGTTGAAGCCGGGGGCAGATGTTACGGCTGTGCAGAGAAAGATTGCCCGTATCCTAGGTGATGAATTTGTTGTACTAGACCGTTATGAGCAGCAGGCTGATGTGTTCCGTATTATGGAGATAGAGAAATTCATATCTTATCTTTTTCTCACATTTATTCTTGCGATAGCCTGTTTCAATGTGATTGGTTCTCTTTCCATGTTGATCCTAGATAAACGCGAAGACGTGGAGACTCTGCGTAATCTTGGAGCTGATGACCGCTTGATAGCCCGTATATTTTTGTTTGAAGGTCGGCTTATTTCCCTGTTCGGTGCACTTTCCGGTATTGTTCTTGGTCTGTTGCTTTGCTATATCCAGCAGCGTTTCGGCATTATTTCCTTAGGTGGTGGTAATGGCAGCTTTATTGTGGATGCTTATCCTGTTAGTGTGCATGTAACGGATGTAGTACTGATATTTATTACGGTGATTACTGTCGGATTCCTTTCGGTGTGGTATCCGGTGCACTATTTGACGCGGCGGTTACTGAAGAAATAATGTCTGTTGACGCAAGTGTCGAACCACTGGTTTTGTACTCAATCTAGCCATTAGTGTATTCATTTTGTATTTTGTGGGTTTAGATATCATTCTGGCAAGAACACATATATGTATCTGTTGTTGAGTTCCTATATTTGCATGTAGAGACAATTTGAGAATTGTTTTCAATATGGAATGTGGCAAAGGGAATTAAAAGGTTCTGTTCTCTTTGCTGCAAAGAAATGCAATGATTAATAGAATTCACCTAAAAATCTTTTTATTTATGGAACGACGCACCTTTCTTAAAATTTTGTCATCAGCAGGTATCGTTAGCTTGGTTAGTCCGACTTTTGCTATGGAAGTTTGTAAAAACAAGGTGTCTAAATCTTCTTCAGCTCTTCTCGAATCAGCTTTTCGTAATCCGCCTTTCTCTTCCGGAGTTTATACATGGTGGCATTGGATGAATGGTAATATAACTAAAGATGGTATAACCCGTGATCTTGAAGCCATGAAGGCAAATGGTATTGCGGGGTATCAATTGTTTGAAGCAGGAAGTGGCATTCCTATTGGTCCGGTAGAATCGCTTAGTGATGAATGGGTAGATCTTATTCTGCATACGCTCAAAGAATCAGAAAGGTTGGGTTTGGAGTTTGCAATGCACAACTGCCCCGGTTGGTCATCCAGTGGTGGTCCGTGGATCACTCCAGATAAAGCTATGCAAATAATAACGTGGAGCGAAACTAAAATAACGGGTGGAAAACAAGTCAGGATTCAGTTACCCACTCCCAAACATATGTTTGATTATTACATAGATACATATTGTTTGGCTATTCCGGCAAATATGAAAGTAATACCTAGGTTGTCAATTCTTGAATTATCAAATAGGCTTGATAAGGATGGTGTTTTAACTTGGGATGTTCCTACTGGTGAGTGGCTGATTATGCGTTTTGGACAAACAGCCAAAGATCAGAAGAATAAGTCAGCCCCCTCTAAATCAACCGGATTAGATTGTGACAAATTCAGTACAGAAGCACTGGATTATCATTTGAATTGTATGTTTAAAAGGCTGATGCCTGCAATGGAGAAAATAGCCAAACATTCTAAGATCGGTTTGCTAATAGATAGTTATGAAACGGGTGACCAGGATTGGACTTCCGACATGCCTGCCTATTTTGAACAAAGTCATGGGTATGAACTGTATCCATTTTTACCCGTATTAGCCAATAAAATAGTTGAGAGCGAGGAAAGTACAAAGCGTTTCCTGTTTGACTTTCGTCGAGTTAGAGCTGATATGTTTGCTGAACGTTACTATGGTCATTTTCAAAAGCGATGTAAAGAGAAGGGTATAATAACTTATACTGAGCCTTATGGAGGCAATATGATGGAAGAATTACAGGTGGCACAACAGCTTGACATTAATATGGGGGAATTCTGGTGTGGTCAGACTGTACTTTGGGCAAATTATAAGTATAATCGTACCGTCAAACAAGTAGCTTCAATAGCACATACGCTTGGTGGAAAAGTAGTTGGTGCCGAGGCTTTTACTTCTGAACCGGATGCGGATAAATGGTTGCAGTATCCATATGCTCTAAAGTCATTAGGTGATTATATGTTTACCCGAGGGCTTAGTAGAATTTATTTTCATAGATTTGCCCACCAACCACACCCTACTGCTGCTCCGGGAATGACGATGGGGGCGTGGGGGCTACACTTTGACCGTACCAATACATGGTGGAAACCGGGAAAAGCATGGATTGAGTATTTGAACCGTTGCCAGTACATTTTCCAGAGTTCAACTTTCTATGGTGATATTCTTTATCATAATGGTGATGATAGTTTTGGTAGCACTATTGAACCGGAACAAACTCTACTGGCCCCTCCGGAAGGATATGATTATGATATGGTAAATACTGAAATGCTGGACAAAGCACATATCAAGGATGGAAAGATTCTTTTTCCTGCTACACGTTTTGATGGCTATAAGCTCTTAGTGTTGCTTAAATCGGAAACAATGTCATTACATACGTTGCGGATACTGGCCCGATTGGTAGGTGAGGGAATGGTATTGGTTGGGCAAAGGCCACTGCATACCTTAGGTTTATGTGATGGAGAGAAAGAGAATGAGTTTGCTGCACTGGTACAAAGAGTCTGGCAGCACCCGAACGTGCATGAAGGAAAAGATTTGCAAACCATTTTTAACCGGTTAGGTGTGTCTCCCGACTTTGTTTATCATTCTGAAGCAGGAAATTCATCTGTTCATGCTATCCATTATCAACAAGAAGGAGCCGAGATATACTTCGTTGCAAATCGTAAGCGAGCGCATGAGAAAGGAACGGCTCATTTCCGGATAAAAGGTTATATTCCGGAGTTATGGGATCCTTATACAACTGAAATTCTACAGTGTCCGGTCTATCGCACTGATAACGAGGGCGTAGAAATACCTCTTAATCTAACTCCTGCAGGATCCATGTTTGTTGTTTTTCGTAAAGTTGAGAAACAACAGAAGTACACAGATGTGAAATACAATGGTGTTTCTTTGTTTCCGACTATTGGAAATGTAGTGAAACAGGATTCTTTGTCTGCAAATTTTAGTATTACTTGTTGGATAAAGCCTGAGGTGGATATAGCCATGACGGAAGAACAGGAACTCGGTGATATGCGTGCCCGTTTTTTTGCTATTTATCCTTTGGAAGGAGAGCGACGGCATGGAAAAGGACATAGTTCCCTTGGGTTGTCAGTAGGTCGGAATGGAGTCGTTGTCTATGAACGGACTATACATAATAAGGCTGTATACCGAAATCCCAGACCATTATCGGGATGGACCCATTTTGCTTTAGTTTATCAGGATAACACACCGCATCTTTGGATAAATGGAGTATATGCCGGAGCAGGAACAACTTCAGACACAATCGTGCATCTTGAAACATCTCATTCGGATTTGTTGTGTAAAGCGGATGCTTATGAAGGAGGACTCTGCAATCTGTGTATCCATCCTTCCAGTATTGACAAAACAGAAATAACAAACCTTTATCAAAAAGGGATACCTGCTCCGTTTCATCCAAGTGAGCAGGTACTTTCATGGTTACCCAGTCATCGGTTTGTTGCATGGCAGGCTGGTGTTTATGAGTTTATTGCAGAACGTACAAGTATCCGTAAGCATGTTGATACTCTTCCTACATGTATTCCGTTAAAAGGCCCTTGGACTGTTCGATTCCCTCAAAATATGGGAGCATCTGAGGAAATAACTTTAGCCAGATTGCATTCATTACATTTAGAAGAGGATTTTGGGGTTCGTCATTTTTCGGGAACGATGACTTATCTCTATTCGTTATCTATAAATAATATCTATTTGCAGGACGATATTTGTTTGCGCTTGGATCTAGGTCGAGTAGAAGTACTTGCTGAAGTGTTGGTGAATGGAAAACGTGCTAGTATGTGTTGGGCACCTCCTTATGCCATTGATATACAGCAGCTATTGCACGAAGGAGATAATCTGATAGAAATTCGTGTAACAAATTTATGGGTCAACCGATTGATTGGTGATGAGTATCTGCCTGAAGAGAATGTTTATAATTATCAGGATATTCCAAATAAATATTCTACATTGCGCAACGGTGGTATCAAGAAACTTCCTGAATGGTATCTACAGGGTAAACCAAAGCCTGCAGGAGGTAGAATTGCATTTACAACTTGGAAACATTATGATAAGACTTCACCTCTTGTTGAATCTGGTTTATTAGGACCAGTCACCTTAACAGTTGGGAAAATAGAGAGTCTGAATATATGAGGTGCTCACTGAATATAAATTTGAGGCAAGAATGAATATTATTTTCATTCCTGCCTTAAGTTTTTGGTGTATATACAGGCTCTTTTTAGTTGAGAGAATCGTCTTTATATTTATTGCTCTCTCTGTATTCCTTGGGAGTTTGATTGTATCGTTTGCCAAACTCTTTATAGAAATGTGACCGATTTGTGAAAGCTGTCCGATACATGATTTCCTGTATAGTCAATGTTGTAGTTAATAGTAATTTGGCAGCATAATTTATTCTTTGTTCTTTGATGAAATCTTTAGGGGGGAGTTGATCCAGATTCTTAAACTTGCGATATAAATTTCTGCTGCTGGTTTGCATGGCTTCTGCAAGTTCTTCCGGACCAAATTCAGTGTTGTCCATATTTTCATTGATTAGTTCAACAGCAGTTTCCATGAATTTTTTGTCTTCCTGTTGTAACAACTGTCCACCACTAAATTCAAAGGCACTTGCTGAAGAGTTGTAGTATTGCTTTAATTCTTCCTGCTTTTTTAATAGTTGTTTGATGATACTCCTAAGATATTGAGTATTGAATGGTTTGGGGATGTAAGCGTCTGCTCCAGATTCTATACCCTCAATTTTTTCATCGGTTGTATTTTTTGCAGAGAGGATAATTAATGGAATATGCATTGTATGTTTGTTGCTTTTGAGTTGTTTGATTAAGGTGATTCCATCTATTTTGGGCATCATAATGTCTGTAATGATAAGATCCGGTGTCTTTTGTTTTAATAAAACAAGCCCTTCTTCACCATTTTCTGCCGTTAAAATGGAATATTCATCGGATAGTATATCTTTTAGCATCCACAGTAACTCTTTGTTGTCATCTATCATCAGAATGGTTGTTTCTGGTTGGTTGAATTCCTTTTCGTAATCACCTCTTTCAGCTGTTTCAATATTCGTATTGTTGCTTAGAGGTTCGGATTTAGGAGTTTCATTCAATACATGTTCGGCTTCTTCTGTTACTTCAAGCTGTGGTAGGTTCACTATGAACTGAGCATATTGGTCTATTTCGCTTTTTACTTCAATAGTACCTTGCAGTAGTTCTACCATACTTTGACAAATGGCAAGTCCTAAACCATTTCTGGAAGAAAGTCCTTTAATGCTAGTCTCCTGAATGGTATCAAGTACACTGGACCGGTTA
>ENA-UOJT01002597-UOJT01002597.1-human-gut-metagenome-genome-assembly--contig:-C15-NODE-2597-length-10397-cov-7.564204_pt1 | contig 10397 bp, 9 predicted proteins | sample MGYA00242357_ERZ723904 | MGnify/ENA metagenome assembly ERZ723904 | reverse complement strand
GTAAGGTCAAACAAAATATGAAAATATGAAGTAATTTTTGCCTTTTAGGTGTAAATTCCTTTGAGGTTGTGTTACAATTAGCTCAAAAGCAAAGCTTTACCGAAAGGCGGTTTTTTATATGAAGACAGTTATTCTTGACGGCAAGACGACAAATCCGGGCGATTTGAGCTGGGATTTTCTGAAAAAATACGGCGAAGTCGAGATTTTCGACCGCACACCGCGCGAAAAAATCGTTGAACGAACACACGACGCAGACATAGTCGTAACAAATAAAACTCCGCTCACAAGAGCCGAGATAGACAAAATGCAAAACGTGAAATTCGTCGCGCTCCTGTCGACGGGCTACAACGTAGTGGACTGCGCGTATCTAAAAGAAAAGGGCATACCGGTTTCAAATATACCGGCTTATTCCACCATGGGCGTGGCGCAGCTCGTATTTGCATTTATTTCGGAGCTTGCCGTAGGCGTTGCCCTGCATTCGGACGCGGTAAAAAACGGCGAATGGTCAAATTGCCCCGACTTTTGCTTTTGGAAAAAGCCGCTTACCGAGCTTTCCGGCAAAACGATAGGCATAGTCGGCTTCGGAAAAATCGGCGGAGCCGTAGCCGACATAGCCGAGGCTTATAAAATGAACATCATAGCGCTGTCGGGTCACGTTACCGATCAGAGCGCACGCAAGAATTTCAGATGGGCAAAGAACCTCGATGATCTTGCGGAAAACGCCGATATTATTACGTTCCATTGTCCTCTCACAAAAGAGACGGAAAAAACCGTAAACGCCGATTTTCTGAGCAAGTGCAAAAAAACAGCGTTTATCATAAACACCTCACGCGGACCGGTTGTTGATGAAAACGCTCTTGCCGACGCGCTGAATTCGGGAAAAATCGCAGGCGCGGGAGTGGACGTGCTGTCAACCGAGCCGCCGGCAAAAGACAATCCGTTGCTCACGGCGAAAAACTGCTTTATCACGCCGCACATAGCGTGGGCGGCATTTGAAACGCGCGAGAGACTTATGGGAATATTCAAAAGCAACATCGAGGCGTTTGTTTCGGGCAACCCGATAAACGTTGTAAATCCGTAAAAGCAAAATGTGTTTGCCGTTTGAAAATTCGACCGATGCCATACAAAAAGAGCTGTAAATTAAATTTACAGCTCTTTGTTTTTTATTCGGTTAAGGGAGTGCGTTTATCAATAAGCGAAATTGGTGTAAGCACCCTCAACGTGCATTGCGCCCTTACCGTTAACGCTGACTATTGCAATCTTGATGCTAAGGTCTGTTACATTGCCGTCATAGGAATATTTGAATTCCTTGAGAGTGCCGTCCTCGATAACAACGGTAGCCTTAATGTTTGAATACTCAATTGCAGCGGAGTTTACGTTTGCAGCGCTTACAAAGTTCTTAATCTCGGTTGAAACCTGATCCTGAGTAAGAATGTCGTTTGTAAGTCTTGACATAGCTGTTGACTTATCAGTCTGCGGAGAGCTTGCGTTCTCAACCTCAAAGGTGTAGGTGTTGCCGTCAACCTTAAGGTTTTTAAGGTCGCTTGCCTGAAGAGCGGTTGCCTGAAGAGCGTAATTCTCGCCGTGATAGTCAATCTGCTCGGCTGCGCTGCCGCCCTTTTCGATATCCATTTCCTTGTCGCCGATGCCGATGAATCCGCCGACAACGGAGTTAAGGTCAGCCTCGGAATCGATGCCCTGAATAATCTTGTTAAGAGCGCCGGTAGCATTACCAACGTCAACGGGCTCGGTATACTCAGCTGTTCTTGTCCAATGATAGCCTGCTGCAACTGCCTTAGCGGTAGCTGCGTTTATAGCCTCGGCTGCCGCTGCTGCGTCTACGCCTGATGAAGCTGCCGCTGCCGCACCGCTGCTGTCACCGGCAGAAGCCGACGCGCTGCTCGAAGAAGAAGCGGAAGCGCCCGATGAAGAGCTCGATGAAGAACCCGATGAAGAGCCCGACGAAGAGCTTGATGAGCCTGTTGATGAGCCCGAAGCAGCTACCGTACCCGTTGCTGCCGACTCCTTGCTTGCGGTTTTGCTTGCAAGTCCGTAAATGCCTGCCGTAAGAGCAAGAGCCACTACTATTGCCCAGAAACGTACCCAACCGTTTGAATGTCTGAGCTTTTTAGCTGCCTTTTCTTCGGGGGTAAGTTCAACCTTTTGTTTTTTAGCCATTGATTTCTCTCCCTTTCATTTATAAAGAAGTGATTTTATTTTTCATCATTCGGTAAATACCGAATTCTTATCAATAAGCGAAGCCTGTGTAAGCTGCATCTACGTGCATTGCACCCTTGCCGTTAACGCTTACTATGGCAACCTTTATGTTGAGCTCGGCTACGTTGCCGTCATAGGAATATTTGAATTCCTTGAGAGTGCCGTCCTCTATAACAACGGTGGCCTTTATGTTTGAATACTCAATTGCAGCGGAGTTTACGCTTGCCGCGCTTATAAAGCCTTTGATCTCACTGGAGATTTCATCCTGAGTGAGGAAGTCGTTTGTAAACCTTGACATAGCCGTGCTCTTGTCATGCTGCGGAGAGCTTGCGTTTTCAATCTCAAAGGTGTAGGTGTTGCCGTCAACCTTAAGATTTTTGAGGTCGCCTGCCTGAAGAGCGGTTGCCTGAAGAGCATAGTTTTCGCCGTGATATTCAATCTGCTCGGCTGCGCTGCCGCCCTTTTCAATATCCATTTCCTTATCGCCTATACCGAGGAAACCGCCTACAACGGAGTCAAGAGATGCCTCGGAGTCGATACCCTGAATGATCTTGTTGAGAGCGCCTGTTGCATTTCCGACGTCAATAGGCTGAGTGTACTGAGCGGATCTCGTCCAGTGATAGCCTGCCGCAACCGCCTTTGCGGTAGCTGCGTTTATAGCCTCGGCTGCTGCCGCTGCGTCCACGCCTGCCTCGGCTGCCGCCGCATTTCCTCCGGAAGCATTGTCACCCGAGGTGCTGCTCTGAGAACCCGACTGCGAAGAACCGCTGCCGTTTGCGCTTGTATCCCAATCGGATTTGGACGCGCTGCCGCCGGCATTCTGCGAGCCGCTCTGTGCGGGAGTTGCCGAAACCGCTGCGACGCCCTTATTGTTAAGCGAAATATAGGTTACGCTGTAAACAAGCACCACTGCAAGCAGCCAAACTATCGCTCTTTCAAAGGTTTTTCCGAATATAATTCTCTTTTCCTTTTTGCGAGCTTTTTTAGCTTCGATTTCTTCGGGAGTTAACGTGACTTTTTCTTTTTTAGCCATTAATTCTAATCCCCTTTCTGACTGTTACGAGACTATCTTTATCCGGATAGTCAAATACACCTAATAATTTACCGTAAAAATACTTAAATGTCAATGAATTATTTGATTTTTTACTTACAATTTCACAAAAAAGTTACAGAAGTCGCACTTTGCGGCGTATGTTTTGCCGTAAACGGGATTTCGCCGCGCTTTAAAATTCGGCGTGAATACAAAAAAGAGACGAGGGTCGAGTGTTCATAAGGGAAACAGCAGAAAAAGGCGAACCCCTCGGATAATGCCGACGCATGTCCGAGGGGTTAACGCATTATTGTGCAAAAAGATGTTATTTTGAAGCAAAACCGCCTTATGGAACTCAGTCAATTCAAATTTAAATTTTTTGCTCTCTTCTCGCTCGTCCGCTTATGTTGAGAGCAATCACGGTTATATCGTCGCAGCGAGCCTTGCCCTTTGCCTTTTTTGCGCGCAGGCTGATATTTTTCGCCTTGGTACTCGCTCTTTTTGCGCCGCCGCTTTGCAGCTCCTCCTTTACCGCGTTGTGCGCGTATTCGTACGCACCGTCGGACGCTATAATCACCGTATCGCCGTTTTCAAGCTGTCCCTCGCATGAGGAAAACGTCGCGTCGCGAAGTATTCCGGCAGGCAGAGCCGCCTTTTTTATTTCGAGCAGCTTGCCGTTTTGACGGCGAATCACGGACGGTGCCGCTCCTGCCTTATAAAAGACCGCCTTGCCGGTATACAAGTCTATTTTTACTATATCGAGCGTTGCGAGAGACTCGTCGCGAGACTTTAAAAGGAGTGAGGAATTCACAAGCCTTAAGGCACTCTGAAACCCGAAGCCCGCCTTGACAAGCCTTGCCATAAGACCCGACGCCATAGCCGAATCGAGTGCCGCACGCGGCCCCGTGCCCATACCGTCCGAGAGAATCACAACGTAATTTCCCCTGCCGTCATAAAAGCTCTCAAACGTGTCGCCGCAGAGCTTTTCATTGTCAGCCGGTATCTGTGAGCACGCGCTCTCTACCGAATACGCCGTCTTTTCGCACAGCCTTACGCTTCTGTCGCCCTTTATCACGGGCAGCTCAAATTCTCTGTCGCAAGTTTCGCCGACTGCGTCACGCAGCTCGCCTATATTAAGTGAGGACGGCACCGCCGAAAAGGTGATTTCGCAAAACATTCTGCCGTTTTTGTCTCTTAAGCACGATACGAAGTCGGTATCGCAGCAAAATCTGTCCCGGACCTTTTTCCTTATCCGCTCCGCCGTTTTCGTATCAAAGCTTACATCGCCGTTAAACTCGTTTTCGAGATCGCGCAGCATATCGCTAATGCCGCCGAACTGGTCGGCCGTGACAAGCCGCACCTCGTCTGTTTTTTTATCTGCCGCCTCCGAAAAGACGACGCCGAAAAACAGCCTTGAATATGTTTCGGCAAAAGAGGTCTGCCGTATACATCTGCTTGAAAACGGCGACGGGAGCTTATCGCGCGACATAACTCCGCCTTTTTTCAGCGTTTCATACATCTCGTCAAGTGCGTTCCTTGTTTCTTTGAAATTTTGCTCCCAACAAAAATCATATCTGCCGCATCCGCAGCAAACCGAGCTTTGAACCTCGAGCATCAACTTTTCGCCGGCGCAGCTCTCCATTTCGGAAAGTCTTTTCGAAACCGCGCTCACGGAGCGTTCAATATCGTCTACGGCAGTTCTCGCCGCATGTATTCTGCGCCTTACCTCACCGTTTTCCGCCGACGCGTTCGCCGCCGAGTCCTTAGGCAAAAGAAAGCCCTCCGCCTTTATAAACAGGCTGTTCGGCAAAAACATAAACACCGCGCACGGCAAAGCGGCCTCTATAATCAAAAAACACTTTTCGCTGCCGCCGCCCGAAAACATATATGCGGTGAGGAACGACGCGAAAAACGCAGGCGGTACAGCTCTTCTGCCGAGGCGCGAAAATGCGCCCGCAAGAAGGCCACCTACGGCAAACGAAGCCGAAACGGCTCCCGTATCGGAGCTTATCGCAATAAGTAAAAACGCAAGCATTCCGCCTACCGCACCGCCGGCCTCCTTATAAATCGCGGCGAAAAAAAGCACGCCGAATACCATTATCATTCTCGCAGGGGAGACCTCAAGCACGGTAAGACCCGACAGCGAACACATAATAAGAAATCCGGAGCCCAAAACCGCCGACGCCTCCTCAAGAGTTACGCCGCGCGCGGGCTTGCCGTTTTCAAGAACATATTGCGCAGTCGAAAAGAAATACGCCGCGGCAAAGGCCGTTACACCCTCTCCGAGGTACAAAAGAAACGTCTCACCCGTCAGCCCGTTTGCAAAAAGCACCGCCATTCCCGACAAAAAGCAAGAGAGAAACGCAATGCACGACGGCAGCAGCCTGCCGTTTCGCACCTTTTCAAATTCTCTCATAACGCGTGCGAGAACTCCGGCACACACGCTCGCCGCTATCAGTCGAAGCGACGATATGCTGTCCTGTGTCAGGATATAACCTGCCGCCGCGCCGAGACCCGCCGAGAGTATGTACTTATTTTCGGCCGCCGCGCAAAAAGCCACGCCGAACGGCGATACCGCCGACAAATTGCTCGCCGAAGCAAACAGCATACCGCATATAAAATATGCCACGTGCCGAAGCACCGCCCGCACGGGCTCGGGGAGGTCGGATACCCTTCGCAAAACAGCCTGTCCGGTAAAATCGGAATTTTTCAAAAAAAATCACCACGCCTTGTTATAATCTGCATAAAATACGCACTTTAAGAGATTATATCCGAGGCGCGGTGAAATAACCGTCGCTAAATGGGAGCGAAAATATTTTTTTATTCGGTTTAAATACGGGTTTCTGTAACAGTCGCTCGAATTACGGCTCGACGTCAAACGGCTTCTGCGGAATTACAATGGCGCAGATGATGTAAAACAGTATTCCGGGGAAGCCTGCGGTGAATAAGGTCAGTGCCGTATAAACAAGGCGGACTATTGTCGGGTCTACATCTATATACTCGGCAAAACCGGCTAAAACTCCGCAAATCATTTTGTCTGTACTGCTTCTGTAAAGCTTCTTTTTCATAATAAACACTCCTTATTTATTATACATTATATTTATATTATCATTTTGTGCGTTTTAAATCAATCGTCGGAATTTTTTACCGATAATTCGCCGTTCTTTACGTTTACGGAGTATTCCGCCTTGCCGTCGGTGCTTCGTGCAAGCGACAAAAGGTAGCTGTCGCACGTTGATTTTTCATCAAGCGGCGTTTCGGAGGAAATTATAAATTTGATTTTATCGGGATCCCTCGGAACATCGATCTCTATATTGCCGAAGCTTTGGTTCACCTCGAGCATTTTCGTAAAAACGGCGGTTTCCGATATTTCCGTCTCGCCTGCCGAGCTTTTGATTTTTCCCCTCTCGGCTGTGATGTCGGACAAATCTATATCTCCCGAAACAGAATTTATCGTAAGCGTATTGAGATTTACTCCGTCTATGTCGATATCGCCGTTGTTATTTGAAACCGTTAAGAGCGTAACGCTTTTCGGCAGGTAAACCGTAAGCTCGGCTATTCCGTAAGTACTGCCGCCGCCGTCCAATATGATTTTATCGTCGGACAAATCGAGCTTCGCGCCGCTGTCATTTGCTTGCTTCAAGATGCATCTTACCTCAGTGCTGTCGGAAGCCTTAATTTTAATATCGCCGTACGGAGCGGAAATTTCAAGTGCCGACCCCGACGGAAGCATTGACTTTTCTGTTTGCGACTCGTTTACCGTTTGCCCATCGTCAAAATCTATATTCGGGAAGCGCTCTTCGACAAACTCTTCAAACGTCTCGCCCGATGCTATGTGCCTTACCGCGTCCGCGCCGAGATAAGCACCGAAGCAGACCGCTAGTATAAATCCGACGACAAATATTATCGCCGCGGCTATCATGCCCTTTATAAGCCCGTCTTTCTTTTTCTTCATATTTTTCTCCCCCTTACAAATCGGCCTTGCGCCATGACAGCTTTAAGAACCACGTCATAAAAAGGAATAGGAAAAGTCCTGCCGCAAAGAGCATAATCCCTATGGAAAATATAAATCCGAATGCCGCCGGCGAAGTCGCTATTGCGCCCGTTACTCCGGCGAAGAAGAGACAAGCAAAAAAGCTTGCCATCATACCTATGCTTGACGGATACACTCCTATTGCCGCGAACACCCCGAAGAAAAACAGAATTGACCACAGCACATGATTTCGCTGCGGATTACCCTTTTCCGTGCCGTAATAACCACCGCCGCGCGCATTTTGAGGACGGGGAGAGGCACCGATTACATCGGACGCCTTGGTTTCATATCTCGGATTGCCGTTTTTTTCTGCGCCGTATACGGCGTCGGCTTTTTTCGGCTCGTCATTAAGATATTGCGCGGCGCAGCTTTTGGGGTCACCGAGCTCCGAGCAAATCTGCTCCTCGCTTTTACCCTCGCTCGTGCCGACGGAGAAGTGTTCTTCAAAGTCGGCTATTATATCGTCGCGCTCATCGGCCGGTAAAACGCCGAGCAGGTTGTAAAGCTGTTGTAAAAATTCGATCTTAGTCACCGTTTTCACCTCCTAATAAAGTAGACACGCTCTTTGTAAAGTCCTTCCACTCGTTTTCCAAAAGGCGTTGTGTGTCATAACCCTTTTGAGTCAGACGGTAATATTTCCGCGCGGGTCCCGATGTGGATTCGCGCAGGTACACTTCAAAATACCCCTCGGCTCTGAGCCTTTTAAGAAGCGGGTATATAGTGCCCTCCGAAACGTCTATCTGTTTACCGACGGTGTCCGCAAGCTCATAGCCGTACTTGTCGCCACGCTTTAAAAGCGACAGCACGCAAAGCTCCAGAACACCTTTTTTAAATTGCGTATTCATCAAACTCTCCTTTCCGGCGAAGCTGAAAACGCCTGTATTGCAGCCGTGAGCCTTGCGGCACAAAGACGCGCTTTATGTGCGGCTGCTCCGTCCTTTTAATTGCATTATAACACCCACTACCTTGCAATGCAATATACTTTGCGATATTTAATAATTTCTTAACATTTGTGCAAAGCTTGTCAATGATTTTATACCGTTACCGTATAATCCGCCGTATTTTGCGGTAAAAAAGCCGATAACAAAACCTCCTGCGGCAGTTTTTGCTTCTGCCGCAGGAGGTTTGCGTATTGCGAAAAGTCCGTAACAAACATCAATTGCTTAAAACGAAATGTCGGAAACGAATAAACGGAAAACAGCAAACAATATGCCGAAATACAGGATTATATATCATTTTTGTCAATCACTTGCTGTTTGCAATTGCAGTGTCAATAAGCTTGTTAAGCTTTGCCGCCTGTTCGGGTGAAGTTATTGCACCGACTATCGGCTGACCCACTATATTGCCGTTTTTATCGACAACATATGTAGTCGGGTAAGAATACAGTCCCGATGTGAACTTTCCTGCCTCGCTGTTTGTGTCAAACCAAATATTTTTGTATGTTGCGCCTTTTTTTGACAAAATATCTTTTGCCTCGGAAATCTCCTTTTTATTGCCGTCAAGAGTAAATGAATTTATGCCGACAACCCCGCCGCCCTTTGCGGCAAGCTCCTTGTTGAGTGCCTCCAAATCCGCAAGCTCGCTTACGCAAGGTTTGCAGGAGGTGAACCAGAAGTTGACTACCGTTACGGTGTTGCCCGAGAAAAGGTCGCTGCTGTTTACGTCGTTGCCGTCGAGATCTTTACCGTTAAAGCTCGGAAATTTCATAAGCTTGCTCGCATCGCCTGCCATTCCGGCACTCGCCGCGTCAACGCATTCCCCGCTTGACGGCTTTTTTCCGCAGCCGGGATATTTTTGCTCCAGAATCGTAAGTTTTCCTTCTATCTCCTTAATCTGCTCCGCCGCAGCTTTAAGAATTTTATATTCATCTGCGCTGAAATCGCTCTTGCTCCCCTCTACCGTGCTTAAAAGGAAATCTCCGTAGTTTGTGCCGTCCTCAATCATCGGCGTATTTTTATTTGCCGATAAAAACACTTTTTCCCAAAGAGCCGAATTATTCGAGAGAATATCGTTTTCGGCTTGCAAAAGCTTATCGTAAAGCTTCGCAGCCTCGTCTGCGTCATTCGGCTCTTGTGCCATTAAAGTTTTAATATCGACATTGCTTTTTTTCTTCTCCGTTTTGTCGGCGGAGCACGCCACAAGGCCCAGCACAAGCACAAATGTCATAATAATTGCTGAAAGTTTGGTTGCTTTTGAAAATTTCACAGTTATTCCTCCGTTTTCTTACCTATTTTGATTTTTTATCATTTTTCGGCTTTTCATTGCCGCTTGAGAGTGTTTTCGGCAAATTGAAACCGTATCGAAAGCTTACCGCCTCCGTCGGACAGACACTGATGCACTTGCCGCAACGTATACATTCTGCGTGGTCGGGCGTTTTTGTAATATCAACGTCCATTTTGCACGCGCCTGCGCATTTTCCGCAGGAGACACATTTATGCTCATCAACCTTTATTCCGAACAGCGACACCTTGTTCATCAGCGCATAAAACGCGCCGAGCGGACAAAGCCATTTGCAAAACGGGCGGTAAAACAGTATGCTCAAAAATATGATTGCAATTAAAACCGCCAGCTTCCATGTAAACAGCGAGCCTAAAGCCGAACGTATTCCCTCGTTGACTGCCGCGAGAGGAATTGCACCCTCAAGCACACCCTGCGGACAAATATACTTGCAAAAAAACGGGTCACCCATTCCGACATCATTTACAATCAGTGCCGGAAGCAATACGACCGCAAACAACAGCACCGCATATTTTAAATATGTCAATGGTTTCAGTTTTTCGGTTGACAGCTTTTTGCACGGGATTTTATGCAGTAAATCCTGAAACCATCCGAACGGGCAGAGAAATCCGCATATAAATCTGCCCAAAAGCACGCCGAATAATATCAAAAAGCCAGCTATATAATACGAAAACCGAAACTTTGACGAACCTGCCACTGCCTGAAACGAGCCTATCGGACACGCTCCTGTTGCCGCAGTACAGGAATAACAGTTAAGTCCCGGCACGCAAACCGCCTTGCCGCCGCCCGTATAAATGCTGCCTTTTAAAAAATTCGGCAGGTGTATGTTTGTTGCGAGCGTTGCCGCCGCCTGCACAAATCCTCTGTATCGGGTCAGTA
>ENA-UOJT01002580-UOJT01002580.1-human-gut-metagenome-genome-assembly--contig:-C15-NODE-2580-length-10434-cov-13.543405_pt1 | contig 10434 bp, 6 predicted proteins | sample MGYA00242357_ERZ723904 | MGnify/ENA metagenome assembly ERZ723904 | reverse complement strand
TCACCGAGCTGGCCGGCCACAAGGTGGTCAAGGTCACCGACTACAAGAAGCCCGAAGAGACCGGCCTGCCTGCCGCAAACGTCCTCATCTACACTCTGGACAACGGCGCTACCGTGGTCGTCCGTCCCTCCGGCACTGAGCCGAAGATCAAGACCTACTTCACCACTCTGGGCAAAGACCTGGCCGAGGCTCAGGCTCAGAAGGATGCTCTGGCCGCTGCCATCGAGCCCATCCTCGCATAACGCAGAAATTTCATAAAAAATTTATGCCCCCGTACAGCGCCAAAAGTGCTGCACGGGGGCATTTTTGATGGCCGCGGGCAGTTGCAGTTTGTGGGTGGATACGCTATAATATTCAATGAATAATAATACGCTCTGTGCAGTGCGGCACAGGGCAGGAATAAAATGGGGCAGGTGTAAGAAATTGGAATATCGTGTGACGGCAGTTCTGGTGGCGGCTGGTTCTTCCACCCGGATGGGATTTGATAAACTGAGCTTCGATCTGGGCGGTGAGACCGTCCTGGAGCGGAGCGTCCGGGCCTTGGACGAGTGTCCGGAGGTGGACGAGCTGGTGATCGTGACCGGCGTGTCCGGTGAGAATGCCCAGCGGGCTGCTGCCCGCTGCAAAAAGCCGGTGCGGCTGGTGAAGGGCGGCTCGACCCGCGCCGAGAGCGCCCGCAGCGGCGTGGCTGCTGCCCACGGCAGACTGGTGGCCGTCCACGACGCGGCCCGGCCCTTCGTGAGCCAGAGCGTTATCGCCGGTACGATAGCGGCCGCTGCCCGCTGCGGTGCCGCCGCCCCGGCGGTGCCGGTGAAGGATACCATCAAGCAGGCGAAGGGCGGCGACGGCAAGACGGTGCCGGAAGGCTGCAGGGTGGAGAACACCCCCGACCGCAGCACCCTTTATGCGGTGCAGACGCCCCAGTGCTTCGACCGGGCCGCCTATCTGGCGGCGCTGGATGAACTGGACGAGGCCAGCGCCCGCCTCGTCACCGATGATTGCAGCCTGTTCGAGCTGACGGGCCGTCCGGTGGAGCTGGTACAGGGCGACTACGCAAACATCAAGATCACCACCCGGGAGGACCTGCCCCGGGCCGAGAACGGAGGAAAGAAAATGCGCATTGGTCATGGTTACGACGTCCACCGTCTGGTGGAGGGCCGCAAGCTCATCCTGGGCGGCGTGGAAGTGCCGTATGAGAAGGGCCTGCTGGGCCACTCGGACGCCGACGTGCTGGCCCACGCGGTCATGGATGCCGTGCTGGGCGCAGCGGCGCTGGGCGACATCGGCCAGCACTTCCCCGATACGGCGGAAGAGTACGCCGGGGCCGACAGCCTCATGCTGGCCCGCCGTGTGGCAGAGATCATGACCGGGCACGGCTGGCGTATCGAGAACATCGACGCCACCATCCTCTGCCAGCGCCCGAAGCTGGCCCCCCACATCCCGGCCATGCGGGCAAAGCTGGCCGAGGCTTTCGGGATGCCGGTGGACGCCGTGAGCGTCAAAGCCACCACCGAGGAGCATCTGGGCTTTACCGGCGAGGGGCTGGGCATCGCGGCCCACGCCATCGCCCTCATCGAAGCAGTGTGAACGGGAGAATGTGACCCATGACTCTGAACTCTATCGTAGCAAACTTCCAGACCTTCAAGCTGGTAGACCTGCTGGACATCCTCATCATCGCGTTCCTCATCTACCAGCTGCTGGGATTCGTCAACCGCACCCGCGCTGGCCAGCTGGCCAAGGGCGCGCTCATCGTGATGGCGGTCTATCTGGTGGCGAACATCCTGAATATGCGCACCGTCACCTGGCTGCTCAACTCGCTGCTGCAAGTCGGTCTGCTGACGCTGGTGGTGCTGTTCCAGCCCGAGATACGGCGTGCGCTGGAGCGGATGGGCCAGACCGACCAGTGGGCCTATCGCTTCTTCAATAAAAACCGCTACAACGACACCAGCCTCAAGGGCGCGTGGCGCAGCGCCATCATCGCCATCTGCGACGCGGCAGAGCGCTTTTCGGAGACCAAGACCGGCGCGCTCATCGTGCTGGAACGGAACACCAACCTTTCTGAGATCGTCCGCACCGGTACGCCCGTGAACAGTGCAGTCAACCTCGAGGTGCTGGGTACCATCTTCTACGAGGGTACCCCCCTCCACGACGGCGCAGCCATCATCGAGGATGGCCGCATCAAGGCCGCAGGCTGTGTGCTGCCCCTTTCCAACAACTTGGACCTGGGCAAAGACATGGGTACCCGCCACCGCGCCTGCCTCGGCATCGCCGAGAACTCCGACGCCATCGCCATCGTGGTCAGCGAGGAGACGGGCATCATCTCGATGGCGAAAAACGGTGTGCTCATGCGCCATTTTGACCGTCAGACCCTTTACACCCGGCTGGTGGATGAGATGATACCCAAGGAGACCGCCAGCGAGAAGAGCGCTGCCGAGGGCTGGAAGGCCCGGGGCAAACGCCTGCTGAACTGGGTGAACAACAAGGAGGAGGATGAGCAGCAATGAGCACTGAGCAGAACAACGGCAAGCCTGCCGTACCCCCCAAGCGCAATCTGCTGAACGACCGCCGCATCCGGCTCCTGCTTTCTTTGCTGGGTGCAGTCATCGCGTGGATGGCTGTCACCATCGTCGTGCAGCCCGGCACCACCACCACCATCTATAATGTTCCGGTGGACTTTACCTATGATTCGGCTGCCTACACTTCCCGGGGCCTGAGCATCGTCAATGCAGAGGAAAAAACGGTCAACCTGAAACTTTCCGGCGACGGCTACACCATCGGCAGCCTGTCGGCCAACGACTTTGTCGTCTACCCCGACTGGTCCAGCGTCCGCGACAGCGGCGAAAAGAGCCTGCGCCTTCAGGTGCGGAGCCAGAGCACCCTGCTCACCGGTGTGTCCGTCTCCATCGACGGTGACAACACCGTGGACGTGGTGTTCGATGTGGTGGAAGAAAAGACCCTGCCCATCCAGGTGACGACGAATTACCTGAAGATAGCAGACGGCTATATCCTCTACGGCACCGACATCTCGAAGGAGACGGTGACTCTCTCCGGCCCCAGCACCGAGTTGAGCAAGGTGGAGACCTGCACCGCCGAGGTGACCTACAACGGCGAGCTGACCAGTCCCGTCACTCTGGACACCGGCCTGCGTTTTTACACCCGCAGCGGCGGAGAGGTGAAATTTGAGTATACTACTCTGGAAACGGACAGCGTCGAGGTCACGCTGCAGGTGTATAAGCTGGCCACCCTGCCGGTGGAAGTCAGCTTTATCAACGCACCCCGCGACTTTGACCCCTCGGTGCTGGTCTACTCCCTGAGCAAAAAGACCCTCAATGTGGCCGGCCCGGAGTCCCAGATCGACCGTCTGTCCACCCTGTCGGTGGGTACCATCGACCTTTCCACCTTTGCACTGGATAAGGTGTACGAAATGCCCATCGAACTGCCCAGCGGTATCCGTCTGCTGGACAACATCTCCAGCATCACGGTCAGCTTCGACAGCTCCCGTCTGGAAACCAAGACCATGAACCTGCCCGCCAGCTGTGTGCAGGTCATCAACCTGCCCTCCACCTACACCCTGACCGTGGAGACGGAGCGGCTGATGAACGTCACCCTCTGCGGCCCGGCCGGTTCGCTGGAAGCACTGAATCCGGAACAGGTGGTCATTGAGATCGACGCCGACGACTTCTATGTCGCCATCGGCCAGCAGAACATCGCCTGCCGCCTCTATGTGCCGGCCAACGACAAAATTTTTGCGCTGGGCAGCTATGTGGTGCAGTGCAAGATAGAAAGTAACTGAGTATATGATCCTGATCCATGATATTCGCCTGCCCCTCTCCGCCGGGGAGCCGCAGGCCTACGAAAAAGCCCTCCGCCTCGCCCGCATCCCCCGGGGAAAGGTGAGCCATCTGGGCATCGCCCGGCTCTCGGTGGACGCCCGCCACGGCCAGCCCAAGCTGGTGTACACCGTGGCCGTGACCCTGAAAGAGGAGGGGGAAGAGGCCGCCTGTGCGGGTGCTTCCCGCAGCGTCACCGTCCGGGGCAAGACCGATCTCTCGGTGCAGAACGGTACTCTGCCGCTGACGCACCGGCCTGTGGTCTGCGGCCTCGGCCCGGCGGGCCTCTTTGCGGCGCTGCTGCTGGCCCGTCAGGGCTACCGGCCCATCGTGCTGGAACGCGGCCCGGCGCTGGACGAGCGCGTCAAGGCCGTGGAGCATTTCTCCGCCACCGGTGAGCTGGACGAGAACGCCAACATCCAGTTCGGCGAGGGCGGCGCCGGCACCTTCTCGGACGGCAAGCTCACCACCCGCATCGGCGACGAGCTCTGCGGCTTCGTGACCGAAGTGTTCCTCGAGCACGGCGCGCCGAAGGAGATCGCCTGGCAGCAGAAGCCCCATGTCGGCACCGACCTGCTGCGGGGCGTCATCACTTCGATCCGAAAAGAGATCGAGTCGCTGGGCGGCGAAGTCCACTTCAACACAGCCCTCACCGGCTTCGAGCGGCGGGACGGCCGGCTCGTCGGCATCCAGACCACGGACGGTGCGTTCCCCTGTGAGGCGCTGGTGTTCGCGGTGGGCCACTCGGCCCGCGACACCTTCGGGATGCTGATGGACAGCGGCCTCGTGCTGGAGTGCAAGCCCTTCAGCGTCGGCTTCCGGGCAGAGCATCTCCAATCGGAGATCGAAAAGAGCCTCTACCACGAGGCGGCGGGCCATCCGGCCCTGCCGCGCGGCGAATATCAGCTTTCGCAGCACGTTGAAAAACGGTGCGTTTATACGTTCTGTATGTGTCCGGGCGGCCAGGTGGTGGCTTCGGCCAGCGAAAAGGGCCGCGTCGTGACCAACGGCATGAGCTATCACGCCCGCAGCGGCAGGAATGCCAACGCGGCCGTGGTAGTCAGCGTGGGCGGTGAAGACTTCGGCAACGATCCCCGGAAGGCCATCGCCTTCCAGCGGGAGCTGGAAGCCCGGGCCTATGCGGCAGGCCGTCCCGGCGGAGAGTATGCCGCCCCGGCGGAGAACATCCGGAGCTTTTTGGAGGGCAGGGGCCGGCTGAACATTGGCCGCGTCCAGCCCACCTATGACCGGGGTGTCGTCGCTGCGGACCTCGGCGCACTGCTGCCGACCGAGCTGGCCGACACCCTGCGGGCCGGTCTGCGGGCTTACGAGCGGAAAATTGCGGGTTACACCGCCCCCGAGGCCATTCTGACCGGCCTCGAGACCCGTACCAGCAGCCCGGTGCGGCTGAAACGGGAAGAAAATTTTGAATGCGCCCAGCTGGCAGGATTGTATCCCTGCGGCGAGGGTGCCGGATATGCGGGCGGCATCATGAGTGCCGCCGTCGATGGCCTGCGGGTGGCCCGCGCCATCATCAGCCGGTACAGCCCGGCAGAAGGGTGAGAAGTTGAATGACTGATCGTGAAGACGATTTTGACCGCACGGCGAAGGACAGCGAAGGCCGTAAGGTGCAGCAGGAGCTGGAACGCCAGCTCCGCGAGCTGGGCGACACCATGTCCGACTCCTTCCGCCACGGCTTTGAGGGCCGGGGCGAGGAGATCGGCGACCGTGTGTGGGATGTGGGCCGCGCTGCGGTGAACGCCGCCGGTTACGGCATCTCGGAGGCAGGCCGGGCCTTTCAGGCCGGAAAACAGGAGTACCAGAAGCGGGCAGAGGAGGCCAGAAGCAGCGCCGGCGCCAGCGGGATGACCGACTGGGCGCGCAATTTCTTTGCGAAGAAGCCGGAACCGACGGCCATCGAGAATATCCGCACCAGCGCGAAAAAGCGCCACAGCGCAGGCGTCGCCATGCTGGCGACCGGCATCACCTTCGCCGTCATCTTCGGCATCACGGCCATCGCCTGCTTCGGCACGGCGGGGGCGTTCACGTCCGGCGGCGTGATCGTCGAAACCGCGGATACCTTCCTCAGTGCCATCGGCGATCTCGCACTGGGTGCGATCGCGGTGACGGGGTGGTGCTCTGCCGCTGTGACCGCTGTGTTCGGCTGGCTGACCGCAGCGGGCGCGTCCCGTATGAAGGCCGCCAAGACCCTGGAGCTCTACGCCGATACCGCCGAGGGCTTCGACTGGCACAAGGGCCTCTCCCTCTCCATGCTGGCCGACCTGACGCATAAAAAGAAGACCAAGGCTCTCAAGATGCTGCGGAAATTCATCCACAGGGGCTGGCTCAGTGCCTGGCTGGACGAGAAAAACGACAAGCTCTACCTGACGGCAGAGGACTACCGCGCCGCACAGGAAAATCAGCCCCAGCCCGAACCGGAAAAAGCGCCGGAACAGGCCGGAGAAGTCCCCCTGAACCTCGAGACGACCCGCCGCTTTGCGCAGGTGCTCGAGAAGGAGCAGGAGCTCATGGAGGATGAGCGGGCTGTGGAGGAGCTGCAGCATATGCAGAAGACCACCGAGTCCATCTGTGCCTGGCTGGAAGCCCACCCCGAGAGCCTGCCCAAGGCCCGCCGCTTTGCGGAATACTATATCCCCACCACCCTCAAGCTCCTGCACACCTACAACGACGTGCAGAGCCAGCAGGGCGAGAACGCGGAGGCCATCCGCCGGGATATTGCGGGCATCCTGCACACCCTGAATCAGGCTTATGATAACCTCTACGATAAGCTTTTGTCGGACGTGGCACTGGACGTTTCCAGCGAGATCGCTGCGCTGCAGGGGATGCTGGCGAACGATGGTCTGGCCGGGGAGGGATTGCGATGACCTACCGGGCCTGGAACACCAAGACCGTTGACCGCGCCGCCCTGAAAGAGCTGACAGCGGCCATCGCCCAGCAGAACACCGAAGAGCTGGAATACCAGAACATGGACGAAGAGTGGAGCGAGGAAAAGTACCGCTCTGTCCTCGCGGTCCAGCAGAAAGAAGCCGGCCTGCTGGCCGGCATCCTCGCTGCCCGGGGCATCACCGACCCCGCCGAGGCGCTGACCCTTCTGGCGGGCGAAGAAGAGCTGAGCGACCCCATGCTCCTGACCGACATGGACAAAGCCTGTGAGCGCATCCTGCGGGCCATCGACGAGGGGGAGATCATCGTCGTCTTCGGCGACTACGACGTGGACGGTGTGACCGCCACGGCCCTGCTCTATCAGCACCTGAAAGGGATGGGCGCCGCCGTCAAGTGTATGCTGCCCAGCCGGGAGGGCGACGGCTACGGCCTCTCGAAGAATGCCATCCAGTCGATTTATGATAAGGGCTGCCGCCTCATCGTCACGGTGGACAACGGCATCTCTGCCGTAGAGGAAGCCGCATTCGCGGCCAGCCTCGGCATCGACCTCATCATCACAGACCACCATCTGCCCCACGACACCCTGCCCCAGGCAGTGGCCATCGTGGACCCCCGCCGTGCCGACGACCACAGCCCCTTCAAGGGCTTGTGCGGCGCGGGCGTGGCCTTCAAGCTCTGCGCCGCGCTGGATGGCTGCCCGCCGGAAGAGATGCTGGAATACTGCGGCGACCTTGCCGCTGTTGGCACCGTGGCCGACGTCATGCCCCTGACAGGGGAGAACCGCACCATCGTCAAAGCAGGTCTGCGCCAGCTGCAAAATACGGACAGACCCGGCTTCTGCGCCCTTTTGGAAGAAGTGGGCCTTGCAGGCAAGCCGGTGACGGCAGAGAACATCAGCTACGCCATCGCGCCCCGCATCAATGCGGCGGGCCGGATGGACAGCGCTGTCACCGCTTTGCAGCTGGTGCTCTGTGAGGACGAAGACCGGGCGGTCGAACTGGCTCATAAGCTGAGCGACATCAACATCCAGCGGCAGGAGACGGAGATGGAGATCGTCAAAGCCGCACAGGAGCTGCTGGACGCTGAGCCGGAACGCCTCGAAGACCGGGTCATCCTGCTCTGGGGCAGAGACTGGCACCCCGGCGTCATCGGCATCGTGGCCTCCCGCCTTGTGGAAAAGACCGGACGCCCGGTCATCGTGGTGTCGGTGGATGAGCACGGCGAGGGCAAGGGCAGCGGCCGCAGCGTGCAGGGCTTCAACCTGCACGAGTGCATCGCCTCCTGCGCCGACATCCTGCTCCGCTTCGGCGGCCACGCCATGGCAGCGGGCCTCTCGGTGCGGGAAGAGGATCTGCAGACGCTCCGCCAGCGGCTCAACGACTGGGCGGCCCGGGAGTGTCCCGTGCTGCGCACCCCGCCGCTGGAGTGTGATCTGTCCGTCCACCTCGACCGTCTGACGGTGGAGAGCGTCCGCCGCCTCGACCAGCTGGCACCCTACGGTGCTGACAACCCCAGCCCGGTCTTCGTGCTGGAAATGGCTGTCGTGGAGGGCGTCTACGCCGTCTCGGAGGGCAAGCACTGCCGCCTGCGTCTGCGGCAGGGCAATTCCAGCATCTACGCCGTCTGGTTCGGGATGCACCCGGAACAGGTGCCTTATTCGACGGGCGACGTCGTGGACGCAGCCATCAGCCTTTCGGTCTACGATTCGCCCCGGGGCGCACAACTGTCGGGCCGCATCATCGAGCTGCACCCGGCGGGCCTCGGCAACACAGCTGCAGAGCAGGCCGCGCTGGTGCAGGCGCTGCGCCGGGGTACGCCCCTGACGCCGGAGCAGAAGGAGAGCATCGCCCCGGAGCGCAGCCATATCATCACCGTTTATCGGGAGCTGCAGGCGCGGCGCTGGCACGCCGAAGACCTGCAGCCCCTGTTTGCAAAACTCGGCGAGGAGAACACCGGTCGGACGCTGGTGGCCATCGCCGCGCTGGAACAGGTCGGCCTCATCACAGCGGCTGACCGGGGCGGGGCAAAGTTCTGGGAACTCGTGCCTGCCACCGGAAAGAAGAACCTTGCCGATGCGCCCATCCTGAAATGTCTGGAGGAACGATAAAGATGCCTGAGGGAAAGAAACCTGTCGCCCCCTCGCCCGCAGCACCGGCTGCGGCGAAAGAGGACAGCTACTCTGCAAAGACCCATCTCCACCAGCCCGTGCCGGTGACGGAGATGGCTACCGTGGCCGCAACGGCCCTGCCGGCCAACGCCCCTGAGGGGACCCTTCCCTCGGAGGTGCGGCCCGAGATCGTGACCTGGGAGAAGCTGGTGGAGGCCATCAAAGCCAGCGGCAAAGCCTACAATATGGCCATGATAGAAAAGGCTTACAATCTGGCCAACGACGCCCACAAGGGGGTCTGCCGCCGCAGCGGTGAGCCCTATATCTGCCACCCGCTGGCTGTGGCCCGCCTTGTGCTGGACCTCGGCATGGACAGCGAGAGCATCGCCGCCGCCCTGCTCCACGATGTGGTGGAGGACACCCCCACCACGCTGACCGACCTGACCGCCGCTTTCGGCGAAGAGGTGGCCGCGCTGGTGGACGGCGTCACCAAGCTGACCAAGATCCAATTTTCCAATATCGAAGAGCTGCAGGCCGAGAACCTGCGCAAGATGCTGCTGGCCATGAGCCGTGACGTCCGCGTCATGATCATCAAGCTCTGTGACCGCCTGCACAATATGCGCACCGGCGACGCATGGCCGGAGCAGAAGCGCCGCGACAAGGCCCGGGAGACCATGGAGGTCTACGCTCCCATCGCCAACCGTCTGGGCATCCTGAACGTCAAGGAGGAGCTGGAAGACCGCAGCCTCCACTACCTCGACCCCGTGGGCTACGAGGAGATCAACAAGATGCTCAGCGAGCGCGCGGGCGACGAGTTTCTGGCCAGCGTGTCGGGCGTCATCAAGAGCCGCCTCGAGGAGAGCGGCATCGAGGGCGCGACCATCAAGCGGAGAGTCAAGAGCATCTACGGCATCTACCGCAAGACCATCATGCAGAACAAGTCCTTCGATGAAATTTACGACATCTACGCGGTGCGCATCATCCTGGACACCCTGGCTGAGTGCTACAGCACCCTGGGCCTCATCCACGATATGTACCACCCGCTGCCCAACCGCTTCAAGGACTATATCTCCACCCCCAAGCCCAACGGCTACCAGAGCCTCCACACCACCGTCATCGGCCACGAGGGCATCCCCTTTGAGGTGCAGATACGCACCCGCACCATGGACGAGCAGGCCGAGTACGGCGTTGCTGCCCACTGGAAGTATAAGGAGGGCCTCGAGGGCCACGATAAGCTGGACGAGCGTCTGGCCTGGGTCAGCCAGCTGCTGGAAAACCAGCGCGTCAGCGAGGACTCCGGCAACCTGCTCCACGATTTGAAGAGCGACCTGCTGCCGGAGGAGGTCTTTGCCTTCACCCCGAAGGGCGACGTCATCAACCTGCCTGCGGGCGCCAACTGCATCGACTTTGCCTACGCCATCCACTCTGCCGTCGGCAACCGGATGGTGGGCTGTAAGGTCAACAACCGCATCGTCCCCATCGACCACGTCGTGGCGACGGGCGAGATCATTGAAGTCATCCTCGGCCCGGCGGACAAAGGCCCCAGCCGCGACTGGCTCAAGATCGTGCGCACCAGCGAGGCCAAGAGCAAGA
>ENA-UOJT01002560-UOJT01002560.1-human-gut-metagenome-genome-assembly--contig:-C15-NODE-2560-length-10484-cov-7.061847_pt1 | contig 10484 bp, 9 predicted proteins | sample MGYA00242357_ERZ723904 | MGnify/ENA metagenome assembly ERZ723904 | reverse complement strand
TCAAGCGGTTAAGACGTCGCCCTCTCACGGCGAAAACAGGGGTTCGATTCCCCTACTAGCTGTTTTCGAGAACCGGAATTCGTAAAGGATTCCGGTTTTTGCGTTACAGTTCACTCGAAAATTCCTGTGCATAGATTTGTGCTTGCACAAACATCTATGAGTGGGTGAACTGCAACATTTTTGGCGGAACCCCTTGCATTCCAGTCGGGAACATGTTAGAGTAAAGAGGATGATACATGTTACTGGAGCAAGAGTGGGCAAAAACCCACTCTTGTTTGTTATCACAGGTGATACCAGCGCGAGCTCCGCGAAGCGAATCTCGCGCTGACTGGCGGTCGTCAACTACCCATTCGCGCGAGCGCGATGGATAGTTTCCTCGTCGCGATAACAAACAAGAGTGTTTTATGCCATGCGGCGGAGTGGAAAGTGTCGCTGACGCGACCCGCCGCAGGCGTGGGAATCCGGCAAGCCGGATTCTATTCCAAGTTTGTTATCGCGACGAGGATGTCGCGGGTGATAACACAGATAACTGAATAAGGAAGGTGAAGGAATGTCAAAAAGAGAAACATACGAAGCGAAGACGGAAGAAATTCTGCTTCCGATCGCGGAGGAAAACGGCGTGGAAATCTACGACGTGGAGTATGTGAAAGAAGGCAGCGACTGGTATCTGCGTGCCTACATCGACAAACCGGACGGCGTCAACATCGGTGACTGCGAGGCAGTAAGCCGCGCGTTGTCCGACAAACTGGATGAAGCCGATTTTATCGAGGACGCCTATATTTTGGAAGTGAGCTCACCGGGGCTGGGCAGGACGCTGAAAAAGGATAAGCATCTGGAAAAGAGCCTGGGCGAAGAAGTGGAAATCAGATTGTATAAGCCGGTGGATAAATGCCGGGAATTTACAGGCGTATTAAAAAGCTACGATGCGGACAGCATTACGATTGATACAGCAGAAAAGGAAATGACATATGCCAGAAAAGAGATTGCACTGATCCGTCTGGCGCTGGATTTTTAAACAGACGACAAAGCAGCGGAATGGAGGATGAAATGAATAAGGAATTAAAGGAAGCGTTGGATGTACTGGAGAAAGAGAAAGAGATCAGCAAAGAGACTCTGTTCGAAGCGATCGAAAACTCTCTGCTCACAGCCTGCAAACAGCATTTCGGCAAAGCGGATAATGTAAAGGTGGAAATCGACCGGGATACCTGTGATTTTCTCTGCTATGCGGAGAAAGAGGTTGTTCCGACACAGGACGACGTGGAGGATGAATGCCTGCAGATCGCTCTGGAGGATGCAAAGCAGATTTCCCACAGAGCGCAGGTTGGAGACATAATCCATGTGGAGATTAAGTCTAAAGAATTCGGCCGTATTGCAACACAGAATGCGAAAAATGTCATTCTGCAGAAGATCCGGGAAGAAGAGAGAAGCGTTGTATACAATCAGTATTTCGAAAAGGAAAAAGACGTCGTAACCGGCGTTGTACAGCGTTATCTGGGCCGCAACATCAGCATCAACCTGGGCAAGGCGGACGCAATCTTAAACGAGAGTGAGCAGGTAAAGGGCGAAGTGTTCAAGCCGACCGAGAGAATTAAGGTTTATATTCTTGAAGTAAAGAACACTCCCAAGGGACCTCGTATTTTAGTCAGCCGTACCCATCCGGAGCTTGTAAAACGTCTGTTTGAAGAAGAAGTAACAGAAATCCGCGACGGCGTTGTAGAGATCAAGAGCATCGCTCGTGAGGCTGGCAGCCGTACCAAGATCGCAGTATGGTCGAACAATCCGAATGTAGACGCAGTCGGCGCCTGTGTCGGTATGAACGGTTCCCGTGTCAATGCGATCGTAGATGAGCTGCGCGGCGAAAAGATCGATATCGTAAACTGGGATGAAAACCCCGGAAACCTGATCCAGAACGCGCTGTCCCCTGCAAAGATCGTTGCAGTATTTGCAGATCCCGACGAGCGCACCGCAAAGGTAGTCGTACCGGATTATCAGCTGTCCCTGGCGATCGGTAAAGAAGGACAGAACGCACGTCTGGCAGCGCGTCTGACCGGCTACAAGATCGATATCAAGAGCGAGACACAGGCAAAGGATGCTCCTGGCTTCCGTTACGAGGATTATCTGGATGACGGATATGACGACGAGGAAGAAGAGTACGAGGACGATTACGAAGAAGGCGCTGAGGAAGCACTGGAAGATACACAGGAGCCTGCAGCAGCCGAGGAAGACGGCGAGGGCAGCGATGAATAAAAAGATCCCCATGAGACAGTGCGTGGGCTGCGGCGAAATGAAAAACAAGCGCGAAATGATGCGCGTGCTCAAGACGCCGGAGGGACCGATCGTGCTGGATGCGACGGGAAGGAAGAACGGACGCGGCGCCTATCTGTGCAAAAGTCTGGACTGCCTGAAAAAGGCGAGAAAGAACCGCGGACTGGAGCGTTCCTTCCAGATGAGTATTCCGGATGAGGTTTACGACAGCCTGGAAAAGGAGTTTGGTGAGAGTGAAACCGAATAAGGTATTTTCCCTGCTGGGGCTTGCGACGAGAGCAGGACGGACGGCAAGCGGGGAGTTCATGACAGAAAAATCTGTCAAGAACAAAACCGCAGCGCTGGTGATCGTCGGCACAGACGCTTCAGCGAATACAAAGAAAAATTTCCGGGACATGTGCAGCTTTTATCATGTACCGTATTATGAATACGGGACGAAGGAAGAGCTGGGACATGCGATGGGAAAAGAAATGCGTGCATCCCTGGCGGTAACAGACGCCGGGTTTGCCAAAACCTTAAACCGGTATCTGGAAACGGAAATGAAGGAGACGGAGGGAAATGAATGGCAAAAATAAAGGTGCACGAGCTCGCAAAGGAGCTTGAAATAAAGAGCAAAGACGTCATTACCTTTTTACAGGAAAAGGGCGTGGACGTTAAGGCAGCGCAGAGCTCAATCGAGGGCGATGCGGTAGAATGGGTAAAAAAGAAGTTCGCAGCTGCAAATAAGGAGCCGTCCGATCAAAAGGACAGCAGCAGGATAGGGCAGGCAGCGCAGACAGAAAGGAAGGCGCAGGTGGAGAAAGCGGAAACGGCAGAAAAGACGACGCAGACTGCGGCAGTACAGGCTGAGGGCCGGGAGGAACAGACAACGGATAAACAGGATATGAACAAAGAAGTTGCAGGACAGGACAGTCAGGCAAAGGCACATAAAAAAGCAAAGACGATCATTGTGGTGAACAATCCCCAGAACAGTCGGATGAAGAACGGCAATTCCGGAAACAATGACAGAAGAAATAATAATGGAAACGGTGCAAAAAATGACGGGCGCAGAAATGATGGAAACAGAGGAAGCCAGAACCGTCAGGGTAACAGAAACAACAATGGCATGCGTATGGAAAGCAGACCGCTGATCAAGCCCCTGACTAAGCCTTCCCAGCCTGTTATGCCGGATGAGAAGCTTTTGAGCAGAGAGCGTGCGGCCAAGGAAGCGGCAGCAAAGGCTGCAGCAGAAGCAGAACGTGCAGCAAAGGCAGCTGAAATCGAAGCACAGAAAAAAGAAGAGGCTGCGGCAAAGGAACGTCTGGAGAAGAGCATGGAACGCCCTCAGAGAACCGAGCAGCGCGACAACCGCACTGAAAGAACAGACCGCACCGAAAGAACAGATCGTTCCGATAACAGAAATTCCGGAAACAGAAACGGAGACAGACCCGGTTACAACCGTGACAACAGAAACGGAGACAGACCTGGCTACAACCGCGACAACAGAAATGGAGACAGACCTGGCTACAACCGTGACAACAGAAACGGAGACAGACCCGGTTACAACCGTGATAACAGAAACGGTGACAGAAACCAGTCTGCCCGCAGAGATGGTCAGGGTCAGGAAAGGACATCCGGTTATGGAGCAAGAAGAGACCAGAACCGTCCGGGTAATAACGGCGGTGCAAGAGATAATCAGGGCTATAATCGCCCTGCAGGCGGTGGCCGCCCTGGTGCGGGCAATAACCGTCCTGGTTCAAATGGCGGACGCCCTCAGAACGGCGATGGACGGCAGGACAATCGATTCCGCAAGCCGGCAGCAGGTAAAGGTTTTGCAGCAGAAGCTCCGGCAAAGGATACGGAAAAGCGCAGAGACGATCGCCGTCTTAACCAGCAGGAGCGCGACAAGAAATCGAGAAGAGACGCGATTTACGAAGAAGACGGCGCAGCAGCACTGAAAAATGCAAAGAAGGCAGGACGCTTTATCAAGCCCGAACCCAAGCCGGTTGAACCGGAAGAGACCATCAAGGTAATCACCGTCGGCGACAACATTACGATCAAAGAGCTGGCGGAAAAGATGAAGATACAGCCTGCAGCCATCATCAAGAAGCTGTTCCTGGAGGGCAAGATTGTAACTGTGAACCAGGAAATCTCCTATGAAGACGCGGAAAACATCGCAATCGACTACGACATCATCTGCGAGAAGGAAGTCAAGGTTGACGTCATTGAAGAGTTGTTAAAAGAGGATGAGGAAGCAGACGAGGATATGGTTTCCAGACCGCCTGTCATCTGTGTTATGGGTCACGTTGACCACGGTAAAACCTCTTTGTTGGATGCGATCCGTAAGACGAACGTAACAGACCGCGAGGCAGGAGGCATCACGCAGCATATCGGTGCGTACACCGTACAGATCAATGGTCAGGCGATTACCTTCCTGGATACACCCGGACATGAAGCGTTCACTGCAATGCGTATGCGCGGCGCGAATGCGACCGATATTGCAGTTTTGGTTGTTGCGGCAGACGACGGCGTAATGCCCCAGACGGTAGAAGCAATCAACCATGCAAAAGCTGCCGGAATTGAAATTATCGTTGCAGTCAACAAGATCGATAAGCCCAATGCAAACGTGGACCGCGTAAAGCAGGAGCTGACGGAGTACGAACTGGTTGCAGAAGACTGGGGCGGCAGCACGGTATTTGTACCGGTATCCGCAAAGACCGGTGAAGGAATCCAGCAGCTGCTGGAGATGATCCTTCTGACTGCTGAGGTGATGGAATTAAAGGCAAATCCGAACCGTATGGCGAGAGGCATTGTGCTGGAGGCTCAGCTGGATAAGGGACGCGGCCCTGTGGCAAGCGTGCTGGTTCAGAAGGGTACGCTGCATGTCGGCGATTTCGTTTCCGCAGGTTCTTCGAGCGGCAAGGTCCGCGCGATGGTAGACGACAAGGGACGCCGTGTCAAAGAAGCCGGTCCGTCCATGCCTGTCGAAATCCTCGGTCTGTCCGACGTGCCGGAAGCAGGCGACGTATTCCTGGCACATGAAAGCGATAAGGAAGCAAAATCCTACGCAGAGGCATTTATCGAGCAGAACAAGGAAAAGAAACTGGAAGAGACCAAATCCAGAATGTCCCTGGACGATCTGTTCAACCAGATCCAGGAAGGCAATTTAAAGGAATTGAACCTGATTGTCAAAGCGGATGTACAGGGCAGCGTGGAAGCAGTCAAGCAGAGCCTGACGAAGCTTTCCAACGAGGAAATCGTTGTCAAATGTATCCACGGCGGCGTAGGCGCGATCAACGAGTCCGACGTTACGCTGGCGAGCGCTTCCAACGCGATCATCATCGGCTTCAACGTGCGTCCGGATGCGACAGCAAAGGCGACTGCGGAGACGGAAGGGGTAGATATCCGTCTGTATAAGGTTATTTACCAGGCGATCGAAGACGTGGAAGCTGCCATGAAGGGTATGCTGGATCCCGTTTACGAAGAAAAGATCATCGGCCATGCCGAGGTACGTCAGATCTTCAAGGCATCCGCAATCGGAAATATCGCCGGTTCCTATGTCCTGGACGGCGTATTTACCAGAGGCTGTAAAGTGCGTATTACCAGAGAAGGTGAGCTGATCTACGAAGGCGCGCTGGCATCCTTAAAACGTTTCAAGGACGATGTGAAGGAAGTAAAAGCCGGATTCGAGTGCGGCCTTGTATTCGAAGGCTTTGACAAGATGAAGGAGTTTGACGTAGTAGAAGCCTATATAATGGTAGAAGTGCCGAGATAGGCTTTCAGAAGGGGGAATCTGTCAGGATTTCCCCGCAATATAGGAGCATTCATGAGAAAGAACAGTGTAAAAAACAGCAGGATTAACGGCGAAGTGCAGCGTGTTCTGGCAGAAGTGATCCGGGGAGAAATCAAAGATCCCCGGATTGCGCCCATGACGAGTGTTGTGGATGTCGAGGTTGCACCGGACTTAAAAACCTGCCGTGCATATATCAGCGTTCTGGGCAGCGAGGAAGAGGCTGCCGCAACGCTGGAGGGATTAAAGAGCGCAGAGGGTTTTATCCGCGGACGTCTTGCAAAGGAAATCAATCTGCGCAATACACCCGAGATTCATTTTATTATGGATCAGTCCATTGCGTATGGTGTCAACATGTCGCATAAGATCGACATGGTAATGGCAGACCAGCGCGCCAAAAAAGGAGAGGAAGAGGATGCGTAAAATCCTGGAAGAGCTGGGAAGCAGGGATACAATCGCCATCGGCGGACATGTACGTCCGGACGGTGACTGTGTCGGCTCCTGTATGGGCATGTACCTGTATCTGAAAAAAGCGCTGCCGGATGCACAGATTGATGTGTATCTGGAAAAGCCTGCAGATATTTTTGACTGCATTCATGGAATCGAAGATGTCCGTACAGACTGCAGCAAGGATTGCGTCTATGACGTTTTCATCGTTCTGGATACCTCAAAGGAACGGCTCGGGGATGCGGAAAAGTATTTCCGGACCGCGAAAAAGACGATCAATGTGGATCATCATATCAGCAATGCGTCCGGCTGTGGCGATGTTAATTACTGCAAACCGGATGCAAGCTCCGCCTCCGAGCTCGTCTATGAGCTTCTGGAGGAAAAGTATATGGATGCAGAGATTGCAAAGGCACTGTATCTTGGCATCGTGCATGACACCGGTGTATTCCAGTATTCGAATACGACGCCGGATACATTGCGTATCGCTGCAAAGCTGCTGGCATACGGATTCGATTTTTCAAAGCTGATCGATGAGACGTTTTTTGAAAAGACCTATGTGCAGAATCAGGTGCTGGGGCGCGCACTTTTGGAGAGCATCCGGTTTATGGACGGCAGGTGTATTTTCAGTTCCATCGATTTAAAGACGATGGAGTTTTACAAGGTTGTGCCCAAGGATCTGGATGGCATTGTGAGCCAGCTGCGCATCACGAAAGGCGTGGAGTGTGCGATCTTTTTGTATCAGACGAAGACACTCGAATATAAAGTCAGCCTCCGCTCGAACGGAAAGGTGGACGTGGCGGCGATCGCGTCCTATTTCGGGGGCGGCGGCCATGTCAGGGCAGCAGGATGCACCATGCAGGGAACCGTGCATGACTGCGTCAACAATCTGTCGGAGCAGATTGAAAAGCAGCTGATAAAAGCAGAATAACAAAGGAGAATACATGAACGGAATTCTCAATGTATACAAAGAGCCGGGCTTTACCTCCCACGATGTGGTTGCGAAGCTGCGCGGCATCTGCAAACAGAAAAAAATCGGCCATACAGGTACCCTGGACCCGGAAGCGTCCGGGGTACTGCCCGTCTGTCTGGGAAATGCGACGAAGCTGTGCGACCTTTTAACAGACAAAGATAAAGAATACCGGGCGGTTCTGCTGCTCGGCGTGGAGACGGACACACAGGATACGACGGGACAGATTCTGGCAGAAAAGGAAGTAAATGCAGGCGAGGAGGATGTGCGCAGCGCGATCCTTTCGTTTGTCGGTCCGTATGACCAGATTCCGCCGATGTATTCGGCGTTAAAGGTCAATGGTCAGAAGCTGTGTGACCTCGCCAGAAAAGGACAGGTTGTAGAGAGAAAGAGCAGGCGGATTACGATCCATTCGATCGAAATCGAGGACATTTCACTGCCTCGCGTGACGATGCGCGTGGCGTGCTCCCGCGGCACTTATATCCGGACGCTCTGTCACGATATCGGACAGAAGCTGGGCTGCGGCGGAGCGATGGAGCGGCTGGAACGGACACGCTCCGGCAATTTCAAAGCTGAGGATGCCTATCGGCTTTCCGAACTGGAAGTGTTTGCAAAAGAAGGCAGCCTGGAAGAAAAGCTTCTTCCGGTGGAGTGCGTGTTTGAACAGCTGGATGCATATCAGGTGCAGGGGGACGGACAGAAGCTTTTAGAAAACGGCAACTGGCTTTATGCAGATTTGGTGATACCTTATAAGAAAGAAAAAACGGCGGCAGCATGTGAAAGAGGTACGTTTGCACCCGAACAGCAGCTGCGCATTTATGATACAGACGGGCAGTTTACGGGGATTTATGCCTGGAAGCAGGAAGAAAAGCGTTTAAAGCCCGTGAAAATGTTTTTGGGAAAGGAACAATAGGAAGAAATGCAGATCATTTCCGGAACGACAGATTTTTTGCTGCAGGGGGCGTCCGCAGTGGCAATTGGCAAATTCGACGGGATGCACCGCGGGCACAAGGCGCTGCTTTCCGAAATACTGGAAGCGAAAAAGCGCGGACTGCAGGCGGTCGTATTTACATTTGATCCTCCTCCGGCTGTTCTTTTTTCCGGAAAAGCAGTCAAAGGACTGACGACGCGGGAAGAAAAGAGACGGCTGTTTCGACAGATCGGAATCGATGTGCTGATCGAGTTTCCCCTGACTTTTCAGACTGCGGCGATTTCTCCGGAGGATTTTTTGCGTGTGATCGTGCAGGAACAGATCGGGGCAAAGCTCGTGGCTGCGGGAACCGATTTGTCCTTTGGCGACCGGGGCTTAGGGGACTGCAAGCTGTTAAAGGCGCGCGCAGAAGCGTACGGCTACGAGGTAAAGATCATCGACAAGGTGCTTGAGGACGGGGAAGAGATCAGTTCGACCCGTGTCCGTCAGGCAGTGGAAGCAGGAAAGATGCAGGAGGCAGCAAGACTGCTCGGCGCGCCCTATGCGGTGATGGGAACGGTTGTGCACGGCAGACAGTTAGGGCGTACAATAGGATTTCCTACCGTCAACCTGATGCCTCCTGCAGACAAGCTTTTGCCGCCAAACGGCGTGTACCGCTCGGAGGTGGAATGTAGCAGTGGTGTTTTTAAAGGGCTGACCAATGTCGGCGTCAAACCGACCGTGGAGCATGGTGACCACCCGCCGATGAGCGTGGAAACCTATATTTATGATTTTTCAGAGGATATTTACGACAGCTTTATCACGGTGCGGCTGTTGACCTTTGAGCGCCCGGAACAAAAATTTGCTGACGTGGAGGAATTAAAGGAGCAGCTGCAGAGGGATATCGTAGCGGGCGCGCGGTAAAGCTGGAGCAGCACGCCTGGCGCTGCCGAGCAATAGTGTCGGCGCGCAGATGCAGACGTTTTTGCACCTGCGCCGTCAGAATACAAAGGAGGATTTGAATGCAGATTTGGAAAAAACTTGGACTGACTGTTGTGTTCTGTGTGTTGTCTGCGGGGATGACAGTGAATGCAGGTTTTACGGGGAGCAACGTTCACTCCGCAGGGCAGTCTATGGGCGTCGGCGGGCTTCTGGAGGAATCCATGGATCCGGAAGCGTGCCTTGAGGCGGCGCAGAATGCCAAAGAGACGCGCAAAAAGATTTACGGCTATGAAAATCTTGGCGTTGCGAGGGTCAATGACTATCTGAATATCCGTAAAGATCCGTCTGAAAACGGGGAGCTGGTGGGTAAGCTTCCAAAAAACGGCGGCGCGGACGTGCTTTCCGAAGAAAATGGCTGGTATAAGATCAAATCCGGTAAAGTGACGGGGTATGTCAGGGCGGACTATATGGTGACCGGAGAGGAAGCAAGAAATCTTGCGGACAAAGAGGCGACGAACATGGCGGTCTGCAATTCCGGAGGCTTACGCGTGCGGGAAGAGGGAAGTCTGGATGCGCCGGTCATTACACTGGTAGCGGAGGGAGAAGAGCTTGAGGTTGTGGACATTCAGGACGATTGGGTTAAGATCATGCTGGATGATGAAGCAGCGTATGTTTCCGCAGATTATGTGGATATCGCAAAGAAGCTGGAAAAAGCGGTCAGCCTGACAGAATTGAAATACGGTCAGGGCGTTTCTGACATCCGGGTCGATCTCGTCAACTACGCGAAGCAGTTTCTTGGAAACCCTTACGTCTGGGGCGGTACGAGCCTGACAAAGGGTGCGGACTGCTCGGGCTTTGTCCTGAGCATTATGAAGAAATATGGTGTGAGCCTGCCGCATCATTCCGGAAGCCAGGCACAGTGCGGCAAGAAGGTCAGCCTTTCGGAAGCACAGCCGGGCGATCTGGTATTTTATGCGAAAAATGGCAAAATCAACCACGTCGCAATCTATATCGGCGGCGGACAGGTTCTCCACGCCAGCAACCCCAGAACGGGCATTAAAATTTCAAACGTATCCTATCGGACACCTTACTCCGTCAGACGGGTGCTGTCGTAAAAAGGGGCTGTTTTGTGGCAGCGTGATACAGTCACAATCTGAATAAATTCCGGAAAATAGTATTTACAG
>ENA-UOJT01002559-UOJT01002559.1-human-gut-metagenome-genome-assembly--contig:-C15-NODE-2559-length-10485-cov-13.511026_pt1 | contig 10485 bp, 8 predicted proteins | sample MGYA00242357_ERZ723904 | MGnify/ENA metagenome assembly ERZ723904 | reverse complement strand
TTCTATCATATCGTGATTTCCAACCATATCAATCTGCCCCAGCCAGCCACGATGAAAAAAGTTGGAGTCTAAAATTCACTCCGGATGGTTATATAACAGTCTTAAACAAACATTTAAACAAATTTCTGTGTACAGATTATAAGTTTAGAACAATATCAGAAGACGATACAAATTCAAGATTATGGATTCCACGATATACTTTAAATATGTGGGATGACGATACAATACAATAAGAAGGACAAGCACTATTAATTAACATTTATATTTTTAACAATGAAAAAGAAATTATTTACACCGAGCACACTTCTCCTTTTGGGAATGTTATCTCTTTTTAGCGCATGTAATAACGATGATGATGGTACGAATAAGCCTCAGGATGTAGCCGGAAAATACGAAGGTTACTCAATAGGTAATTGTGCAATGTTTACTGACTACGTAATGGGAGAAAAGTCAGTAGTAACAATTGCGCCTAATGAGGATGGCACTATTAATATAAATTATGATTCCGGATCGGGTGAGTTTAAATTGAATAATATCAAAGTTACTTCCAAAACATTCGAGGGATCAGGCCAGGTAGAACTTTCTATGAACGATAAACCTGCTGGCACAAAGGATTTTACACTCACGGGAAGTGTAGATGATCAGAAAAAGCTAACCCTCAAAGTTAATGTACCAAGTGTGATGGGAGGGCTTGCCATTGAGTTTATCCAGGGAACACTACCTTTGTCATATCATGTTTCGGGCACTTACAGCAAAGAAGCCAATTTATCAGTCAGCGTCGGATCGACTACGTATCCGGATATTACAGACTGTAAAGTCAGCATGAAACGTTCATCTGACGATACTGTAGAGGTCACTCTTAAGGGACTCTCCAATTTGAATAAATCTGAAACAGGCAAAGGTATGAATTTAGGAGACTTCACTGTAACAGATGTTAAAGTTACCAGTGCAGACAATAGCACTTTCAAAATAGAGGGAAGTATTAGCGCTACTGATACCAACAACACCAAAATTACCGGAACTATTTCGGGTACGGTGACCAATAGTGAAGCTAACATTACTTTCACCTTCAAACCAGGTGCCATGCCAATTGATATTACTGCACAATTTAAAGGAAAGAAATAAAAAGATGAAAAAGGCGACTTTGTTTTGTTTAGCCATTACTCTGCTGGGAACGATACTCATATCGTTCTCAGCTTGTAATGGGATATTGAGTAACATCTATGACGAACCGGAAACTGCAAAGGATTTCGGTTTCATTGCAATAGACCATGCCAATCACAGCGGTACAGTCCGGGTGGACGCAACCCAATATACAAAGTGGAACTACATCAACCTGCACACCCTGCGGATTGACTCGGCCAAGATTACCTCCGAAGGCGCAGAAGATCCGGCTGCATGGGACCTCGCCATTCATCGGTATGATGTAAAGACGAATGGCGGTGAAGTGCTTGAAACCGACTTCCAGAGCCTGAATGCACTGAAGAATGCGGACAGCATGCCGCAAGGAACATTCGTGGCAGACGAATGGACGACGAACAAAATTGCCATCGACGTCTCACACATGATGGAGGATGACGGATACCTGATCTACGCCCCGTCGGACTACAATCCGGAGCTCTCAAAATGGCTCGATGTAGACACCCGAGAGATGCCTCCCATTTACACTCCGTCCAATAAGGTATATCTGCTCAGGATGGAGGACGGCACCATGGCTGCCATTCGTCTGACGAGTTATATGAACGCCAAAGGAGCCAAAGGGTACATGACTTTTGATTACCTGTATCCATACGAACCGTAATCCCCCTCTGATAAAGATAAAAACAAATAAAATAAATATGCAAAGACTACTTAAACAGGCATGTTGCCTCTTCGCAAGCCTCTTGCTGACAAGTGTAGCTGCCGCACAACATAAAATATCCGGTAAAGTGATCGATACCGACAAAGAAGCACTGGTCGGCGCTACCATCACTTTGAAAGAAAAGCCATCCGTCGGTACCACCACCGACACGGAAGGGCACTACACCCTGACACTTCCGGACCAGAAGGAGTACACCATTCAGGTCTCATTCGTCGGCTATGTAACGACTTCAAAGAAAACAACGGCTGCTCGGCAAGGCCGTCTCAATTTCGTCCTGAAAGAAGACCTGATGGATCTGGGTACAATAGTCGTCACCGGAACACGTACCCCGAAGCTGCTGAAAGATGCTCCCATCATCACCCGGGTAATCACAGCGGGCGATCTGAAAAAGGTGGATGCCACGAATATCGGACAATTGCTTCAGGTAGAACTACCAGGCATCGAATTCTCTTACTCGATGGACCAACAGGTGCAACTCAACATGCAAGGATTCGGCGGTAACGCCGTCCTCTTCCTGGTAGACGGCGAACGCCTGGCGGGAGAGACACTGAACAATGTAGATTATAACCGCCTCAACCTGGACAACGTGGAGCGGGTGGAGATCGTGAAAGGGGCAGCTTCTACGCTGTATGGCTCGAATGCCATCGGCGGCGTAATCAATATTATCACCAAGGCTTCGGATGATCCGTGGAACCTGAACCTCAATACCCGTTTTGGAGTACACAACGACCAGCGACACGGCGGTACGGTGGGGTTCAATGCCGGTAAGTTCTACAGCCAAACCAACGTGCAATATACCAACATAGACTCCTACGACGTGAAACAGGGAGACTATACAACCATCAATGGCAACAAGACCTGGAATGTGAAGGAACGACTGATGTTCACCCCGAACGAACAGCTACGGCTGACGGCACGTGCCGGTTATTATTTCCGTGAACGGGATGCATCACCGGAGACCAAGAACCGCTATCGCGGATTCAGCGGCGGACTGAAAGGGAACTATGACTTAAATACCCAAAGCAACCTGGAAGTTGCCTATACATTCGACCAGTACGACAAGAGTGACTATCTGGTATCGTACAAGAATGACATCCGCGACTACAGCAACGTGCAACACAGCGTACGCGCCCTTTACAACTACACGTTCGACGATAAAAACACGTTGACCGTCGGAGCGGATTACTTGAGAGATTACCTGATGTCGTACCAATTTAAAGATAACGGTGATTACACGATGCACTCTGCCGACGCTTTCGGACAATTCGACTGGAACCCAACGGAACACTTCAACGTGATTGCCGGATTGCGGTTCGATTACTTCTCCGAATCGAACGTGCGCCACTTCTCACCCCATCTGGGATTGATGTACAAGATAGGAAACTGCTCCCTGAGAGGATCATATGCGCAAGGATTCCGTTCGCCCACCCTGAAGGAGATGCACATGGACTTCTACATGGCAAGCACCATGATGATTTATGGTAACCCGGATCTGAACCCAGAAACCAGCCACAACTTCTCACTCTCGGGAGAATACACCAAGAATCGTTACAACTTCACGCTGACGGGTTATTATAACCTGGTGCACGACCGCATTGATTATAGCTCTTTCAGAGATACCGACGGAACAATTGCTCAAATATATACCAATACTCCACGGGTGGACATCGCCGGAATCGATGCCAATGTTTCTGCCAAATATCCCTGCGGCATAGGCGCACGCATCTCGTACACGTACATCCATGAGTTTATGCGCGAGGGACAGGCGAAGACCACTTCTACCCGCCCCCACTCGGCTACGGTACGGCTGGAATACGGCAAGACGTGGGATCATTATGACTTCAATCTGTCACTGGACGGACGGGCTTTGTCACAGGTGAAAACCAACCAATACACCTCCAATGATCCGAATGCAGGGACGGAAAAAGTAACTTATCCGGGATATACCATGTGGAACCTGATCCTCACACAAAGAGTATGGAAGGGAATCAATGTGAATATGGCTGTCAACAACCTGTTCAACTATCGCCCCGATTATTATTACGCCAATTCGCCCTATACAACGGGAACCAACTTTTCCGTAGGGTTATCGCTGGACATCGATCAGATGTTCAGAAAATAGCGGAAGAGGCTAAGTCAGCCGGTATTTCCGATCGTACGATCGGCATTTAGTAAGAACGAAATAAACCAAAGAACAAGAAGCAATATGAAAAAGAAACAAATCATCACAGCCTGTTGCGTGGCCGCGGCAATACTCGTCGGAGTATTTGTCTGGCGGACCTGTTTCAGTGCCACGAAGATTGCCTTTGTCAATTTCCAGACCATCAATCTGGGAAATATTTCAAAGGCGAACGACAACTCGTTTGTCAAACTAAGAGAAGTCTCTACGGATCACCTGGACGAACTGACGAACTACGATATGGTGTTCGTCAACGGTATGGGATTGCGCATCGTCGAAGAGCAGCGCCAACTGATACAACGGGCAGCCGACAAAGGCGTACCGGTGTACACCTCCATGGCAACCAACCCCGCAAACAATATCTGCAACCTCGATTCGGTACAGATGAAACAGATACGCCAATATCTTACCCATGCCGGAAAGGTAAACTACCGGAATCTGCTTTCGTATGTCCGCAAAGAGATTGACGGCAAGCTGATCTCGGCACCTGCACCGGAAGCACCGGTAGAGAAACCGACCGATCTTCTCTACCACGCCGGAGTGAAAAATCCGGATGACGAAATGGAATTCCTAAACGTGTCCGATTATGAAAAGTTTCTCCGCGAAAACGGACTCTATAAAGAGGGGGCACGCAAGATTGTGATCACCGGACAGATGGCGGATGCCACGGAACTGATTAAAGCACTCGAAGAGGCGGGACACAACGTGTATCCGGTCTCTTCTTTCACCCGGTTCATGGAGTTCGTCCGTGAAATCGGACCGGATGCCGTTATCAACATGGCACACGGACGTATGGGCGACGCCATGGTGGAATATCTGAAAGAGCACAACATTCCTCTCTTCGCCCCGCTCACCATCAACAGTCTGGTGGAAGACTGGGAAAACGACCCGATGGGTATGTCCGGCGGGTTTCTTTCGCAAAGCGTAGTGACACCGGAAATTGACGGTGCCATCCGCCCGTTCGCCCTCTTTGCCCAATACAAAGATGACGAAGGATTGCAACATTCATTTGCTGTTCCCGAACGGTTGGAAACGTTCGTAAGCACAGTGAACAACTACCTTTCCCTGAAAACAAAACCCAACAGCGAGAAGCACATAGTCATCGTCTACTATAAAGGTCCCGGACAGAATGCGCTGACAGCAAGCGGAATGGAAGTAGGCCCCTCGCTCTACAACCTGCTGTTGAGGATGAAGAAAGAAGGTTACCGGGTGGAAAACCTCCCTGCCAATGCCAAGGACCTGGAGAAAATGATCCAGGCACAGGGAGCCGTATTCGGCATGTATGCAGAGGGAGCTTTTGATGAATTTATGAAAACCGGTAACCCCGAACTGGTGACCAAAGAGCAATACGAAAGCTGGGTGAAAGCATCGCTCCGTCCCGAAAAATACGCTGAAGTGGTAGCTGCCAACGGTGAGTTCCCCGGCCAATACATGACTACGTCCGACGGACGTCTGGGCATCGCACGGTTGCAGTTCGGCAACGTAGTACTGATGCCGCAGGTGGCAGCCGGCAGCGGAGATAATGCCTTCCAGGTGGTGCATGGCACCAATGCTGCACCTCCCCACACTTACATCGCTTCGTACCTCTGGATGCAGCACGGGTTCAAGGCAGATGCGATGATTCACTTCGGTACGCACGGAAGCCTTGAATTCACTCCACGGAAACAGGTGGCGCTGTGCAGCAACGACTGGCCCGACCGCCTTGTGGGAACTCTTCCGCACCTTTACATTTATTCCATCGGCAACGTGGGAGAAGGCATGATAGCCAAACGCCGTTCGTATGCCACCCTGCAATCTTACCTCACGCCTCCTTTCCTCGAAAGTAGCGTACGGGGTATCTACCGTGACCTGATGGAGAAAATCAAGATTTACAATAATGCCACCGGATCAAAAGAGAAGCAGTCGCTTGCCGTGAAAGCACTCACCGTGAAACTGGGCATTCACCGTGAACTGGGACTGGACAGCTTACTGACCCGCCCATACAGCGAGGATGAAGTGGCACGTGTGGAGAACTTCGCCGAAGAACTGGCCACGGAAAAAATCACCGGACAGCTTTATACAATGGGTATACCCTATGAAGCGGAGCGTATCACTTCTTCCGTACTTGCCATGGCAACCGAGCCGATAGCTTACAGCCTCCTGTCACTCGACAAACAACGTGGCAAAGCGACAGCCGATGTAGAGAAGCACCGCTCCCTCTTTACGCAGCGTTACCTAAATCCGGCCCGTGCTTTGGTAGAAAAACTGATAAGCAACCCTGCACTGGCAACAGACGAACTGATCTGCCGTACAGCCGGTGTCAGCCCCGAAGAACTGGCGAAAGCACGCGAAATAGAAGCTTCACGCAATGCTCCGAAAGGAATGATGGCGATGATGATGGCTGCCGCTGCCAAAAACAAGGCAGAGGACAAGACCGGAAAGGCAACACATAAGATGCTGGAAGCCATGAAGGAGAAAATGAAAGAGATGGGTGCTCACATGGATTCGTCCAAGGCCATGGAAATGGCAAAGAAAATGGGTGCCAGTCCGGAAGCCCTGAAGAAGATGGAAGCAAAGATGAATCCTCAAAAAGTGGGAAAGAAACCTGCCCAAAAAGAATACAGCAAAGAGGAAATCAACTTCGCCCTTGCCTTGACGGAGGTGGAACGCACCATCCGAAACGTGGGTAACTATAAGACAGAGTTGGCCGACAGTCCCGAGAAAGAGCTCGCCAGCCTGGTCAATGCCCTGAATGGCGGATACACTGCGCCTTCACCCGGTGGTGATCCGATTGCAAACCCCAACACTCTGCCTACAGGACGCAACATGTACGCCATCAACGCAGAAGCCACTCCTTCGGAGTCGGCCTGGGAAAAAGGAGTGGCACTGGCCAAACAAACCATCGAAACTTACCGAAGCCGTCATAACGACAGCATTCCCCGTAAAGTCAGCTACACACTCTGGTCTGCCGAATTCATTGAAACGGGAGGAGCTACCATCGCACAGGTATTGTATATGCTCGGTGTAGAGCCGGTTCGTGACGCCTTCGGGCGTGTCAGTGACTTGAAGCTGATTCCATCGGCCGAATTGGGGCGCCCCCGTATCGACGTAGTGGTACAGACATCGGGACAGCTCCGTGATATTGCAGCATCCCGCCTTTTCCTGATCAACCGTGCGGTAGAGATGGCCGCGGCTGCCAAAGACGACAAATATGAAAACCAGGTAGCGGCAAGTGTGGTAGAAGCCGAACGGGCACTGACCGAGAAAGGGGTAAGCCCGAAGGATGCCCGTGAGATGGCTGCTTTCCGTGTGTTCGGCGGTGCCAACGGAATGTACGGCACAGGTATCCAGGAGATGGTCGAATCCGGTGACCGCTGGGAAAATGAATCAGAAATAGCCGCCACTTACCTTAATAATATGGGTGCTTACTACGGTAGCGAAAAGAACTGGGAGGCCTTCCGGAAATATGCTTTTGAAGCCGCACTGACCCGTACGGATGTAGTGGTTCAGCCTCGTCAGAGCAATACATGGGGGGCACTGAGTCTCGACCACGTATACGAGTTTATGGGAGGCATGAACCTTGCCGTACGCAACGTGACCGGCAAGGACCCCGACGCTTACCTGAGCGATTATCGCAACCGTAACCACATGCGCATGCAAGAAGTCAAAGAGGCTGTCGGTGTAGAAAGCCGCACCACCATCCTCAACCCCGCTTACATTAAAGAGAAGATGAAAGGCGGTTCTTCCTCTGCCGCCGAGTTTGCCGAAACTGTAACCAATACATATGGCTGGAACGTGATGAAACCTGCCGCCATCGACAAAGAACTTTGGGACAACATTTACAATGTATACGTAAAAGACGAATACAATCTGAACGTGAAAGAGTTCTTCGAAACACAAAGTCCCGCCGCCCTTGAAGAGATGACTGCCGTCATGCTCGAAAGTGCCCGCAAAGGTCTGTGGAAAGCAAGCGCCGAGCAGGTTGCCGAACTGGCAAAACTCCATACCGAAACGGTAAACAAGTATCGTCCGTCGTGCTCGGGTTTTGTATGCGACAATGCCAAACTGCGCGAATACATCGCTTCCAAGTCGGATGCTCCGGCTGCCGCACAGTACAAGGAAAACATCACCAGGATACGTGAAGCAAAAGCTTCGGGCGATGCCAAAGGAATGGTGATGAAGAAAGAAGAGATAAACCGGACACCGGAAGAACAAAAGACAACCCTGAGCAACATTGCCGTGGGTGCAGCCGTAGTAGTGGTGATACTGGCACTCGTACTCTTTATCCGCAAACGTCGTAAAACATCAGAATAATCAGGAGTATGGATACAGTCGTACTTGTATTAATGCTGTTAATAGCATTCAACTTTCTGCTGAAACAGACTTTCTGGAAAGCAGTGGCGGTAGGCATCATCGCTGCCGTTGCCGCCCTGTTTGCGGGACTGATGTGGCCGTATGCCATCGAGCAGTCGAAAACACAGATTGCCGACTGGCTGGGCAACACCGCCCTGATGCTGGACACTTCCGTTTTACTGACTATCGAGGTCAGCCTCCAGATGGCCTATGCCATGCTGGCGGTACACGTTGCCAGTGCCTATCCGGTAAAGCCCCGCACGCTGCTCACCTACCGATTCCTGAGATGGTTTCCGGGACTGCTTATCTTCCCGGTATTATTCAGCGGGCTGGTCTATCTTATCTTTGCTTTCCCGGGGACACCATTCACCACCGTGGCGTGGGGGTATGCCGCTTGTGTGTTAATAGCCATCCCCGTGGGACGCCGGGTGCTGCTCTATCTCCTTCCGGAGAAAGAACTGCGGTTGGAACTCTTCTTCCTCACTAACGCATTGGTAGCCATCCTGGGGATTGTCGCTACCGTGAACGGACGGACTTCCGTAGCCGGAGTCAGTGAAGTGAACTGGGGAGCACTGGCCGGCGTCGGAGGAATAACCGTCATCGGCAGCGCCATCGGACTCGGATGGTGGAGACTGAAGAAAAAAAGTAATCAATCATAAAAACAACAGGTAAATCAACTTTTTAAAACTGATCGACAATGAATATCATATCAGACATTTTATATTGGATTTCTACAGGACTGCTCGTTCCTGTTATCGTATTGCTTATCGTATTATTCGGCCGTGCACTTCTGTTGGTCGGCAGTTTCTACGGACAGTATCTTTCGATACGCAAGACAGAGGCACTGCTCCGCAACGAACTGAACGCACTCACTCCTGCCACTGTTACTGAACTGGCAGCCAAATTGCCGGAGAAATCATCATCCCTCGTCATATCCTATATCCGCCAGGTACTCGAAGCACACGATAGTCCGGCACAGGTACAACGCCTGCTCGCCAACTTCGAGATTGCAGCCGACAAAGACCTCGCCATTTCTAAAACACTGACCAAGCTCGGCCCTATCCTCGGACTGATGGGCACACTTATTCCGATGGGTCCCGCCCTTGCCGGACTGGCAAGCGGTGACATCGCTTCGATGGCCTATAACATGCAGATCGCTTTTGCCACTACCGTTGTCGGACTGGTAGCTGGAGCCGTAGGGTTCCTCACTCAACAGGTGAAACAGCGCTGGTATCTTCAGGATATGACCAATCTGGAGTTTCTTTCCGAATTGTTGAACGAAAAACGTGCGGCCCGATGAAACGAAACCTGCTCAGAAAAGAAGAAGATGCCGACCCGATCAGCGTCGTATCGAACCTGTTCGATGTAGCCATGGTATTTGCCGTAGCCTTGATGGTAGCTCTTGTCAGCCGCTACAACATGACCGAAGTGTTCTCTCAGGAAGACTACACCATGGTGAAAAACCCCGGAAAAGAGAATATGGAAATCATCACCAAAGAAGGACAGAAGATCAACCGTTATACTCCTTCGGAAGACCAGCAGAAAAGCGGCAAGAAGGGAAAGAAGGTAGGTATTGCCTATGAATTGGATAACGGGGAAATCATCTACGTCCCGGAAGAATAAGTACTCTCGACAGGACTGTCCCCCGAAAGTTGGCAAACAGCGTATAAAAGGGCATGTCAAGAGTCTGTTTCACCACAGATCAGCAAATCACACAGAGATGCGGTTTACAGATAATCCAAGCAATTATCTTCTCTGTGTAGCCTGCTGTTCTGTGGTGAACTGCTGATATACCCATCCGGCACTCTGCAGACGGGAATTTCAGTATCCGGTTGTCGGCCGGCAAACAAAAGACCTGAACCTTTTTGCCCTCAAACGTTTAAGTCTTTTCAGTGAAACACTTAAGCATTCTCAGCGAAACGTTTAAGTCTTTTCAGAAAACGTTTAAGTCTTTTTCGGAAAACGTTTAAGTCTTTTTCGGAAACTCTTAAATCTTTTTCTCCCCCCACGAATCAAAAGCCCAATGCTGTCTCACGGCTCTGAATAACAACCGCAAACAAACTTTCCGGGAAGAGCGCCATTCTGCAAATATCATTACGTTTCAATTGAATCA
>ENA-UOJT01002557-UOJT01002557.1-human-gut-metagenome-genome-assembly--contig:-C15-NODE-2557-length-10497-cov-9.956139_pt1 | contig 10497 bp, 14 predicted proteins | sample MGYA00242357_ERZ723904 | MGnify/ENA metagenome assembly ERZ723904 | reverse complement strand
GGGCTGTCTTTTTTATTAAATAAAATTAGACACATGGAGGAATAAGACTATGAATATCGGTAACAGAGTATTTGCGGTTCAAGGCTATGCTGTGACGCAGACCTACACACGACACGTTGAAGCTGTCAAGAATGGCGGTTATGCGCAAGGAGTTGACCTTGTGCCGCAGAAGGACAACAGATACATTCCAAGCAGTATTGTGGCTCATTCGGACGGCACAGTGCTTTATGCCGGCAACGGAGACGGCTATGGCAATGCGGTGTGGATATTACACAATGACAACTATGTGACTGGCTACGGACATATGAGAGAGCTTAGGGTTAAGACAGGCGATGTGGTTAAGCGTGGTGATGTGATTGGTGTTGTCGGCAACACAGGTCATTCAACAGGTATTCATCTTCACTTTGAAGTTCGCAAGTACAAAAAGCCTTACACTGTCAACGCTGGTGATTTCTGGGGAGCTAATTCTTTTATGAACACTTCTAAGTTCGACTGGGTAGACCCGACACCGTACATCAACGCTGATTTACCTAATCAGATTGCAAGTGACGAGGATTACACTAAAAATACCATTCAGAACCGCTTCAAGGTCATGCTTAATGGCGTGCAGAAAGGAGCGTACACCAAGTATGCAGGAGCTTGCAGTCATGCAAAAAGAATAGGTGGTATTGTGGTTGATGGCACGAACAGCAAACAGATTTATCCGACCAATAATGCGACTGTGAAAGAAGATTATAGCAAAAACACTATTCCGAACCGTTTCAAAGTTCAGGTCAACGGCAAACAGGTAGGGGCATACACGAAGTATACCGGAGCGAAGATGGTCGCTAAGCTGAGGAACGGAATTATAATTGACGGAACCAAGGGCGTGCAGATATACCCTTAATACATTAAGACGGTGGCAACAGGCACTCACTTATATAGTGGGTGCTTTTATTATGCCCTAGAAAGGCGGTAAAGGTGGCATACGGCGGTTTTTTAGTTAAGGTGGGAGAATATATCGTCCCACAGAAATTCATCAAAGCTGACACATATAAGCCTTATGTGAATATGCAGGACATAGACGATTACACGGACGCTAACGGTTATTTACACCGCAATGCGGCTGAGCTTAAAGCGGTGAAGATTGAGTTTGACGTGCGTGCCATGCTGACAAGTAGTGAACTGGAAGAACTTATGTCTAATATCCGCAATAACTATACAAGTGCAAGAGGCAGAGAATGTATCATTACCGCCTATATTCCCGAATACAACGATTATGTGACGCAGAAAGGCTATCTTGCCGACTTCCAGCCACAGATATACGGCACATACGGCGGCGAGATACATTACAGCTCATTCAGAATGTCATTTATTGGGGGTGTATACGATGGTTGATTACAGCTTGCAAGATTTGTTTTACGCTCCTAACGTAGATAAACAGCTCATTATTACAACAGATGACGGCTCCGTGACGATTACCAACATGGAGCTGCATCAAGAGAGTTTTGAGTTGACGGAGAGTCTGTGTTCTGAGAGCGAGTTGACATTCGGAGCGTGCGAAGCGGCAGTGGTCAAGTTTACAATATCAAACGTGTTTACATCACTAAAGGATAAGTGGATAACCGTTAAGATGGTTCTCAACGGCAATAGCTCTAATCCATTCATATTCGGACGTTACAAGGTAGTCTCAGATAAACCGACAGCCGATAGAACGAAACGCGAAATTGAAGCCTACGATGCGTTATATGATGTAATTAACGCTGATGTCGTCGGTTGGTATAACGGAATATTGCCAAACACAGAAACTTATGTAACATTAAAGCAATTCCGGGATAGTTTTTTCAGCCATTTTGGCATTACACAAAAAGACATAACGCTTGCTAACGATGATATGACAACAAGCAGAACTGTTGATGCGGATGAATTGAGTGGTAGTCAAGTGCTTAATGCAATATGTGAGATTAATGGTTGTTTAGGGCGAGTAGGACGTACAGGGCAGTTTGAGTTCACATATCTCGAAAGCACATCACCAATAACTATCAGCAAAAATCATTATATCAGTGCTGATTATCAAGACTATATGGTGTCGCAGATTGACAAGTTGCAGATAAGACAGGATGAGGATGATATAGGTTCGATTGTTGGCACAGGCAGTAATACCTATGTGATTGAGAATAACTTCCTTGTGTATGGCAAGGATGCGGCACAACTAAAGGCTATTGCAACTAATGTCTTCAATCGCATTAAGGGCATCACATATCGCCCGGCGGAAATATCAAGCGCAGGAAACCCATGTATTGAAGTCGGCGACGCAATTAAACTGTCAACTAAGTATGCAGAACTAACCACTTATGTCTTAGAACGCTCCCTGAAAGGCGTACAAGCCCTTACAGACAACTTTGCGGCGCAGGGCGAACAATTACGCACCACACAAATAAACAGCTCTAATAAGTCAATTACGCAGCTTAAAGGCAGGGTAAACCGACTAATCCGTGATGTAGACCAGAACAAAGCGGAAATATCGAATGTTGAAGCCGGATTAAAGAATGAGATAACACAGACCGCATCGGAACTGGATGTAAAGATACAGAGTTTGCAATCGCAGATAGATGGCGAGATAACCGTCATCAACGGTCACGGAGTACCAACACTTTATAATTACCCGGCATACAACTGGGTAGCCGGTCCCAAGGTTGGCGATATACTTGTTGAGGGCACAAAGTTCACTTATTCGGACGAAGTGTATCGTAAACATCAGCGAACTTTATTTTTCGATGAGGATAGCATAACGACTTATCGTTTTATCAAAAAAGATAATGTGTGGACGTGGGAACCGATAGCTGACACTGAATATTCAGTGATTCAAAAGCAGATAGCAGACTTAAACGTAACTGCACAGGGGATTACTCAGAGCGTTGAGCAGTTGTCAACCAAGGTAACGAATGATTATATCACACAGATTGATGCCAAGGCACTTGTGTCTACCACAGCAGACGGAATCAAGGAAGATATATCTAAGACATACACCACTAGGGATTACGTCAACACATTGAGCGCAGAGTTTAACAGGACAGCAGAAGGGCTTACCGCACAGATAAGTGAAGTGAATAAAGCACTTGACGGCGCAAATGAGGTCTACACCATACAGGGAACACCAACCTTGCTAAATTATCCTGCATATAACTGGACAGCAGGACCGGTGGTTGGTGATAAGCTTACGCAAGGATTGCGGTTTACTTATTCAGATGCAAGCTATAAGAAGCACAACAGAGCACTTGTATATGACGAGATTGCCGGCAAGACATATAGATTCATCAAGAATGGCGATACGTGGGAATTCTCCGATGTTGGCGATACTGAGTTTTCATGGGTCAACAAGAAGCTCGCCGAATACAAAGTGACGGTTGATGGCATATCTGCTGACCTGTCAAAGTTTGAGACAAAGGTTGGAGCGGACTACATCACAAAAGTTGATGCGCAGGCAAGCATTAAGTTCTCCATTGATGGTTTATCGAGAGAGTTCAGCAAAACTTACGCAACACAGAAAGCCCTTAATGACTATTCAACCACTACACAGATGAATGCCGCGATAGCCGAAAGCGCAGAAGGCATTAAAATTGAAATCAGTAAGAACTATGCGACAAAAGAAACTGTGGATGATATGAAGGTCACATTGAATGCCACAGCAGAAGGGCTGAACGCAAAAGTCGAAAAGAAAGAACTGATAACAGAAATCAATGCAAGTGCCGAGCAAGTCAAAATAGCATCCAGCAAGCTTGACTTGCAAGGCTTGGTTACAATTTCTTCTTTAAAAGAAAGCGGACAGACCATCATTAATGCCGATAATATTAGCACTGGAACAATCAGGGCACTGAAAATCGAAAGCTGCACTATAACAGGTAGCGCGGTTGCGTTTGCCAATGATTCCGGTGGGTGGAATACAGTGTTAAATTCAGAAGGAATGTGGGTAATAGGCAGTGGTACATTGACTGAGCCGGATTTTCAGGTTGATAAATGGGGTTTTCTGCGTCTTGGAGGAAAAGTAAAAATGAACCCAGCAGGGGTATGGTGGACAGATAATGTAGGAACAGAACATTTTAAATCATGGTCTGAAATTATGGGATTTTAAATTACAAGGAGGAGCAATGGGAAATTACAATATCAGGATGTTTCGAAATTCATTAAGTTCATACATTAAGCAGTCACCGATAGAACCGGAGGTTAAACTTCTGGTTCTGCGGGATTTAACAGCGCAGGCAGAGAAGGACGCAGATGAGATGGTTGTCCGCGAGGCGTCTGAACTGAAAAAGGCTGAACAGCTCAAGAAAAATGCCGTTGATAAGGCAACAGAGAAGAAAGAAAGCGAGGTATAAACTATGGCAGTAGAATATAATCAGCATACATGGGGGTACGGCGAGGAGCTTACGCCAGATAAATTTAATAATATTGAGGGCGGTGTTAAGGCAAATGCGGATGCAATTAATGAGGTAAATAATAATTTAGCCCGTTCCAGACTTGCTCAAATGCGTTTTCAAACCAAAAGGCGTACAGATGGTAACGAGGTAGCTGAATTTAACAGTATTGATACTACACAATACATAGCTTTTGTGCTAACTAATACGGGGGATATATTGCTCCCCAAGAAAATACTTAGCGATTCAAGTTTTGCATTCGACTGGAGTGAGGATAAAGGTAATATTGGCTTGGTTATTGTTGCAGAATATTAGCAATGTAGTAGGATAATGTTGACAATCAGGGGGTATCCACAATTAATGTATCAATACATATTCCAGTACAATGATCAGACCAATCTTGTGTGATTATTCCTTGATTCACCAGACAGTAAGCTGGCATCCAATTATCATTAAGTCTAATCATACATGGAATTTTTTTGGTTATATGTTGTGGCAAGTAAGCAATATCTGTTCCGATGGGACATTCTATATCATAATATAGGGCGAGTGTAACGTGTATAGTGTTAATAGATATACGTTCATAACTATTGATATAACAAGTGTATTGCGACGTTAAAGCCTTGGACATCGGAACTTCGTGAATATCCGATACAATTAATCCTGATAAATTATTATTTACATGGCTACGGCATCACACCGTAGCCACATACTTCTCAAAGATAGTTCACGTATGCTCCTCACTTATGTAACTGTAATGTTTATCAGTGCAAACACTTGGCTTATCCGTGGCAAAACCTCCGTATTCTGTGTTTTTTTGTCGGATTTTGGTTACCGATTGTTCAGATTTCAATACAACAAAGTGCTATTATGGACTTGTCCGATAAGGACAGGTTCAAGCTTTGGCAAGCAAGGGGCAGTGTTGATTGGCGTTGGCATTGTTCCTTGCAAGTGGGGGTTATTGGTTGTTGACATTAGCGAACAAATGTTCTATAATTGGGACATCGCTACTGGAAAACGTGTGGTTGTAAAGGGGAAATGCAAAACATGAAAAAAGATGTGAATTACTACCGAAGAAAAATAATTGCCTTAATTAATAAAACGGATGATTTGTGGATATTGGAGCATATCCTAAAATTTATTCAAGGAATGACAAAGGAGAGGGAATAACCCTCTCCTCTTTTACTCATCTAACAGTTTCTTTGCTATTTCAGCAAGATTTTCCCAGTCTTTGACGGTTAGCCTTGTTAAGGCTGATACAAATTTTTTCTGGAAATTGTCATCTTTTAAAGCCATCGTCTCAGTGACAAAAGCTCCGATTTCCTGCTCTTTGGTTCTTGATTTGAACATTTCCCCGATGCCATTCCGAAGCCATTCTTCATTGACATTAAATTCTTTACATATCAATGCTATAGCTGAATCACTAGGAATACTTCTACCCATTTCGTATGTTGCAACAGTGTTTCTTTTCACTTTTATTTTGTCAGCAAATTCTTGTTGCGTCAAATTCAGAGCATTTCTTATCTTCCTAATACGCTCATTCATTTATTTTCACACCTCCTTCCTGCAAATTTATATTATCACGCCTTGTTGAAAAAATCAACAAAAATATGTTGACAAATGTTTTTTAATGACATATAATTGTTTTACAATCAACAGAAAAGAGGTGAGAACGTGAACGAACTTGTACATTTAGAGCATGATGAAGCTGTATGCAACAGTTTGGAGGTTGCTGAAAAGTTTGGTAAAAGACATGATTTGGTTTTAAGAGATATTGATAAGCTAATATCTGACTCCTCAAAATGGTGGAGCGAAAATAAAACTGACTCCTCAAAATTGAGGAGTGAAATGTTTAAAGAAACTACATACAAAAATAGCCGCGGAAAAATCTACAGATGTTTTGAAATGAATAGGGACGGTTTTTCGTTGCTTTGTATGGGTTTCACAGGGAAAGAAGCGTTAGATTGGAAACTTAAATACATAAACGCTTTTAATCAGATGGAGAATTACATTAGAGAAAAACAGTCGCAGTCTTGGATTGAAACAAGAACAGTCGGTAAGCTGTCAAGAAAAGCTGAAACAGATGTATTGAAGCAGTTAGTTGAATATGCCAAACAGCAGGGAAGCGAACACGCTGATATGCTGTATATGACATATTCAAAACTGGCAAACAAAACTGTCGGTGCGGCTGATAGAGATACCGCAACCGCTAAACAACTGATGAACTTATCCGTCACAGAAAATATCATATTGAAAGTAGTTGAAGAAGGTATCAGCCAACAGCTCCATTATAAAGAGATTTACAAGAATTGTAAAGACCGATTGGCAATAGTCAATCAGTTAGCGTATTTGACAGTATGAAGGGAGGTGAATTAAATGAGTGAGCAGGAAAAAGAGATTATTCGTAAGCTGTCCGACACAATCCCTAAGCTTGATGATAACAAGAAGAATTACATTCTTGGTGTAGCCGAGGGAATGGCAATAGCCAGAGAGGCAGAGAAAAGCGAAAACGGCAGAAAGGAGTAAACGGTGAGGAAAGCATTAAGACGTTTTTTTAACCGCCATTTTGTGAAAGTAAAGTTCTTACAGAGTATTTTTGTTATTCCGTACCAGTTTGAGGGCAAGAAGTATTTACATATTTCGCAAATTGGCAAAGAAGGGCGGGTAATAAGAAGAACCTTCCTCATAGAGCATTTGGTTGATGATAACTTGGCGGTTACAGACCAAACGCTCGCAGAGGAAAAGAATGTGTTTAAAAACCCTAGCTTATTTTAAGCCAAGTAGTATAACCACATTCTTTACATTCAGGCATTTGCTCACCTTGCTTTACGGTAATTATTCCTTTTTCGGTATCATTACCGCATTGCATACACACATATATGCCTTTTCGGCAATATCGTATGTGTTGAGTGCCTGTGATGTATCATCGGACATAGCTTCACCTCCTTATGAAATGATAAGGAGATTATAACACGGAAAGGAGAAAAGGGAAATTGCTTGAAGTTAAGACAGTAGAAACAAGAACGCCGATTGAGATTGCCCTTGACATTGACAGCGAGGGCATGACAACGGCGAGAAAGCTTTATGAGTTTTTAGAGCTTGCGCCACAGCATTATGCAAGGTGGTGTAAGTCAAATATTACCGAGAACGAGTTTGCAGAGGAAAATGTTGATTATTGGGCATTCACCATTAATGGGGAATGGGGTGGACAGGCTACGACAGATTACAGGCTCACAGCTCACTTCGCTAAGAAGTTATCTGTCAAGGGTAACGGCGAGAAAGCAGAACAGGCAAGGGAATATTTTACAACGATTGAGGAGAAAGTTAAGCAGACCGCTATTGACCGCTCACAGTTATCACCACAGTTGCAGCTTATGAACATGCTTGTTGAGAGCATGAACAAGGCGGAGCTTGAACAGAAGCGACAGGCACAGCAGATTGAGCAGGTGCAGACAACAGTTGACAACATGAGGATGCTATGAAATTCGGAGTTTGGGAAGATTGGAGAGTGAGGATAAGAAATGAATTTAGGTTTAATACCAGGAGTGAAGGTTAATATAACCTTCCAGAACCGTGACATTCATGATGCGGTAAGAAAAGCAGAAAGTAGATGGTACGCCGGCTACTTTCGGATGCCATTATCAGACTACTTATATTTAGAGCTTATGAAAGGACAAAGAAGCAACCCTAATCACAGACTTTTGAAAGCTTATATTATGGCATCATTCGATGTTATACAAGGGATTGTGATGTTTTCATATCCACCACATGAACAGGTGGAAGGTTTCTTAAAGCTTAACAAAGCAATGTTCAAGAAAGCGTGGAGAAACTTCACGAATATATATGAGATTGAAAAAGCTTGCAAGTATTATCAGAATGTCTACTTTACACCTAATGGTTGGGAAATAGAAGACAATAACTGAAATAACGGAGTGTAAGCAAGGGAGGTAAAACGGATGGTTATTACAGATTTAAACGCTTTAGCGGCAAGAGAGCTGGCTATTGTATGCAAAGCGGAGAAAATGAGGGTAATTATTGAGGACGGCAAGATTATAGGAGCCGTGAGCGAGGAGGAACAAAAGGATGAAGATTAAGCTACTGGGAATGAGATTAGAAAACTTCATGTGTTATGTAGACACAGAGTTCAACTTCTTTCACTTGACGAAGATACTTGCCGAGAATGGCAAGGGAAAGTCGAGCATCGTCACAGCTTTTAACTGGGTATTGTTCAACTGCGATTATGAGCTTAGGGATAACCCACAGGTAAGACGTGTCGTTGATGGTAAGTCGGTTGATGATATGGATGTTTCGGTAACACTTATGCTTGATGTCGATGGCAAGGAAGTTACATTGAGAAAGGTTCAGAAGCGTATATACGGAGAAACGGTCAAAGACGGAGTAGTGGTAACAACAGTAAATGACCCTAACTCTTATTATATCAACGAAGTATCGAAAACATTAAAGGCATTCAATGAATATCTTGATGTCAACATTGCTACGCTTAAGATGTGTAGCAATATCAATGTATTCCTTAATCAGAAACCTAAAGAAATGAGAGAGTATCTTTTTAGCTTGGTTGATAAGACAAGTGACTTGGATATGGCAAAGTCTAAAAGCGAACTTGCCGAATTAGTTCCGTTTCTTGAAAAATACACATGCGAAGAAATACGTGCCATGAAAAACAAGATTAAAAAAGATGTTGATGATAATGCCAAAAAGCTGAAAGGGCAGATTGAAGAGAAAGAGCGTGATGTGCAGCTTAAACAGGCTATTGAAATATCTGACCTTGAATTACAGAAGAACAGCCTCAAAGAACAGATTGAGGACTGCATAGCAAAGCAGACCGACAATGACAAGCTGATGGCTGAATATGACAAGGCTAGTTCAGATATTCTTGATTTGAAGTTTAAGCAGGGAGACTTATCACGCAAGGCTAACGAGGGCAATATTAAGGCTAGAAGAGAGATTGAGGACAAGATTTCTGATAAGCAGTTTCTTGTTAGGCAGGTAGAAAAAACTATCAGTGAGACGGAAAAATGCATTGAACTGTCCAAGAAAACCATTGAGAGTATAACTGACTACCTCAACGCAGAACGCAAGAAGTGGACTGAGGAGAACAACCGCCAGTTTGATGAGAACAGCCTTATCTGCCCTTATTGCGGCAATGAATACAGAGAGGATAAAAAAGAGCAGTTAAGAGCCGACTTCAAGAAACACAAGGCTGACACGCTAAAGGCTATCACCGATAACGGAAACCTTTACGCAGACAGATTAAGCAAGGAGAAGAAAACACTTGCAGACCTCGAAGCAGAGTTGCCAGAGCACAAGGAAAGCCTTGGGATGCTGAATACGGCTATTGAAGTCCTTACAGAGCAGTTATCGGAGTTGCCGCAGGAAATTGATGTGTCAACCACTGAGGAATACAAGGCACTTGAACAGCAGATAGCCGAAAAAGAACAGGCTATGCACAAGGCTAACAATATTTTGGCGGTTAAGGCAGAATTAAAGGCACAGGAAAGCGAGCTTAGGCAGCAGTTGTCTGATTGCGAAGCTAAGATTGCGGCAAGCAATACCGCAATGGAAGAGGAACGCTTGGAGGAGCTACGCAACCGGCAGAGAGATATGGAGCAGAGCAAGACTAATGCCGAGAAAATTCTTGATTTACTTGATGAACTGGATAAGGCAAAGAACGAAGCTTTGACAGAAGCAGTAAACAGTCATTTTGGGTTAGTTAAGTGGCAGTTATTTGAATATGCCAAGAACGGCAATTACAAGAGTTGTTGCATACCTACTGTTGACGGAAAGAGTATCTTAACAACTATGTCTAATAAGGGTAACCGGATTTTAGGCAGAGTTGATATTTGCAATTCTATTCAGAAGATTAGCGGCATATCAGTGCCTATTATCTTAGATGATTCTGAAAGCCTTAGTACAGATAATCAGAAGAAAGTTTCTGAAATGGTTGATAGTCAGTTGATTATGCTGATTGTTAATGATAGCGAGAAATTAGAGATTATGGGGGATGTGTAGAATGGATAAAATTGGAGACCTTGGAATCTTTGAACGTATGGTGCAGAAAAATAACAAAGATTTAATGGTTTCA
>ENA-UOJT01002556-UOJT01002556.1-human-gut-metagenome-genome-assembly--contig:-C15-NODE-2556-length-10498-cov-5.331514_pt1 | contig 10498 bp, 17 predicted proteins | sample MGYA00242357_ERZ723904 | MGnify/ENA metagenome assembly ERZ723904 | reverse complement strand
TATGGTATATATCATGCTGCTATGCATGGTTTTCAAACTCTTATTGATAAGGTGAATAACCTTAAAAAATAAATCTAAAGAAAACAGTGGCGAAGAAAATTAAATGTGGGAAGTTCCTTATTTTCATTGCTGAACAATCAGAAATAGATGATTTTGTTTTTTCGCAATCTTCTGTTGATAGGCTCATAGAGTCTTTAGAACAGTCTGCCAATGATTTGTATGAACAGAGTGTCAGGCAGCGAGAGCTTGTTGCACGTAGTTTATCTAATAAGCCTATCATGCGTATTGTGAGCAACAATTGATGTGAATTTTAAAATTGAAGTTTTATGCACGTTTATAAGGACATTGAAACAAGGGATTTATTTAAATTGATCCCTATTGAAGACGTGATTGAGTATCACGGAATATACAATCTCATTTCTGAGTATGGTATTGATGTAACACTTGACCGGATAGGTGAGGAAGAGATTCTAAAGTACATCGAGGCAACGGGGCTGCTTGATGCAATTAAGAAGAAACTCTTAGGTTAATAATCTGTGAATGGCATATACTGTTAATGAAAGAATGAAAAACAAAAATGAAATGTAGGATGCTATTTCACAGATTGCGAAGAGTCTTTTTCGTGGTAAGATTGGAGATACGGGCTTTATGGCTTCATGTAAGCTATAACGGATATATTCTTTTATATATTCCTGAACCTTGCGTATCATTGCATTGCTCATTACTCTATTCTCGAATAAGGTTATACTCGAGAAAAGGATACAGGTTGCATTGGATAGTATTACCAACGAAAGGAAGATTTGACTGCAAAGATTGTCCTTTGAAGAATTGCTTAAAGAGACCAATACCGCAAATATTGTGAACGAAACCAATAGTATGGTACTTTGGATTTTAAATATCCATTCAGCTTTTTGTTCTAATGCTTTTTTATAGGCTGAATTTAGTATCTGCTCATTTTCGATATTATTCATAATGCTTAATTTTTTATTTGACACTTCAAAGTTAAGCAATCCTCCGGTTCAATTTACATTAGCGAATAATCTTGAATCGGAGGTCCTTTTATAATCATATAATAATCAGTTAAATAACTAATATGGAAGAAAATAAGAAAAGTGTAATATGCATCATCCGTGAGATGGAGAAGGATGCAAAAGAGGTTTTTCCTATTTCCAAGAGGGCATATGTCCTTAATCTGATATCCTATCGGCTTAAGGAAAAGGAGCCTGGGAAGAAATGGGAGATAAAATCCGATAATGAGAAGGGTGTTTTTACTGTTACCCGTACCACTTAGAATTATGGACGCGGCGTATGCAAATGGCACCGCTGAAATATTGCTTGACAATATTCTTGATGTGATGTCCACTGAGACATTCAGTAAAGATAAAGCTGCGTATATAGTCGGTGGTGAGAAGAAGCTGTTGAGGCTAATTGAAACTGGGGAAGTTGATAGCGATAAGCCGTCTAATAGCCAAAATGGTAAATGGCGATGCAATGCCGCTCAAGTTCTGAGGCATTGCAGGTGTACGAGAAAGAAAAAGTATAAACGAAAACGTAAAAGTCAAAAGAATGAGAAAAATTAGAGTGGTTCAAATTCTTGCTGTAATCTGCGCAATGTGGGCGGCAGTTTGGCTGTCTGATGGCGATGGAGCCAGTGCAAAGGAACGTGCTGCTGGCGCAATTATTATGGCGCTTGTGTTGGTGATGTTGACAATCCAGCATCTAATCGAAGAGCAGTCGAAAAAGAAAGCTGATAATTAATCGGTTCTTCGGTGTAGCTCAGTTGGTAGAGCGTATGATTTTTTGAAGGTTTTATCATAATGTCGGCGGTTCGAGTCCGTCCACCGGAGCAAGTAACTTGTGAAAGCGAATATGTATCATAACAATGGTGCATCATCAATCAATTAAAAGTCCACCGACTGTGGTCGGTGGCATTACGGACAATTAGCTCAGTTAGGTAGAGCGGTACATGAAATAGTGTTGGTAGTTTGTCATGGTATCTTTTTAATGGTTTCATCATGTACAGGTCGCGGTGTTCAAGTCCCGCATTGTCCACGAGGATAGTCCTCATATTATTAACCAATAATGCCGGTGAAAAGGACACCGTCGGGACAGCCCCGGTATTTATTTGATTTATAATTATTCCTAAAGTAGTTTGTTTACATCCCGGTGTAGCGTGATTGCTTATCCGGGAGCAAGTAACCCGCGAGGGGGAATGCATTTAATGAAATTTAGTAGTTTTGTCGTGTTTTATTTTGTGTTAGTATTGGGTGTATCGTCTGTGAAGATAGTACACCTTTTTTATTTCGGAGAAGTGGCGGAATTGGTAGACGCTTTATTTACAGAGATGGTTAAGGTGTAATGGTCGCACAAAGTCATGAAAAGGTGAAGGTTCGAATCCTTCTAATCAAAAATGTAAATAAGTTCAGACGTGAATCCCGGTTCGAGTCCGGGCTTCTCCACAAAAGTGTTGTTCCATAATATCTTTTTAAGTCAGGCAGGGTACGGGTTTGAACTCACTGCTGTGGAAACTGGAAAGAGTTTGGTGTGAATGTGAAATTACGTTATCCGTTGTCTGTGAAGATCGCGGATAAATCGGGCGGTTAGCTCAGTCTGGATAGAGCACCGTGTGTGGTGGAAGGTTGAGAGTTCGATTCTCTCAGGATGATTCTTAGCTTAATGGGAGAGCACCACAAACGGAGGTCAGCGGTTCAAATCCGTTACCGTCCACGAATCGGAGAAATGGCGGAATTGGTAGACGTTAGAAAGCTATGTAGATACTCGTTGCACTTCACACTGTAAGTGGCCAATCGATTGGAACGCTGCAATCCCGGTTCGAGTCCGGGTTTCTCCACAAGCCTTTAGGATGGAAGAAGCGAAATAGAAGCAAAAAGGCTCATGTAGTTTACGGGCTGCTGGTATAGATTCTGGCTGACACGACGGAAAGACGCCGAAAGACTGCATGGGTGTTTCTATTAGAGCTGAAGTTGTTATCATGTGAATGCCCCGGAGAATACTCTTCGGGGTTTTTAATTGGTATTATGAGTAACATAGAATTGAACGAAAGACAGAAGCTCATTATTGCAGGCAAGATTTGTCCGTATTGTGGGCGACAAACTGAATTTGTAGACAGTATCGAGGTGTATGGGACGTCTTATGGCATGATTTATCTCTGTAGGGATTGTGATGCCTATGTAGGTGTTCACAAAGGGACTGATAGGGCACTTGGTCGCTTGGCTCAAAAGCAGCTACGGAAACTAAAGCATCAAGCTCACGAATATTTCGATAAGATTTGGATGAATAAATACATGACACGGCATGAGGCTTATGCCTGGTTATCTCGTATACTGGAAATACCAGTTGAATATACTCACATAGGGATGTTTTCTGAGGTAACTTGTGAACGTGTGATCAACTTTAGCAAGCAGTTGCTGAATGATTATAGACAGCTTGAAATAGGGCAGAGGAGAAGCCCTAAATTACCTCATTTTCCTTTATGAAAATGGCGTTAAAATGGCGAAGTTTCTGTTTGTTTATCTTGTCATTTTACGATAACTTTACTGATGTAAAGAACTAAAAGTCAAACCAATAAATTTTAAATTATGGCTGGAAAAAAAGTAGAACCTGCAACAGACTGTGCAGAAAACAAATTCAAGTCTATCAGACCTTTATTAGCATCCGAGATAGAGTGCAGAGTGGGGACAATGAAAAGTGACGGTACAGGTTGCTCATTGTTGCTGTACAAAGATGCAAGGGTGGATATGCGATTACTCGATGAGGTGTTCGGTCCCATGAATTGGAAACGCACTCACGATGTCGTTAACGGAAATCTATTCTGCACATTATCCATTTGGGATAGTGAAAAGAAAGAATGGATTAGTAAACAGGACGTTGGTGTGGAATCCAAGACTGAGGCTCAAAAAGGGGAAGCCAGCGATGCTTTTAAACGTGCAGGTTTTAATTGGGGACTTGGCAGGGAACTTTATACAGGCCCGTTCATTTGGATTCAACTCGATAGGACAGAAGTTTATCAGAAAGGGAATTCTTTTGGGCTTCATACAAAGTTCAGTGTCAAGCAAATTGAGTATAATGACCAAAAGGAGATCATTCTGTTGGTCATTGCAGATAATAAGGGTAATGTGCGTTTCACTTTCGGTAATACAAAAGAGAAAGTGGTTAAGCCTTCTACTCCGGTTCAAGGTTCAGGAGCTGTCTTTACTGGGGCTGAATTAGACCGTGCAGTAAAGGAAATGCGAGCCGTTCAAAGTCATAAAGAGCTTGTTGAAGTATGGAACAAGTACCCTGCTTTGAAAAATAACAATGAATTTAAAAACGCCTGTATGGATATGGGCAAAATTTATCCTCAACAATGATAGATTTAGTAAAGTCAAGTGTGGTTTTCAATGAGGAAGACCACACCTATTTTCTCGGTGATAAGGAACTGAAAGGTATTACCGGCATGATAAGCCGACAACTGTTCCCGGACAAATACAAGGAAGTTCCGGAATTTGTCTTGAAGAGAGCTGCCGAGAAAGGAAGTCGTATTCATGGACAATGCCAGTTTGTCGATTGTACTGGGTTGCCGCCTGAGAGTGTGGAAGCCGAAAACTACCTCAAAGAGAGAATGAATGCCGGATATAAGGTTGTTGCTAATGAATATACCGTTTCAGATAACGAGTATTTCGCATCCAATATCGATTGTGTCTGGAGTAAAGATGAAAGAGTCAGTATTGCTGATATCAAAACTACCTATAATCTGGATAAGGAATATTTGAGTTGGCAACTGTCGATTTACGCGTATCTCTTTGAAAAGCAAAATCCCTTAATAAAAGTGGATAAGCTATTCGGTGTTTGGCTGCGAGGTGATAAATCCGAGTTAGTTCCGATTGCGCGTAAATCCGATGCCGAAGTTCAAAGGTTGATGGAATGTGAAATCAATGGAGAACAGTTCCTAACGACTACTCTTGTTCCTGCTGATGGAAAGCTGCTCATCCCGATGCAACTGGTTAACACTATCATTGAAATGGAGGAACAGGCCAGTTTTATTTCTGAGAGGCAAAAGGAGTATAAAGAGAGGCTGAAAACTGCAATGAGAGATAATGGTGTTAAGTCTTGGGATGCCGGACGGATGAAGGTTAGCTATACACCACCTTCACAAAGCAAGAGTTTTGATACAAAGAAGTTCCAAGAAGATTACCCGGAACTATATACTAAATATTTGAAGACAGCAAATAAAGCGGATAGCATCCGCATAACCATAAGGGAGGAAGTTAAATGAGTGTGAATAAAGTTATTCTTCTTGGGCATGTTGGCAAGGACCCGGAAGTAAGAGCGTTGGAAGGTGGTATAAAGGTGGCTACCTTTTCCCTTGCCACAACAGAAAAAGGGTATAAAATGCAAAATGGTACTCAGCTACCAGATCGCACAGAATGGCACAATATTGTTGCTTGGCGTGGTATTGCAGAAACGATTGAAAAGTATGTTCATAAGGGAGATAAATTATATCTTGAAGGAAAGATACGTACACGTAGTTATGATGATAACAAAGGTGTGAAGCGGTATGTTACTGAGGTTTTTGTGGATGATATGCAGATGCTTTCTCCGAAGCCCCAACAAGTTGCACCGCCACCGGTTCCCGGTTATCAACCGCAAACGCAGGCGGTTCCTCAATATTCAACGAACCAGCAATATCAGTCAGGTCAACCCAATCAGTGGGGGCAAAGCCAAATGCCACCTCACCATGTTCCGGATGTGAATGATTTGCCTTTTCCGACATAATTATTAATTATGGAAGCGACTTTAACGAAAAAGGACGGTAAAATCCAAATGGATAAGTCTTTTGAGTTTATGTGTAGCACTTTGCGCAATGGTGATTATACTGTCACCATCAAGCGCAAGACACAGCCAAGAACGTTGAACCAAAATGCACTCATGTGGAAATGGTTTCAGTGCATTGGTGCTTGCCTACGTGAGTACACCGGTGAAGAGTATTGGAGTACAGCCGATGGTGTGCAGGACATTCACGATAGATATTGCAGAAAGTTTCTTGTAAAGAAGATAACCGTCAATGGAAAATCAGAGGCCATAGTTCGGGGCACAAGTAAATTAAACACTTTGGAAATGCACAACTTCATGGAGAGTGTTAAGATAGATGCAGCTACCGAGTTTGGCATTACACTTCCTCTGCCTGAGGATCAACATTACTTAGATTTTATTCATGAGTACCAGAATCGGTACTAAAATCAATTTATAAAGTATGATTGCAAATTTGAGAGATTACGAACCCAGTATTATTGAGTTCGTAATCCCCGAAGCTATTCGGGAAACATTTCCCCCGGTATTATTCGAGGGATCGACAAATGTCGATGAGATAATTAAACTGGTGAATGAGAACTTCAATGCTACATTTCCAGAGAGTGAAATCAGTCAGCGTGTACTTGATGCGTTCGAGATAGACGAAATTCGAGAGGAATACTGTATCAAACAGGAGAACGAAGTTCCAAAGCGTGAGAGGGAATTACTTGAGGCCATCGAACGGGCTAAAAAAATCAAGAGTGATGCCCAGGAGCGTCTTGCTGCGATAAAGACTGAAATAAAAGACTTGGCTGCCGAGGTAAAGAAAGGTACGAAAGATTATCAACTTTCAAGCAAGAATACCGTTCGTTTCGCCTTGAATGGATATTTCATCTATTACTCTTGGGTGAATGGCCAATTGACACTGGTCAAGGGAGAAAAAATCCCTGCATGGGATAAGCGCTCATTGTGGGCTCAGGAAGACAGAAACCGTAAAGCCATGCTTGATTTGTTCGGTCTTGAGTATCCGGAGGTTGAACGTCCTGTTGATGATGAGGATGTTCTGTCGGAAGATTTAGGTGAGAATCCTTTTGATGGGGAAGACGACGATACGGAAGACGATGAGTAGATTACAGCATAAGAAAGGCAGAAAGTCCAAATATGCAAAGTCCCTTTGCTCAAATCCACAATGGGAAGAGGCGAAAAGGAGAACTCGTATAAGAGATGGACATAGATGCCAGATGTGCGGTAAAGACTTCAATTTAGAGATTCATCACAAAAAATATAGGGTTAACGGCCAGTCGATAGTGGGGCATGAACTTGACCACCTTGACTGTCTCGTTACCCTTTGTGGTGACTGCCATGAGAAAGTGCATAAATATCATATCAGATTATGACATATCAATTAAGAGATTATCAAAGTAGGGCAAGTGCTGCCGCTGTTAATGCTTTCAAATCCAAGACTAAAAAGAATTCAGTTTTAGTACTTCCCACCGGTGCCGGAAAGTCTCTCGTAATTGCTGATATAGCATCAAAGATTGAGAGTCCTTTGATTGTGCTTCAGCCGAGCAAGGAGATCCTAAAACAGAATTTTGCTAAAATCCAGTCGTATGGAATCTTTGATTGCGCTGTTTACTCTGCATCACTCAACAGAAAGGATATTAACCGAATAACATTTGCTACAATAGGAAGTGTAATTAAGCACATGGATTTTTTCAAGCACTTCAAATATGTAATTGTTGATGAGTGTCATTTGGTAAATTCAAACGGTGGGATGTATAAGACCTTTTTTGAAGATGTACAACGAAAAATTGTCGGATTAACCGCTACACCTTACCGTTTATCAACAAGCGGTGGAGGTGCAATGCTTAAGTTTATAACGAGAACCCGGCCGAAAATCTTTTCGGATGTGATTTACCATTGCCAAGTTAGCGAACTGCTTGCTAAAGGTTTCCTTGCAAGATTGAATTATTATGATTTGACAAGGATAGACCTTACCCGTGTAAGAAGTAATTCTACTGGTGCCGATTATGATGAAAAGAGCTTGTCTGCTGAGTTTGCCCGAGTAGATATCTATAGTTACATCACTAACACGGTGAAACGTCTCCTACGCCCTAAATCCGGTATTCCCCGTAAAGGTATCTTGATATTTACAATGTTTACCCTGGAAGCTCAAATGATTGCTTCTGCTATTCCTGGAAGTGCTTTTGTCAGTGGTGAAACTCCGGCTACTGAACGAGATAGGATTCTTGGAGATTTCAAATCTGGGAAAATAAAAGTTCTCGCCAATGTCGGTGTGTTAACAACCGGCTTTGATTATCCTGAGCTTGATACTGTTGTTCTTGTGCGTCCTACAAAATCCCTATCTCTCTATTATCAGATGGTAGGTCGTGTTATTCGTCCAGCTCCCGGTAAAGAGGGGTGGTTGATTGATTTGTGTGGAAATTACAGACGCTTCGGAAAAGTCGAGGATCTACGTGTTGAACAGCCGGAAAAAGGAAAGTGGTGTGTCATGAGCCGCGGCCGGCAACTAACTAACGTTTACTTTTGATTATCATGTTTTGGAAAAAATATAAGAAGAAAGAGAAAAAGATGCCACTTTTTGAAAAAGCTGGTGTCAAGGTGGAAAAGCAACCAAACTTGAAAGAGAAGTTGGATAAGAAGTTCAGCATGTTTATCCGGCTAAGAGATACGATGCCGAACGGATATTTCTGCTGTATTTCATGCGGGCAAGTGAAACCGTTCAAACAGGCTGACTGTGGCCATTATATTAATCGCCAACACATGAGTACGCGCTTTGATGAGATGAACTGTAATGCCCAGTGCCGGCACTGTAACCGTTTTATGGAAGGTAACATTCAAAGTTACCGTCGTAGGCTTGTAGCGAAGTATGGAGAGAAAAGAGTGCTTTTGCTTGAATCGAAGCAGCAAGATTACCGTAATTATTCAGACTTTGAGTACAAGGAGTTAATAAAGTATTATCAGGCTGAGATAAAAAGGTTGAAAAAAGAAAAAGGTTTGTAGCCCTTTTAATAATATGGACGGAGGATATATAAAACTAAGCCGCAAGTTCTTCTCGAATGAGTTGTGGAATGAAGCCCGGACTTTTAGCAGTTGCGAAGCGTGGTTGGATTTAATACAATCTGCACGATTTGAGGCAACGCCCCGAAAGGTGAGTATCGGAGGTCGAGAAGTGTCCTATCAACGTGGGCAGTACCCAGCATCCATAAGATTCCTGTCACAGCGTTGGCAGTGGACTGAAAGGCGCATCAGAACTTTTCTTTCCTATTTGAAAAAAGAAGGAATGATTGAGGTTAGCAATGATCAGGGTGTTAATATCATCACATTGTGTAAGTATGATGAATATAATACAAGTGACACAGCAGATGACACAGCAAATGACACAAGTATGCAAAAGGAAATCAATGATTTACGCGAACAAGTGACACAGCTATTGACACAGCAAATGACACACCCTATGGAAGAGCGACACACGGGTGACACAAATACTAAGAAAGGGAAGAAAGAAGAGAAAGAAAATACTCCTAACGGAGTATCAAAGAAAGACGCGGCTAAAGCCGCTACTCTCAAAAGAAAACATGATTTTGGTGAATCTCTCATTCCTTTTGTGGCTAAGTATGGGAAAGAAATGATACGAGCTTTTTTTGATTATTGGTCTGAGATGAATAAAACCTGTACAAAGATGAGGTTTGAGCAACAACCGACATGGGAAGTTGCGAAACGTCTTGCTACATGGGCAAATAAAGATAAAACTTATGAAAACAATCGAAGCACAGGGGCAAGCAAGCAGGAAGCTAATGAATACGCATTGCAACTCCTTAACGACTGTATTCAGCAAAGAGAGCAAGGCCTTTTTGATGAAATACCCAAACCGTTCTGATGTAGAGAGGGCGTATGCTCCCAATTTGTGGGGATATACTTTGAATAACCCAGAAAGAGCTTATATGGCTGAATGTCCCACACTTCTAATTTATGATAAATTGTATGGTGAAGGTAGCTCAACAATCTGGATTCACATACATGTAACGGCCTTGTATGGTGCTTCACCAAGTAAAGACAAAGAACTTGTAAATAGTATTGCCATATTCTCTGAAACCTTTTCAGCCGAGGTGAGGCTATATAAATTGTCTGAACTCATGCTTTTCTTTGGCAGATATAAGGCTGGAAGATATGATAATTCTTATCAATCGTTTGATACCAAGAGAATCGGTAACGCTTTTTTTAAAGAATTCCTACCACAATGGAGAAATGAAATAGCATTGTATATTCATAGGCAACAGCAGGAGGCTTACTTAGAAAGAAGGGAATTGCCTAAAGGTTATGTAATTCCTAAAGGTTACAATCCTGACACTTGGTATAGAGAGCGTTTAAAACGAGGTGAAATAAAAGCAATTGAACCATGAAGTTAACAATATACTGGAAAACCAAAAAAGCTGAATGCATCAAGCATATAAGAAAACGATTTAATATCCCGTTTGGCATGACCGTTAATGGTGAAACGGTAGCTGATATCAAAGACGAAGATATGGAATTGCTTCGTGAAACTGAAAAAATAGGTTTCATTCAGATACGTCATAAACCCTTATAAAATGGCGTTAAAATGGCGAAGTTTCTGTTTGCTTATCTTGTCAATTTACGATAACTTTACTGATGTAAGGAACTAAAAGTCAAACCAATATAAAAAAAT
>ENA-UOJT01002543-UOJT01002543.1-human-gut-metagenome-genome-assembly--contig:-C15-NODE-2543-length-10535-cov-5.928340_pt1 | contig 10535 bp, 8 predicted proteins | sample MGYA00242357_ERZ723904 | MGnify/ENA metagenome assembly ERZ723904 | reverse complement strand
CTCGCAGAATTTATAATTATATACAAATCCTTAAAAACTTTTTTAAAACGCTTGACAAAAGTTAAGAAACGGTATATACTGTAATCAAGTTAAATAAAGCGTTTTATAAAAGCTGATATTTAACTACTTCCACCAAAAGAATAATTCTGCAAAGGAGAGATAATTATGTTACAGCAGGTAATGACAAATCCCAAGGAAATCACTTTTCGTGAGGTTTCCGTTCCCGAAATCACGGCGGAGCAGGTGCTTGTAAAAATCAAAAGAATAGGCATCTGTGGTTCTGACATCCATGTTTATCACGGAAAGCACCCATTTACCAGCTACCCCGTGACACAGGGACACGAAGTATCCGGCGAGATTGTAAAGCTCGGCGAAAATGTAAAGGGTTTTACCGTTGGTCAGAAGATAACCATTCAGCCTCAGGTGGTATGCGGAGAATGCTATCCTTGCCGTCACGGAAAGTATAATCTGTGTGAAAAGCTTAAGGTTATGGGATTCCAGACCACAGGTACAGCGTCGGAATATTTCGCTGTTGACGCTGCAAAGGTAACGGCTCTCCCCGAGGAAATGTCCTATGATGAAGGTGCAATGATAGAGCCGCTTGCCGTTGCGGTACACGCAGTAAAGCGTGCGGGCGATGTCAAGGGAAAGATAGCCGTGCTGGGTGCGGGTCCTATCGGTATTCTTGTCGCACAGACCGCGAAGGGACTGGGCGCTGAGAGCGTCATGATAACAGATGTAAGTGACCTTCGTCTTGAGAAAGCAAAGGAATGCGGCGTTGATTTCTGCGTGAACACCAGAAAAAAAGGATTTCGGCGATGCAATGCTTGAGGATTTTGGTCCTGACAAGGCAGATGTAATTTATGACTGCGCCGGCAATGACATCACCATGGGACAGGCAATAAAATACGCAAGAAAAGGCAGCTCAATAATCCTTGTTGCGGTATTTGCAGGAATGGCAAATATTGACCTGGCTGTCCTCAATGACCATGAGCTTGACCTCAACACCTCTATGATGTACAGAAATGAGGACTACATTGAGGCTATCCGCCTTGTGAATGAGAATAAGGTGTTGCTCAAACCGCTTATCTCAAAGCATTTTGCGTTCAAGGACTACAAGGCTGCGTATGAGTACATAGACGCAAACAGAGAAACTACCATGAAGGTAATAATGGATATTGACAAGTGACCGACTGTGAGGGGTGGGCTATGAAAGAGAATGATACCAATATAAAAGTACCGTTTATCAGCAAGCTGGCTTACGGAATGGGAGATGTGGGCTGTAATTTCAGCTGGATGTTCGTCGGCAATTTCCTTATGATTTTCTATACTGATGTGTTCGGAATAAGCATGAGCGCAGTTGCCGCACTAATGCTTTTTTCAAGGTTCTGGGACGCAATAAATGACCCGATAGTCGGCGGTCTTACAGACAGTACAAATACACGTTGGGGAAGGTACCGTCCGTGGCTGCTTATAGCTGCACCGCTTACGGCGGTAGTTCTTATTGCATCATTTTGGGCACATCCCGATTGGAATGATACTGTGAAGATTGTGTATATGATAATCACCTACTGCATACTCGTTCTGGGATATACCTGTGTAAACATTCCCTACGGAACGCTTTGCGGCGCTATGACGCAGAATATTGAAGAACGTGCAAAGATAAACACATTCCGCTCTGTAAGCGCAATGATTGCGATAGGTGTGATTAACATCATAACCATACCGCTTATTTCAAAGCTCGGTAACGGCAGCGATCAGCAGGGCTACTTGCTTGTTGCGATTCTTTACGGTATCATTTTTGCATTATGTCATATTTTCTGCTTTGCCAAAACAAAGGAGGCTGTCACAGTCCCGGAAAAGAAGAAGATTCCCATTAAGCTGCAGATTAAAACAGTTGCACAAAACAAGCCCTATCTGCTTGCGCTGATTGGACAGTTTCTTTTCGGCGTAACCTTATATGGCAGAAATGCAGACGCTTTGTATTACTTTAAGTATGTTGAGGGCAGCGAGACCTTGTTTACAACCTATTCGTTGGTAATCATTATACCATCCATCATAGGAGCAGGTCTGTTCCAGATACTGTTTAAGCTAACGGAAAATAAAGGCAGAACCGCATCTATTCTCGCATTCTGCACCGGTGTTTCTATGCTCTCTCTTTATCTGTTCAGCCCTGTGGAGTCTGCCGTTGCTTTCTACATTTTCTCGGGACTGACGCAGTTCTTTTTTGCGGGATTTAATACAGCCATCTATGCGATAATTCCTGATTGCGTTGAATACGGAGAATGGAAAACAGGCATAAGGAATGACGGATTCCAGTACGCATTCATTTCACTCGGAAATAAGATTGGAATGGCAATTGGCACATCAGTCCTTGCCGCAGCACTAAGCTGTGCCGGTTTTGAAGCAAATATAAAGCAGAATGAAGCTGTTCTGTCTATAATGAAACATAGCTTTTCAACTATTCCGGGAGTGCTTTGGATAATTACGGCGGTGGTTCTGTTCTTCTATCGGCTTAATAAAAAATCCTACAACAAAATTGTGGATGAAATCAAGGAAAGGAAGGCTGAAAATGTTTGATATAGCTGCTTTAGGCGAGATACTTATAGATTTTACCATGCAGGGCTTTAACACGCAGGGACAGCGAATTTTTGCTCAGAATCCCGGAGGCGCCCCCGCAAATGTGGCGGCGGCTGTCGCTAAGTTAGGCGGAAAAGCTGCTTTTCTGGGCAAGGCAGGAGATGATATGCACGGACATTTCCTGAAAGACACATTGATGTCCTGCAATATAGACTGCACAGGTTTTTCGCTCAGCAAGAATTATTTCACGACTCTTGCCTTTGTTGATGTAAAGACCAATGGTGAGCGTGAATTCTCCTTTGCAAGAAATCACGGAGCAGATAAGATGCTGGCAGTCGAGGAAATCCCTGAGGATATAATCACACAGAGCAAAATTCTGCATATTGGTTCAATATCCCTTACAGATGAGCCTTGCAGGTCTGCAACGGTTTACGCAGTAAATACTGCAAGACAGAACGGAGTGATAGTATCCTATGACCCAAATTTCCGGGCTTCTCTCTGGAAAGATAAAAACGAAGCCATTAACACTATGAGAAGCATGATACAGTATGCTGACTTAATGAAGATTTCCGAGGAAGAAACAGAACTGCTAACAGGCAAAGCAGACTATACCGAAGCAGCTGATATCTTAATCGGACAGGGTGTGAAAATAGTGGCAGTGACTCTTGGAAAGAAGGGTGCATTCGTTAGGACAGAAAAAGGCGGTATTCTTGTAAAGGGCTTCACTAACAGTGCTGTTGATGCAACAGGAGCAGGCGACGCATTTTGGGGAGGATTTCTTTACAAACTGGCGGAGAGCGGAAAAAAACTATGCGAACTTACGCCGGAGGAAGTGTCCGAATTTGCCGATTTTGGAAACGCTTCAGCAAGCGTTTGCGTTGAGAACTATGGTGCCATACCCGCAATGCCTACGCTGGAACAGGTTCTCAAAAAACAGAAGGAAGAGAGGCAGAAATAATATGTCTATGGACGATAATTTCACAGGAATTCAGCACATCGGTATCCCTACGAACGACATAGAGGCAACGATTGCGTTTTATCAGAAGTTGGGTTTTATCCCTGTACTTAGAACCGTAAATGAGCAGGCAAATGAAAAGGTTGCATTTTTAAGATTGCACAATTTGACTATCGAAACCTATGAAAACAAGGCGGCTGAAATGAAAACAGGGGCAATAGACCACATTGCGATAAATTGCGTGTCAATAGAAGACGCTTTTTCCTACATAAACAAAGAAGGTCTTAACACCACATCGGATACGATACATTTCCTGCCGTTCTGGGAACATGGTGTACGTTTTTTCGCAATTGAAGGACCTAACTGCGAGAAGATTGAATTCAGTCAATTCCTATAAGTCAGAGATAACTTAAAAGACGGTTGTTATTAGGAAGTGATGATTTCTTTTTGGAGAGATCAATCTGCTGCTGTCCAGCGGAAAAACTTAGCACACCTAACGGAATGGGAGATTTGGTACATTAGCAAAAATTCAAACTGCCGCTTTAGCTTGAACAAGGTTTTGGATAACCTCGGTCAAGACCAAAGCGGCAGCCTTTTTGCTTTATTTAGAACGGCACAATTTCGTGAGTTGGAAAGTCTGTATGGCGAACAGAATGAGCATCTCAGAACAGCCTGTGTTCTCCGGCAAGGAAAATACTGTCCGCTGCCTTGCCTTCGGTTTCAAAAATGACGATAGTGTTTTTCCCGATTTGCAGCAACGGAGCGGGAATGTACAATCTTTTCTGCGGACCTATCTCCCAGAAACGCCCGATGTTAAAGCCGTTCACAAACGCGCAGCCCTTGCCGAAACCGTCAGTGTCAAGGAACGTGTCGCAGGGTTCGTCTATGTCAAGTTCAAACCTGTAAAATGCAGGGGTATTCTCGATATATCCGATGCCGAAATCTAACGCCGCTATCTGCCTTTCGTCCAGCGGCAGCGGGTAAATCTCAAAACCGAAGTGCCTGTGGTCGTTGATTTTCACGCCGCCGGAAATTCCCTTGCGCTGGTTTTCAAGACCTGTGCCGAAATTCTCGCGTCCGGTATTTTCGCACAGCAGGTCGATAATACCGCTGGTGCGCTTTTGCTGCGGCTCGAATTTCTCCCACATATTCTCAGCAAACGCCGTATAAACAAATTCGCCGTTGTGATAGCACTGAACTCTGTCCGCGGCGCCCTCCAGCCGTATCTCGCTGACAGTTTCAATGTCCCTGATTTTCGTTCGGTAAAGGATATAGCCGTAATCCTGTCCGATATCCTCCATTGTCAGGGGATACGAGGATTTCACCGGGACGCTTATTTTGTCAAGCACGGAAAACAAGTCCGTCTTTCCCGTGCAGGAAATTCTGCCGTAAGCCCTACGCCTGATTTCAGTTGTGAGCGGGATTTCATGTATATCGGTATATTTTGCGATAACCTCTTTAAAAAGACGGTATTTTTCGGTAATCTGCCCGTCCTCTGTAAGAGGCGCGTCATAATCGTACGAAGTAACGTCTCCGGTTTTGCTGCCGCCGTTTCTGCCGCTCATAAAGCCGAAATTCGTTCCGCCCTCGAACATATAGAAATTCACGCTGCCGCGTTTTAGCAGCTCGTCAAGCTCTGACGCCGCCTTCTCGGGAGAGGTGGTGTGATGCTCCTCGCCCCATGCGTCAAACCAGCCGTTCCAGAACTCCATGCACATGAGCGGCTTATTTTCGCCGATGTATTTTCTCATCTGTCCGAACTGCCATTCTGCTCCCGAACCGAAATTACCCGTGGGCAATGCTCCGTTCAACATACCCGATTTGAATATCGGCTCGCTCCACGGCCCGTCCGAAGTCACAAAGGGGACGGTCACGCCCAGTTCACGCAGCGTATCCCGAAGAAATTCAAGATATGCGGTGTCGTTCCCGTAGTAGCCGTATTCGTTTTCTAGCTGCACGAGTATCACCCCACCGCCTCTGTCGCACTGATGTGGGACAAGCTTTGGAATAAGCACGCTGTAATACTCTTTTACCGCATTGAGATACGGCTCATAGCTGCATCGCAGGCGCATATTCCTGTCCCTAAGCAGCCATGCGGGCAATCCGCCGAATTCCCACTCGGAGCAGATATACGGCGACGGGCGGATAATTATGTACAGACCCATCTTTTCCGCAAGATGAATGAAGCGCTCAATGTCATGCATTCCGTCAAAGCGGAAATTACCCTTTTCCGGCTCGTGGAAATTCCACGGGATATAAGTTTCAACGGTATTACAGCCCATATTCACCAGCTTTTCAATCCTGTCCTGCCAGTATTCCGGGACTGTTCGGAAATAATGGAACGCGCCCGAGATGATTTTAAACGGCTCTCCGTTTAGATAGAAGTTATCCCTTATTTCAAGCATTACTGCGCCCCCGGTCAGTATTCTATTGCGTCAAGGGTGAATGTTCCGCTTACCACTGCGATCTTCACGGTATGCTTGCCCCCCGGAACATTGAACCAAGCGCTGCACTGCCTTGCCTTTGACCCCGTGGAGGAGCAGGTCTTGAGCAGCTTTCCGTCAACATAAACCTTGATTTTATATGCGTCGGATTGACCTATAAGCGAGAACCTGCTGCCAGTAAAGCTGAACTGCATTGTCTTTGCCTTTTCGCCCTTTGCTACTGTCGCACGGGAGATTGTTCTGTTGAAATGAACGTACTGGTCGGGAACAGTTCTGTACCAGTCGCCCTTGTAGGTGATGGAAGCGTCATGGTCATCCACTCGGGTGATGGTGGATTGATAGCCCTTGACCGGGGATACCTTTAGGTTGTCGAAAATATTGTTGTACAGACCGCTGCCTATTGAGATACGACCGGAGTTTGCAAAAGCTGTTTCGTCCTTATAGGAAACAAGCTTTTTGCCGTCCAGATATGCAATTATTTTAGTACCTGCCGCAGTGATCTTCACATTGTGCCATGCGGAGGAGTTGAACTTCTTTACAGTACCGCTGGAGAGGGTGACGGTATTTTTTCTAAGCTCCCAGCGTCCGTTGGGGTAAACTTTTAAACTGTAACCGTTTTCCGCAGACCAGGAATCAAGCTCTGCCGTGAGATAGCGCACGCCGAACGCGACATAGTTGTCAGACGCTTTGCCTGCAAACTTGAAATCTATCTTCGCCGAATAGTTGCTCCAGCGGTCATCGCCCAGCGATGTTATAGGGTTCGGGGTACTTCTGTACCGCCAGTCGGTAGGCTTGTTGTCCGCATTAATCATCTGCATGAGCACCTTGTTCCCATCGACCTCTGCGACCTCGAATGCTCCGCCGTAATCGGTGGTGTAAAGCGGCGCATTTCCTCTTGATGCAAGGAACTCGTCTGAGTACTCAAACTTATCGGTGTAGCTAAGCTTGAGCGGAGTGTCCTTGTAGGAGCAGTTATATACAGACGAATCAGCCGTTTTGTCAAGCGTAGTGACAGTTACTATGGAATAGGGCTTTACTTCAATGGAATAAGCGTACCCACCTTTTGTCTTTACCGGCTGATATGCGGCAATCTTCTTGAAATAGTTTGCGTCGTAAGCCTGACCCTTATCCGGACCTCTGGTTTCCCAGACATAAACGGGCGCGTCTGCCTTTGTCATATTATCAAGGGTGAACGTGTAATTACGCTGCTCGTTGCTGTCGTTGCATATAACGATAGAGTAATCGCCGGTGGCTGTGTCGGTAACTGTCATGTAGTTATTCGTGGTCTCGGAAATGGCGTGGGATTCCTTGCCGTCACCGAAGCACGCGCTGTCTATGTAACGCCAGCCGTTCTTCATGAACATCGTGAAATGCGCCGAAGTCCAGATTCCGCAGTCAGCTTCGTAATAGCCGCTCCACGGAGTCTGCGCGTTCAGCAGGGACTTTGGGAAATACTTCGCGCCAGAATAATACGCTGCCACCGCTGGCTGATATTCGTACATTGTCATTCTGCCGTTGTAGTAGGCGTTGATTATTCTGTTGCATACGTCAAGCGCGCCGTTTGTGCCGTTAAGACCGCTGCCGTTGCTGTTCACAGCAAGCTTTGCGATATTTGTGGAGGCTACGCCCTCGGTATACCAGACCTCCTTGCCATAGTCCTTGTTGAGCGCCTTTACAGCGTCGTTTGCCCATGTGTTGTAATGCTCCCCGAGAATATCTACCGCATCACGGAGCTTCTCGTTTTTTGTCATTTCCTTTGCGATATTCCATGAGCCTATCTCGTCAGAAGCAACTATCTTTATCGCGCCGTAATCGTAGCGCTCATCAGTTTCGTTTTCGAGCATGTCAGCGAAATAAATTATCCATTCGGTATCAACCTTTGCGGCTTCGTTAGAGTCGGCGCTGATGTGGGTAAACTTTATGCCGTAGGTGTCATAAGCCTTGTCTAAAGCTGCTTTGTACCACTTGTAGCGCGCCTTAAAGCCGTTTTCCTGAGAAACGGAGAACGCGTCTGTGACCCACTTGGGCTCGCCCCAGCGGAGCAAATCCACCGAAATGTCAGGGTTAATCGAAAGTGCGTCCGCCGCAAACATAAAGCCTGCGCCCCTTGTCACGTCAGCTTCCTCGTCTTCCGAACGCATGATGGAGGGTTCTGTTCCCGAGGAAGAATTTACGTCCGTTCCGAATTCTATTTTGACATGGGTAAGCCCTGCGCCGTAATCCGGCTTGAACAGCAGGTTCATTATCTCCCAGTAAGCCTTTGGGTTTTTGGCTTTGTAATCCATGAGCAGGCGCGATGAATTGTTGCCGGTGATAACGCCAAGCCCCCTGTACACCGTACCTTCGTCCATGTTTGTTGTGCTGCCGTCAACGAGTACCTGCTTGTATTCGGAATTGACCGTCGCAGGTAGGATTTTGATGACCTCTTTTGCTTCTGAAGCTGACGCCATAAGTGTGACCTCCGTTTGGTTCTGCCCGATGATGTCATGACCACTCGCAGTCTTGCTGACCAGAACGGAAAGGCATAATACGGCCGCTATGATTTTTTTGATATTCATGAGGGATATCTCCTTTCGCACTTATTATCATTATTATATCTGAATCCGGCATATCGTTCAATAAACAATCTGTCGGTTTTTATAGAAAATCTGCTGTAAGTCATTGAATTGATCGCAGTTTTGTGATATACTGTTTACGAGGTGATATTGTGGCAATTATAGAACACGCAGGCTATTACGAAGATCCGATGCCCGGGGTAAGCCATGAGCATTTCTGCTGTGAGCTGATGTACATTACAGAGGGAGAGCTTGACATTACTGCAAAGGAAACCTATCATATATACGCAAACGACCTTGTGCTGATAAAGAGTAGCCAGCATCACAGGGTTCGTGTGACGACAAGTGCGGAATACCACCGATACATCGTCATGATAAATCCGTGGGAGCTGAGAAATCAGCTTGTGCGCCCTGACCTTTTTGCAATGCTCACCGACACAAGCAAGGAGGGTATCATCATAGTGCGTAATGATCCGGAGTTGCGCAGTGGGTTTGATAAGATGACCGATATTTTCACCAATGGTGCGAATATCTACACAGAGCTTGGCGCTGCACTTGAGATCATTTCCGTGGTGTATGAGCAGATAAAGCCGCATAAAGAAGAGCGACCTGACAGCGCACAAAAACAGCTCGCGGAAATGGTGCGTCTTTTTATTGAGCGAAGCTACGCGGAGGACATAAAAATCGCTGATATAGCCGCTGAAAACTTCGTGAGCGTCGGATATCTAACTCATGTGTTCAGCGCCGAAACAGGAATGCCGCCGAGGGAATATCTGTCCCATATCCGCTGCACAAGGGCGTATGAGCTTATTCGGCACACCGCAATGAAATTCACGGACATTTCCGTGGCTGTCGGTTTCTGCTGTTCAAATGATATGAGCAGGAAGATACGGGAATATTATGGATTGACGCCGACTCGGATAAGAAAAGGAGCGAAGGGCTGACAGTTGAATCAAGTGAAAAGCCGTGATTGTCCGACAGATTTTTCCATAAAAAACACCTGCTGTTTCGTGCGGGGGACAGGCGGTTTTGCAATGGCAGCGAATGTGGTTGGTTGTTCCTATCGAAAAGCAAGGTGGAATATTTCAAGAACAGAGCAAGTTGTCAGAACAACTTGCCGTCAGTGGTACGAATAACTTCTTTTGTACTGCATTTCACTTCTGTTTCCGTGTCAAATTACACTGCTGCTGACACCACGATTAGCGTGCTCAACATACCGCGTTGCCGGTGTATATTCGCGAACAGTTGGTCGTGGAAGAACACCGTGTTAAGCTTCTTGTTTGCGAATAAGCATTCAAACGGCATTTCGTACCTTCTCACATCCACAAAGTTGTTCCGGTCATTTGTTGTGCTGTCCGAAATTATCGCGTAAACTTTACAGAATGAATGTGATATAAAACGCTGCAGCTTTCACTGCGGCACCTGAACTTATAACCTATAATCCCGACCTATCCTACCGAACCACCAAGCACAACCTCCCTCCAACAACGCACCACTCGAACCGAACTTTTGAACTGGGCGGAGGGATCCAACTATGTTAGGCAAAATAGACATTATGCCCAAAATCAGAAATGCACTTCCGTAGATATTTTTTGAGGGAAAATGGACTTGAACCCAATTACCAATGTGCTGAAAATCGGGGCTAATGGTTGCCCGGAAAGCAACTCTGATACCGACCTGCAGAGCAAATCGGCAGCCGATAAAAACGAAGCATCTTAAAATAATGATCAAACAATGATCAAATGAACTTTTCCGGAAATAGAGAATCCCCCGAACGGCTTTGTAAAGCCATTCGGGGGATTTGCGTCTGGTGACCCGTACGGGAATCGAAAGTCTTTTCGTGATTTTCGTATCTTTATGCGAATTGTGGAATTTCGCATGATAGAGCCGTTTGCAGCAGCTTACAGCAAATGCGTTTTTCGTAACTTTTTGTATGTTTTTGCGGGAATAATGATCAAATAATGATCAAAAATTTGCTCATAGTAACAGGTCTGTGGAAGC
>ENA-UOJT01002542-UOJT01002542.1-human-gut-metagenome-genome-assembly--contig:-C15-NODE-2542-length-10535-cov-8.895515_pt1 | contig 10535 bp, 3 predicted proteins | sample MGYA00242357_ERZ723904 | MGnify/ENA metagenome assembly ERZ723904 | reverse complement strand
GGACGCGCTCGGTGCGGACGGCGCACAGACGGCCGAAAAAAGCCGGTTTTATAAGTTTTCAGTAAAGTACAAATAAAATATACTTATTCTGATATCAAAAATACGGTGTTATATTATTGCAAAATTCCTAAAAATATGCTAAAATATGCGTACCGAAACGATATTTGTGTTATTGATCGCTTTATCAATTAATATATACATTGACTGATAAAGCAAAAGATCATAATGGGAAATATCGTCGGGAGCGGGGAAAAAGCGCGTCGCGTACGCGCGCATGGTGAGATCGTAATAACGAAATATACGGAAATACGATCGGTAGTGCCGGCATCACCGTTTTTGTGCTTGTTCGTTCGTCGGCGGAGATCGGGAGGAGTATAATGAAATCAGGGATCAAAGGCATTTCGCTCGGCAGGGCGTTTCTCGTCGTGCTGGGCGCCGTGTTCGTGACCGCCGTCTTTTTCATGGTGGCGCTCTCGGGCATCGGAGCGGGAACGGTCGCGCACGCCGAGCGGTATGACGTTACCGCGACGGAGCGCAACATATCCGCGGGCGTGACGGAAACGGAGTACTTCACCAACACTACGTCCAACGATGATCAGGTGGTGGCGTATGCCGTGGAGATCGATATGTCCGTAAACACGCTCATCGCGGGTTACAAGGACTACGACACGAGCGGCGAATGGGGCTTGCAGACCGTGCGCGAGCAGGCGGCGGCCGCGTCCGAGGCGCGTAACGCGAATATCGTGGTCGCGGTCAACGGCGACTATTTCAACATGGGTACCGGTGAGCCGACGGGCGCGCTGGTAATGGACGGGGAAGAGGTGCACGCATCCAACGGGCGCCCCTATTTTGCCGTGTTGAAGGACGGCCCCGCGGTCATACGCGAAGGCGAGCTGCGGGGCGACGAGGCGGAGGCCATCGGTTCGCCCATGGTGCTGGTGCGTGACGGCGAGATAGTCGCGGACGAAGCGGACACCGTCAAACAGCCGCGTACTGCCGTGGGCATCAAGGCGAATGGCGACGTGGTCATCATCGTGGCGGACGGGCGACAGACGCCCTATTCGAGCGGCTACAATTACTACGACCTCGCCGTGAAGTTCAAGGAAGCCGGCTGTGTGGATGCGGTCAACCTGGACGGCGGCGGCTCTACTACGTATCTCGCCAAGTACGCGGGCACGGACGAGCTGACGCTCTCCAACAGCCCTTCGGACGGGCAGGAGCGTTCGGTATCGACCTCTCTTTTCGTCGTTTCCCGTGCGGAAGCGACGGGTGTGTTCGGCTCCGTCGAGATGACTCCGGACAATCAGGTCTACACTCCCGGTTCGGCGGTGACTCTCAACGCCGTGGGTGCGGACACCAACGGTTTTGCCACGGCCATACCGGAGGGCGTGACCTGGCAGGTATCCGACGACTCCATGGGCAGCGTGACGGCCGCACGGTCGGATGACGGCGGCATGACGGTCACGTTCGATGCGGCTGCCGAAAAAACGGGCACCGTCACCGTCAGCGCGGTCTACGAGGGAAAGATCGTGGGAGACGCGGACATCGTGCTGCAATGGCCGGACAAACTGACGATGACCAACAGCGTGTACTCTCTGGACTTCGGTGAGCGCACGGATTTCGGCATCACGGCGTACTGGAACACGCGTGTGGTCGGACTGAAAACGGGCGACCTTGAGTGGACCGTGGGCGACACGGGAGTCACTGACGACGACGGTCTGCCCGTCGTGATAGGCGCGATGGACGGTGACGTGTTCGTGGCCGACGACGAAGCGACCAACGTGACGGCCACCGTCACCGCGACGTTGAAGCACAACGCGAGCGTGACCGTGTCGGCGGAAGTGTCCGTGGGACAGCTCCCCACCGTGGCGTGGGATTTCGAGGATGTGCGCGACGGTTCGGGCGAGGTCATACAGACCGCCGAGGAGTATTACACGACGACGGGCGATGACAGTCGTTTCGTCGTGACGACGGTGTCGAGCGGCGGCTCGGGATATACGACTTTGGGAAGCGCGCAGCTCGTAGATGCCGACACGGGCGAAGTGCGCGTCGGACAGCACGCCATGCAGATAAACTATGACTTCACGAACGCCGCGGCGACGGCGGGCGTGTATTTCGGCCCGCGCGAAGAGGTGACGATACCCGGTCATCCCACGGGCATAGGAATGTGGATATATGTGCCCGAAGGCACGCCCGATTTCTGGCTGCGCTCTTATCTGTACGGTTTCAATGAGGACGGTTCGCGCGCGCCCGGCAACGTGACGTGGGAGGACGTTCCCGCGTACGTCTGCAATTTCACCAACGCGGGCGATGAGCTGAAAGCGGGCTGGAATTATTACGAGGCCGATCTGACGGGATTTACGTCGCCCGCCTACACGTGGTCGCTGAGGGAGCAGACCTTCCGCATCATGTACACCAGCTCGACGGGCACCAACTCGGCCGGTTTCCTGTACGTGGATAACTTCCAGTTCGTCTACGGCGCGAACACGGATGACCTCAACGCGCCCGAGCTCGGTCGCGTCGCGCTGGACGGTATGGACGGCGAGGAGCTGACGGACGGCGCGGTCATAACGCGCAACACCTTCTCCGTCTACGCCGCGTTCAACGAGTTTGAGGAAACGTACGCGCAGGGCGTGAACGTGGAGGATCTCCACGTGTACGTGGACGGCAACGAGGTGCCGCTCGCGCTCGCGTCCGAGATAGAGCTGTACACGGATGACGTCACGCTCCCCGACGGCGAGCACGAGATAACCGTGGAGGTGAACGACAACTTCCGCAACACGGTCACGCGGTCCTTCTCGGTGACGGTGGCGGGCGGAGCTTCCTACGCGGGCGTGACGCTGTCGAGCAATGCGGCGGCGCCGTATCTCGGCTCGGGTTATCCGCTCGTGCTTTCCGCCGACCGTGCCGAAATGGTGGAGGAGATAACGGCGGACATACGCCTGGGCACGGGTCTGACGTTGGAATACGGCAACGTCGCCGAGGGCTTCGAGGTGACTGAGTGCCGACTCGTGCATGTCAACAACAACATATACAGAGTGACCGTGCGGCGAAGCGCGGATGCGACCGTGAGCGGGGAAGCCGCGCTCGCGACGCTGTACGTGCATTGCCCGACCGACCTTAACGAGGGCGCGACGCTGTCGTACTCGGTTGAGTCCTCTTCGGTGAGCTACGTCGAAGGTTTCCAGAGCGAAGTGCTCAATTCCTTCCACGCGCATGAAGACGGTACGGAGATACTCTCTTATTATTCCGTGACCGCAGACGTGATGATAGTGGGGTCGGACGGCGGCTACGTATACGTGACCGATCCCGAAGGCGCGCCCGCGTCGGGCGTGCACGTGACGGTGGACGGCGCGGAGATAGGCGTGACGGATGCGGAGGGCAAACTGTTCACGGACGTATTCGTGGGCGAGGTGTGCAGTAAGACCCTCGCGGTGTACTCGGACGCGGGTTACTCCTTCGGATCGATCGTCAACGGCGTGCTCCCGGGCGGTGAGTCGACGGAGGGCACACCTTCCGCGCAGCCCGCGTTCGTGCGCTCGGTGGCGACGGAGAACGGCAACACCGAGCAGCGCATCGTGTGGATGATCAATCCGCTCGCGGCCGACGCCGACAAGGCGTTCGTGAAATACGCGACGGCGGCGGACTACGCCGAAAAAGGCGAGGCGGCCTTCGTCACGATCGAAGCCGAGCACGTCGTCATGGAATTCACGGACGGCTACGCGGTGGGCATCGATTCCTGCCTGATGACCGATCTGGAACCCGGCACGGAATACGTGTACGTGGCGGGCAACGGCACGGTGTGGTCTGCGGTCAAGACGTTCTCCACCACCCGCAGGTACGACACCACCGATCTCATAGTCATAGGTGACACACAGTCGGACGACCCGGGAGTGCTCGAAGCCATAGGCGGCAGCATAGCCGGCAGCGGCGTGGACTACGACTTTGCGATACAGACGGGCGACTTCGTGGACAGCGGCGGATCGTACGCGCTGTGGGACAGCATACTCTCCGTGTTCTCGGAATACCTGTCCGATATCGACTTCGTTCAGGTGTTCGGCAACCATGAATACGAGGGCAATACGGACGGCAGGTTCCCCGAAACGGTGAACTTCACGCCGGGCAGCGACTATTATTCCGTGACGTACGGCAACGTGTACGTGGCGGTGATCAACTGCTACATGGAGAGCGACATGAAAGAGGCGGTGGAGTGGATACGCGCGGACGCGGCCAAGAGCGACGCCACGTGGAAGATACTCACGTTGCATCGTCCGCCCTATTACACCAACGTCATCGGCGGTAGCGAGAACTCGCACGCGCTCCTGCCCGCGCTCGTGGACGAGGCTGACTTCGACGTCGTGTTCTCCGGACACGATCATTCGTTCGCGCGCACCGAGCCGCTGACGGGCGGCGAGGTCGATCCCGAGCACGGCGCGGTGTACTACATCGTGGGCGCTGCGGAAAAGGGCGGCAAATACGAGATAACGGACGACCCGTCCTTCCACTTCGCAAAAGTGAGCGGTGATTTCAACGCGATGTATCTTTCGGTGTCCGCCGACTACACGCAGATGACGATAAACGCTTACGCTCTCACGGACGAGGGTACGTTCGAGCTGTTCGACTCGTACACCGTTCACGACGGCAGTCACCCCGATGAGCACGCTTACGTGTACGACGCGGCGAGCGGCAAGCTGACGTGTACTTACTGCCACTACGAAACGACGCCCGAGGCGATATCGTTCGGCGGTCTGGTCGAGGATACCGATGGCAACAACATGTTCTTCACGGCGGGCGTTCCGCAGACGGGCTGGATATCCGTGGGCGAGGACCTGTATTACTTCGGCGCGGATAAGCTGGGCGCGCGCGGCGAGCTGACCATCCCCGCCATGGAGTATCCCGAGAACGGCGACATGCGTTTCGAGTTCGACAACGGCAAGCTGGTGGGCGGCGACACGCGCTGGTACGGCGACAGGTATTACGTCAACGGCAGGTTCATCACGGGCTGGGCGCAGATAGACGGCGACATCTATTGCTTCGCCACTGGCAACGAATTGCAGGACGGCAGGGTGATAGGCGACAAGCTCACGGGCTACTGCTGCGTGCGTGTGAACACTCAGCCATATTGGACGAACTATTACTTCTATTTCGCCGAGGACGGCAAGCTCATCTCGGGCGACTTCCATAAACGAAGCGAAGGCAACTACTCTCTGCCTGAGGCCGTGGCGCGCGCGGACGGCAGCATACAGATCAGATACGTCTGGAACTCCTGGGCTACGGTGAACGGCGAGCGGTATTACTTCGCCGCCGACGCGAGCATGGTCACGGGAGACGTCGTGATAGACGGCGTGAAATATCGCTTTGCGGACATGACGGGCGACCCGCGCGAAACGGACAGCGGCAAGTACCTGGGAAGATATTACGACGTGACGTTCGATGACGGAACGGGTGAGCCGTTCTCCGCCGAGGTGTTCGAGGGCGAGCGCGTGACGCTCCCGTCCGACCCGGTGAAAGCGGGCAACAGCGTCAAGACGTATGAGTTCGTCGGCTGGTACGAGGGCAACTCGCTCTTCGACGGCACGCAGGCGGTGACGCGCGACGTCACCCTCACGGCGCGCTTCGACGCGGTGTATTCGGCCGAATACGTAACGCTGACGGACGCTCTGGCCGCGCTGGATAACGCCGAGGGCGACGGGTCCGTCAAGGCCGCGTTGAAAGCAGTCGAAGCCGCGCTGGACGACATGACCGATACCGAAAAGGCGGACGCTCTCGCCGAGGGCGTCGATCTGACGGAGTATGAACGGCTGTACGCCGAGCATATGTACCACGACGTTACGTTCACGGACGGCGATCGTACGCAGACCGTCACGGGCGTTTTCGAGGGCAATGTCGTGACCGTGCCGTTCACGCCTTCCAAGGCAGGCAACTCCATAAAGGAATACGTGTTCGACGGCTGGTATGAAGGGGACGTCAAAGTCGATCTCACGCAGGGCGTGACGCGCGACATGACGCTCACCGCGCGGTACGTTGAGCGCGGAACGGAGCTTTTCGTCGAACTGACCGATAAGCTGGCTGCGATGGAGAGCAGCGCCGAGGGCGGCGACGCGGAAGACATAAAGAGCGCACTGCTCGTCGTCAAAGCGGTCTGCGACGGGCTGACCGAAGAGGAACTTGCGGATGCGGCTGTTCTGGGCGCGGATCTGACCGCGTACTCCGAACTGTATAATGAGTATATGTACCACGACGTGACGTTCACGGACGGCGATCGTACGCAGACCGTCACGGGCGTTTTCGAGGGCAATGTCGTGACCGTGCCGTTCACGCCTTCCAAGGCAGGCAACTCCATAAAGGAATACGTGTTCGACGGCTGGTATGAAGGGGACGTCAAAGTCGATCTCACGCAGGGCGTGACGCGCGACATGACGCTCACCGCGCATTACGTCGCGGTATACGCCGAGGAGTACGAAACGCTCGCGGTCGCGCTGGACGGTCTGGACGAGCTGACGGATGCGTCGACGGCGACGCGGTTCGAAAAGCTGACCGCCGTCAAACGCGCGTATGACGCGCTCACCGATACGCAGAAGACGGATGCGGCGGCGGAGGACGGACGCGTGGCTACCGCGCTCGGCATGATCGCGGACTACGACGAATTAGCCGCGAACGGAGCCGCCGACCTTGACGCCGCGCGTAATGTGCCGGACGCGTTCACGGCGCTCGCCGCGACGCTTGCGACGTTGGCCGCGGGAGCTTTCGTCGCCATGTTTAGGAGATGACCATGAAAAAGAAGATTTTATGCGCGGCTCTCGCGTTGGTGTCTGCGCTGATCGTTCTGTCGTTCACGGCGTGCGGGCCGGAGGGCTTCGCACGCGTGCAGGACGCATACTCGCGCGTGGACGAGGCGATCCGCATAACGGCAGAAGTCCTCGTGCTCGCTGACGGCGAAAACGTCGCGTCCTCGCGGACGGTGTATACCCGTACGGATGCGGGCTACGACGCGGAGGACTCCGTGACGACACTCGCGCCCGTGGGATCGGACGAGATGTACGAAACGACCACCCGCACGTACTCGCTGACCGCGGAAGAGATGTCCTTCGGCGCGCTGCCCGACGAAACGGCGATGTCCGATCTGGAAACGGACGAGCGCGAGGACGGCATGGTCGTCACGGGCGTGTTGTCTGACGATGCGAAAGACGAACTGTGGGCTGACTCGGACGCCGCCGCGGGTGACGTGAGCGTGCGCTACGAGCTGTCGGGCGACGACTTCGTGTCCATGACTTTGTCCTACGTTTCGGCACACGGCAACAACGTCACCGTGACGGTGTCGTACGAATACAGATGATCCGTCCGACGGATGAAGTATTACAGAGGATTAAATAAATGACGGGAACGAAAAGTATGGGTAAGGTGTCGGTCATCATCCCTTGTTACAACTCCGCGCCATACCTCGGGACCTGCATGGATTCGGTGCTCGCACAGCACTATCCCGATATCGAGATCGTGTGCGTGGACGACGGCAGTACGGACGATACTCCGCAGCTGCTCGCCGAGTACGCGCGCTCTTATTCCGCGGTCACGGTGGTCAGCCTGCCTGCCAACGGCGGGCTTTTCGCCGCACGCATCGCCGGAGCACAACGGTCGACGGGCGACTATATCGCGTTCGTGGACAGCGACGACCGCATATCCTCCGATTGGATAGGCGCGCTCATCGGCGAGGCGGACAGGAGCGGCGCCGATCTCGTGTTTGGCGATATGCGTAAAACGGGCAGATCGGACAAAAAGCACATCGATCCGAACAGGGAATATTATCAGAACCTCGATCCCGTCATGCTGCGGGATATCGACACGGACGGCATGGGTATGCTGGACGAGTTTCTTAAAGCCCACGGGCTTTGTTCGCAGTACCACTACGTCTGGAACAAGCTGATATCGCGTGGGTTGTGGGAGGCGTGTCTGGACGACCTGGCGCGTCTGGACGCGTCGCACGGCCACCTGGTCATGGGCGAGGACATAGCGTTCTCCGCAACGCTGTTCTGCCATGCGTCGCACGTGCGCAACGTGCATCACGAAAACTACGTGTACTGCGTGCATGACTCGCAGAGCGTCAACACAAGCGACCTTGCCAAGTTCGACAAGAACGTGCGCGATCTGGCCGCCGTGTTCGATTACCTCGACGACCTCGTCGCGCGGTATGCGGGAGAAGGCAAGTACGCCGACGAACTGCTCATGTTCCGTCGCCGCTACGGCATCATATATCGTCGCATGGACAAACAACTGCGTTTGCCGAAAAAGACGATGGAAAAGCTGGACGAGATATTCGCGACGGAGGGCGGCGTACCCGACAAGGAGATACGTTCGGAATATTTCTTCTCGCTTGTCACCAACGCGGGCGCTATAGACGATGTGTGGCGCGATCTCGTGGACGAGCTGTTCTCTGACGACGTGAAAGTGGTCAGCTTCGACGTATTCGACACGCTGGTCGTGCGGCCTTTCTCCGACCCTGCGGACATATTCGTGTATCTGAACAAGCCCTTTACCGAGATCTTCGGCGCGCAGTCCTTCGTGGACTTCTCCTCTCTGCGAAGAGCTGCGGAGAACAAGTGCCACAAGGTGCAGAAAGCGCTGTACCCGGGCAGGGAAGAGCCGACGCTGGACGACATCTACGACATGCTTGCGGCGGACCACGGCTACGACCGCGAGAAACTGCGCGAACTGGAGCGCATCGAAACGGACAACGAGGTGCGTTTTGCCTACCCGCGCGAGTGGGGCGTGCGGCTGTTCGAACTGGCCAAGCGCGCGGGCAAGCGCGTGATACTCACCAGCGACATGTACCTTCCCGAGAGCTGCCTGAACGCCGTGCTGTCCAAGTGCGGCATAACGGGTCACGAAAAGCTCTATCTTTCGAGCACGTATCATCTGACCAAGCATTCGGGCAGGCTGTATCGCATGATCGCGCGCGAGCTGGCGCCCGTCGCGCCCTCGCAGATATACCACATAGGCGACAACTACCATTCGGACGTGGAGCGTGCTCGCGAGGCGGGCTGGCGTTGTCAGCATTTCCCGGGCGCGTCCGGACTGCTGCGCGGTCTGAACCCCGGCATCTACACGGGCAGGTCGTTCGAAAAGATATTCCACACCGCGGACAGATACACCGACATGAGCCAGGCGTATTACGGCTGCGTCGGCATGCGCTCGCTGCTGGGCATAGTCGCCAACAAGATGTTCGATTTTCCCTTCGTGAGCTTCAACGCGCAAAGCGACCTTAACGGCGATCCGCGTTTCGTGGGGTATTACGCGGTGGGCATGCACGTCTATTCGGTGGTCAGATGGCTGGTGGAAAAGACGCGCGGCAAGGGCGTTCGCACCATCCATTTCGTGGCGCGGGACGGCTACCTCATCAAAAAGGCGTACGAGATACTGACGGAGGGCATGGCGGACGTGCCGTCCTGCGGGTACGTCAGGCTCTCGCGCAAGGCGTTCGCCATCGCGGATATAGGCTCTCGCGTGGATATGGATTCGCTCGTCCACAAGCTCAACTTCGCCAAGCAGTCGCCCGACACGCTCTTTGATATGTTCCGCCCCGTGATGACCGAGCGCGCCCGCGATGAATACCTGCGTTTCCGCGCTTCCGACCCAGCGTACTGCGAAACGTTCTTCTACGACCGCCCGCAGTTCGACGCGTACGTCCGCGACATGTACGACAAATACCTTTCGGACGCGGATCTCGCGGGGTACAGGGAAGAGCTGCGCGAGTACTTCTCGGGCATCATAAGTCCGAACGACGTGATATTCGACATCGGCTATTCCGGACGCGTGGAACTTGCGCTCAACCGTCTGCTGGGCTTCCGCATACGCTCCTTCTACATCCACACCAACAACGACAGCATCGACAGGCGCAAGAGCATAGGCGACTTCGAAAACGAAACGTTCTACGATCACAAACCCGTCGTAACGGGCATCATACGCGAACACATACTCTCCGAGATGTGTCCTTCCGCAATAGGTTACGAACAGACGGATGAGGGCATGCGCCCCGTCTTCGAGCCGGATTACCGCATCGACTATCCAACGCATTTCGCGACCGAACTCGTTCAGAACAGCGCGCTGGAATTCGTGACGGACGTAAAAAAACATTTCGGCGCGGACGCGCTCGACCTGTTCTGCCGCAACTCCGACGTTTCCCGACCGTTCGAATATTACATGCACTTCTCTCGCAGTTTCGACCGCATGATATTCGCGGATTCCGACTTCGAGGACGATTTCGGCGAGGGGCATTCGCTGAGCGGTCTGGATTACTGGAACAGAGCGCTCGCTCGCATACACTCGGATATCGTTTACACCGAGCCTAAAGTTCCTTCCGCGGTCATGAAAAAGCCGCGCTGGATGCGAGCGATATATTTCTTCCTGTTCGATCGCTCGGCGTTCAAACGTAAGCTCCGCAGAGCGTTACATAAAAAGAAAGGGTAATGCGTCGCGAGCCGTTCCCCGAGGGGAGGGATGGCGAACGGACGATCGGAAGGGCGCGGCGAGCCGTAAGGCTC
>ENA-UOJT01002540-UOJT01002540.1-human-gut-metagenome-genome-assembly--contig:-C15-NODE-2540-length-10539-cov-6.313144_pt1 | contig 10539 bp, 7 predicted proteins | sample MGYA00242357_ERZ723904 | MGnify/ENA metagenome assembly ERZ723904 | reverse complement strand
AGAGGTTTCAGAAAAGTTTTTTCGCAAATTCTCAAGGTGAAAGCAAAAATCGCGGTCCGGGAGAACTCATTGGTCGGTTGCAGGAGTATGACGTTGCCGTCACTCCCTATTCCGCGCTGACAAAGGCATCCTTCACTGCACATCACCTGCCTGAACGGTAATTTCTCGCATACGATTGATAACCGACTTCAGTTCATACTTCCTCGGCAAATCAAGAAAACGTTCTGTCGTGGTAAAGAAAGACGAGAACACCGTGTCCAGACCTTCGGCTGCAATCGTGTCATAGAGTGCATCGATAACGGCATCAAGCTGAACGCGACAATCGGTGGTGCGAAGCTCAATCCAGCGAAGCATATACCCGAGAGCATCCAGCTGTCGCTTGGACACAATATCATGAAGCCCCCGAATGTCAATCTTCTCATCGCCAATGAAGATAAAGCCCATATCGGATACCTCCAGCCGTTCACTTCCACTCCCTTTGGGGTAGGAAGTAAAGTTCGTTGAGTAGAGCGTGCGCGCCTGCGTCCACGAGGTCTTGGGAGGCAGGTCGGGCGAAACACCGCATGCCTCGCATATTTCCCGCGAGCGCCCAGTCGCATCATGGATGAGGTAGTCCTCCATCAAATAGATGCGGTCAGCCACAGCCAGATACTCCCCGCTTCCGCCGATGACCAATATGGTGGAAACTCCGCAGGACGCGTACAATTCGCCTACGCGGTCAGTAAACGGGGTAATGGGCTCCCGCTTTATCAGTTCCTTCATCATCCGATCACGGATCATGAAATTGGTAGCGCTTCGGTCCTCGTCGATGAGTAAGAGTTTCGCACCGCAGTCCACGGCTTCCATAATGTTCGCCGCCTGCGAGGTTGAGCCGGAGGCGTGATCGGTGGAAAAATCGCGGGTGTCTCCGCCCGGCAACCACTTGATGAACGGAGAGATGTTGACCGATTTGACGGATCTCCCGTCCTCCGCCGAAATGGTCATGGCTGAAGCGTCGGTGATGCACAGCTCGCGGCCATCGCCAAGGCAATGGTCATAGATACCCGCGGATATGGCATCAAGCAGGGTGGATTTTCCGGAATAGCCGCCACCGGTGATGACGGTTACCCCGCGCCGGATCGCCATACCCCGCACACCGCAAACTTCAATCTCGTCATTTGGTGTCGAGCAAAACGGAATAGCACCCGTAAGAGGCAGATCGGTCGTCTTGGCACGCGGAAGAATGCTGCCATTGGCAATGAAAGCGCAGTAGTCACTCTTTGCGAGCCACGCGCGGATGTCCGCTTGTTTGGTCGAAAGTGCGATGGTTTGATTGAACTTTACGATGTCAAACTGCGCGATAAACATATCCACAGCGGCGGGAAGGTCGCGGCAAAGCATTTGAATTGCTTTTCTGAGTTTTCCTTTGGGCAGTTGTACCTGCATCCGGATGCACAGACACATTTTCGGAGGACGGGAAACGTCATCGTCCGGCAAATATACCGTATTTCCGCTTCCGTTTATATAATCTTTTTGCGGGCGAATGGCAAAATACGCCGTGTTGCGTACAAGCACCTCTCCTCCCGGTTTATGGATATAATACTTTCCGTTTTCGTCATCGGGACGGGAGCGGTTATAAAGTCCGGTATTGAGCTCGTCGATATACGGAATAAAGGCGCGCAGGCAATAATCCGCCGCGGCAGATGTAACCGTATCAAAGCCCAGCTTTTCAACGGGGATGTTCAATGTGAGCGTCGGTTTACTGTATGCCAATTTGTGAGTATAGGAGATTTCGCAGGATATGTCCTCATGCCAATATACAGGATCATATTGAACTTCCGGATCCTGACCGGGATTGGTAAACACGAGAATTGATTCCCCGTCATACATTTCTCTTTATGTTGGCGTGTTGCTTTGCATGTTTATCATATAGTGTTTCAGACGATTCATAAGCCTCACCCTTTCGATTATTTAATTCGTAAATTAAAGTTTGTGGTTACTAAAAATCAAAAACCTGAAATGAATCAACTCCATTTCAGGTTGCATGAATAAGCCAAGGCAAAATGACCTTTATTCATTTCAGTCAACAAAAACAAGGCAGACCAAAATGAATAATTCTCATTTCAGCCTGCCTCGGTATATCACACCGGCAACTATTTTACACCGCACCAAACGTAGGTGCCGCCTGCATAAACAGTATCCTGAAATAAAAAACTATTCTATTATGCATAACAACACCTCCAAACACAGTATTTGCGGTAATCATCAAATCGCTCCATCGTCACCAAATGACCAACGATGCAACAGCATTTCGTAACTACGCTGATATCATACCACGTTTCCTCTCGTTTGTCAATATATTTCGGGAAATTTTGGCTTTGGCAGGGGACGCCTATGCGTGAGTATAGATGCGGATTATTCAGAGGTTCCCTGCGTCAATGAAACTGCTTGAATTGAATATGCCACTTGACTTTTGTACGCAGGTATGATATAATTATTGAGCAAATTGAGCAGAAGTACGAAAGTAGCACCGTTCACTTTGGGCGCAGGCACCGACCGACTGTCTCAGCGTACGCGGGGCAGGGAAGGTGCGGGCGGCTGGAAGGCTCGGTGTTTCCTGAATTTTTTCGTATAGGAGGAATATCCCGTGAAAATCAGAGCTGCTGTGTCCCTTGTGAGTGCCATCGCAACCCTTGCGCTGGTCTTGTCCCTCATTGCCTGCGGAGAAACGAAAGGGGACGGGGAAACCGCTTCTGTCGTCCATCCGGAAGTGCCCAATATTCCGATCGCAACGAGTTCGGTGACCGAGGCCCCCGCGCCTTCAACCAATAAACCGAACAGCACGCAGACCACGCGTGACCCGGCTACTGCGCCGCCCACTTCCGCGGAAACCGCGACCGCAACGGAGCCGGTCGATGTGCTTACGGAGCCGCAGAGGATGCTGATCGCCGCCGCCGTGCGGACAGCGAATACCGACGGCGCCCATGTGACTGTCGTTTGCGTCAATCGCCTGACCGATGGTGCGGGGCAGTCCACCGAAGTCAAAAACAGCGTGGAATGGCGCCGGGTAGGCGGGAACTGCACGCAGTCCGGAACCGGTGGCTATACGCTGCAGGGCGGCACGTTTTACCTGACCGATGCTGGCGTGAAGGTGCCCGCGCTGACCGCGCCGCAGGTCGCATGGATATATGAGAGCGTCATCGCACCGGGACTTTTGCCGTTTGATCCTGTCGCCGTTCAGACGCTGAACGCATCGGGCAAATCGGTCACGGTATCCGGCGTCCGGGATCAGTACCGCGATGCGCTGTTGGAGTCCCTGCAAACGCCTGCGGACAATGTGACGCTGACTGAGGTCACGGGCGCCGCCGCACTGAATGCGAACGGCAGTCTTGCCGACTCCTCCTTCCGCGTTTCGATGACATATACCGTCGAAGGCGATACCTACCGGCAGGATGTGGAGCTCATCTGTTCATACAGCTACGGTGATACCGAAGCCATCGGCGTTCCGACCGGCGCGGATACCTGTCGGGCTGTGTCCTTCCGCGACCTGTTTGATGTCGATGTGCCCGCTGAGACTGAGACCGGGACTGCCACGGAAACCGCGCAGGAACCGCAGCAGACTGTTGTCCGGTACGTGACCGCGACTGCGCTCAATGTGCGTTCCTCGCCGGACTTCAGCTCCGCGAGCAACATCGTCGGATACCTCAAGAAGGGCGACCGCGTGGTCATTCTGGAGGACTACGGCAATTATGTCGTGATTGAGTATAACGGCAAGCGTTGCTATATCGGCACCCGCTACCTCAGCGAGACAAAGCCCGACTGAGCATCGGACGCCCGCCCAAAAAAGGAACCCCGCGGGGGTTCCTTTTTGGCTGCATGGACTCTTTTCCTTCAATACCCTTCCGTTTTGCCGCGGAGCCGGCGCAGGATCTTGCGCAGCAGTTCTGCAGGGAAGACGGTCAGCGCCAGCAGGGAAGTATAGCTCAGCTCCCGAAGCGTCAGTGGGGCGGTGCGCAGGACCGAGCCGCCGAGGTAGACGAACAGGATCTGCACCAGCAGGACAGCGGTCATGATGCCGGTAAAGCCGGGGTTTTCGGACAGCCCTGCCAGCGGGTTGAGACGATCGGTGCGGGCGTTGAAGCAGTTGAAAACCGAAGCGAAGATGAAAAGAGCAAAGAAGGCGGTCATGAGGTAGATGTTGTCCTCTGCAGTCCGGAAATGAGCCGCTACGGCGGGCAGCTTGAGAAACAGCAGGCAAAGTCCGATCGTGAAGCACCCCAACCACGCGATTTCGTGGATCATGTATCGGTTGAGTATCGGCTCGTCGCGCCGTTTGGGACGATCCTCCATGTAGGATTCCAGCGGAGCCTCGCCTGCGAAGGCAAGACCGCCCAGCGTGTCCATGATGAGATTGATCCAGAGCATCTGTACGACCGTGACAGGCGCGTCAATGCCGATGAAGGGACAGATCATGGATACGCCGACGGCGCACAGATTCATGGTCAGCTGGAGCGTGATGAATTTCCGGATGCTTTTGAAGATGGTGCGTCCGTACAGGACGGCACGGGCGATGGAGGACAGATTGTTATCCAGAATGATGATGTCCCCGGCGTCCTTGGCGACCTGCGTCCCGGCGCCCATGGCAAAGCCGATGTCTGCCCGTTTGAGTGCCGGCGCGTCATTGATGCCGTCCCCGGTCATACCCACCACCAGCTCCGCTTCCTGCGCCAGCCGCACGAGGCGGGATTTGTCTGTCGGGAGCGCGCGGGCGATGACGGCGATGCGCGGCAGAAGCTCCCGCAGGCGGTTGTCGGTCATGTCGGAAAGCTCCCGACTCTCCAGCACAAGATCGGTGCCGCCACCCAGAATGCCGCAGGAACCCGCGATGGCACTGGCGGTATCGCGGTTATCCCCCGTCATCATGACCACGTGGATGCCCGCCCGGCGCAATTTCTCCACCGCCGCAGGTGCTTCCGGGCGTAGCCGGTCGGCAAGGAGCAGTGCGCAGACCAGCGTCAGTCCCTCCCAGCCGCCGCCGTCCGGGGACAGCCGGCGCGGGGCAGGCTGCCCGGCTGGAATTTCTTTCTGTGCCAGCAGGAGGACGCGACCGCCGGCACGTGTCATTGCCCGGATGCGGCGCTCAAATCCGCCGCGATCGTAGCCGTCCGCCCGCCCCAGCCGGCTTCCGTCCGGTGCCAGTGCACCATCCAGCCACGGAAGCAGGCGCTCCGGCGCACCCTTGACATACAGGTACCGACTGCCGCCCCGCCCGATCAGTGCGGCGGCATACTTGTTCGTGCTGTCGAAGGGCAGGCGGGCAAGCACGCGCCCGGTCGGCGGTGTCGGGAGCGGCGGATTTGCCAGCACGCCGTCCATCAATGCCCGGTCGGTGGCGTTGCCGCCCAGCGCCCGCAGGCGGGGGGCTTCCGCGACCTTCCGGCTTCCGCCCGGGATGCCGTCTGCCGGGATACCGGGTACCGATTGCGTATTGGTCATGCAGGCATCCGCTATGCAGGCGTACAGTCCGGGCGCGCCGGTAGCCAGAGCCGCAAGGTCGGGAAATTCCTGCCCGTTGCCCAGCACGGCACAGCCGACCGACAGCACCCCCTCGGTCAGGGTTCCGGTCTTATCGGTGAACAGGATGTTCATGCTTCCTGCCGCCTCGATCCCGACCGGTTTGCGCACCAGTACCTGGTCGCGTACCATTTTGCGGATGTTGGAGGACAGCACAACGGCGATCATCATAGGCAGTCCTTCCGGTACAGCCACGACCAGTACGGTAAGCCCCAGCGTGGCGGCATGGAAGCAGGTATTCCAGACCCAGCGCCAGTCGGACAGCCGTGCAAGGATGACTGCCCGGTCAAACCCGGTGTCGAACAGAAAGGCGTTCAGCAGGAAGATCAGCGCCACCAGCGCGGCGGCGAGGTAGCCCATCCGGCTGATCTGCCCCGCAAGCCGGGTCAGCCGTAGCTTGAGCGGGCTTTCGCGCGTGTCGGTCTGCACCTCGTCGGATATTTCGCCCAGGAACGTCCGGTCGCCGACTCGCTCGACCAGCATTTCCCCCTGCCCGGACAGCACGGTACAGCCCCGGAGCAGGGAGGAGGAGTCGGCGGGTGATAGCTGCTCCGGTGTGGGGGCGTCAGACGGAGCAGGACTTTTGCGTGCCTCCCGGCTCTCGCCTGTCATGGCGGACTGATCCACCGCCAATTCACCGGTCAGCAGGTGCCCGTCCGCCGGGATCTGCTCGCCGGGGGCAAGCGTGACGATATCCCCGCAGACAACGTCCTCCGTCGGGATCTCCCGCACGCTTTCCTGCCCTGCGGCGTCCGATCGCCGGACACGGCAGACAGTGCGTGCGCAGACCTCGGACAGCCGGGCATACGCCGCTTCGGAGCCGTGCTCGGACAGCGTGGAGATCAGCGTTGCCAAAAAGACTGCCAGCGCAATGCCGCCCGTCTCGAACCAGTCTGCGCCCCGGAAGGCGAACAGCAGGTTCAGCCCCAGGGCGCACAGCAGGATGCGGATGACGGGATCGCCCAGATTGGCGAGAAACCTGCGCCAGAAGCCCCGCCGCGGCTTTTGCGTCAGGCGGTTACTTCCGCCCCGGCGGCGGGATGCTTCCACTTCGGCGGGGGTCAGGGGATGGGGATGTGCAGAACCCGCCGAAACGGCGGAGCGGGTCAGCGTCTGCATACGGTATCGTCCTTTCTTGGGGAGAACCTCCGCGGGTGCCGGCGGATTGTCCCGGCGGGGGCGCGGGGGTGACCTGTGGTCTGTCCGATTGTATGCGGCGCTTGTCCGGTTCATGCCGGATTTCCGGCGGTGTCGGGGCGCGGTCTGCCTGCAAAAAAGGTGTTCAAAAACTCCAAATGAGTTTTTGAACACCCCGGCGACCAAACAGTCACCGAATGTGCCGCCGAAGCTCGTTCAGCGCCGCGCGCTCCCCGTCCTCCAGCAACTCCCACACCGAGGCGTATGCCGCGCAGAGCACCCCGGCGAGCCGATACCCGTCTTCCGTAAAGTACAGCACGTCATCGCCGCACTGGGCGTAGTCCAGTTCTCCGTCCCGCCCGCCACGGAACCGCTGCTTGTTGAAGCGTATCGGTGCGGCGGAGACTCTGACCGCTTCGGCATCCTCGCGGATCAGCGAAACGGCGTACAGGTCGGTGCCGGCAGGCAACGCCGCCTTGCGCACTTGCGGCTTGCCGCAGAAAAAGTCCCGCACTGCCAGCAGCAGATCCGTGAAACGCCCGGCAGACAGCCCGTCCGGGTAAACCGCCCGGACGGAATCGGACATGGCGAGGGCGTCCTCCGGGGCTGCGCCGTCATACGATCCGCCACCGTTGCTGTCACTGCTACTGACAGTGCCGCTGTCAGCGGCACTGTCATCCGATTCGTCCGGTCCCTCCTCGCCCGGAACCCGGAGCGTCACCGCCATGCCGTCCTCACAGCGGGCGACCGTGATCCATGGCGCACCGTCGTAATCCCCGTTCGCTCCGGCGGCGCGGAGCAGGCGGCTGTGCACGGTGTCGAACGCGCCGGGGCGCAGTACGACCGTAGCTCCGCCGTTCCCGGCGGGCGCGGCAAGGAATGCGTCTTCCCGCGCGAAAAGAGCGGCATCCCGCCTGCCGAACAGACGGCTCAGAACCGGCACGGCTATCGCCTGCCTGCCTTTGGCGGTCAGCAGGCAGACCGTGTCTGCGTCCGCTTCGCCGCCGGGCAGGGAAATGTAGTCCTCGCTTTGCAGGACGGTCAGCCCGTGGATCAGAGTGTCCTCCGTCAGGCATCCGCACAGCAGTGCGTCCGTGTTTGTCAGTGCATCTGCCAGTGCCTCGTTTTTCCTGGCGGTGCCGAGCGCGCACAGCAGAAGAAAATCCGTATAGCAGTGTGTCATGATCTGTCTCCTTCCGTATCATCCCCGACGGCGGCACGGACGACTGTTCCCAGCCGCCGGATGCCGTCCCGGATCTGCCCGTCCGAGGGAGTAGAGTAGTTGAGCCGGAAACAGCGCGAGGGTGCATCGGGGTCACAGCCGAAGGTGGCACCGGGTACAACCCGCAGTCCTGCCGCGACGGTTGCCTTCAGGAATGCAGGCATATCCACATACTCCGGCAAGGTCACCCAGATAAACAGTCCGCCTGCCGGGCGCGTAAAGGTGACGCAGGAGGGCATGGCGGCGTCCAGCGCATCCAGCATAAGCCCGCACTTGTGCCGATACAGGGCGCGGATGGAGGCGATGTGCGCATCCAGATCGCATTCGGTCATGTAGCGGTAGCACAGCATCTGGAAAAACAGGTTGGTGTGTACGTCCTCGGACTGCTTGGCGACCACCATTTTGGATGCCACCGCCTCCGGCGCGATCACGAAACCGACCCGCATACCGGCGGAGAGTATCTTGGAGAAGGAGGACGTGTAAATGACCAGCCCCTCGGTGTCCATGCTCTTGATGGTGGGAACATCCCCACCGGAGAAGCGCAGTTCCCCATAGGGGTTATCCTCCAGGATCATGACGCCGTACTGCTTTGCCAGTTCATATATTCTCACCCGCTTTTCATATGATGTGGTCAGTCCGGTCGGGTTCTGGAAGGTGGGGATAAGGTAGATCAGCCGGACGCGCGGCTCGCACCGGAGCAGGCGCTCCAGTGCCTCTATGTCGGGACCGTCATCCCGGAGCGGGACGCCTACCGGGCGCGCCCCGCAGGAGCGGAAGGCATTGAGCGCGCCCACAAAGGTAGGCTCCTCGCAGATAACCGTATCGCCTTCGTTGCAGAAAACCTTGCAGGCAAGCTCGATTGCCTGCTGACCGCCCGAAACAATGACAGTTTCGTCACGGAAGGTGTCCCCGGCGGTGCCCGATCTGCCGATCCCGAAGACTTTCCGCTGGCGTTCGGCGACCGCACGCCGGAGCGGCTCGTAGCCCTCGGTTACGCCGTACTGCAGGGCGGTGGTGGACTCCTGCGCGAACAGATCGGCGGCAAGGCGGGCAAGGTCGCGGACAGGAAAGGACTCCGGGGACGGATTCCCGGCGGCGAAGCTGATCGTGTTCGCGTCCGACGGCGCCTTGAGGATCTCACGGATGGCGGAGGGACGCAGGTTGGCAATCTTATCCGAAAAAACGTATTGCATGATCGTGTATCCTTTTGACAGTTCCCCTGATCGGGGGGCAGTCGGGCGGCTCACCCCGGCAGGGGCAAAGCCGTTTTACCGACCGTCTTTCTCCATATTGTATCACATTTTGCGCGAAATGTCAAACAAAAAATGGGGGTTCCGGCGCCTGTCGTGATGAGATACCCATGGCTTCTTGCCATGTTGATCTCATTTGATGTCCAATCAACGGTGCTCTCGGCGCAATGACCAGTCGGCACATACTTTTTTTTATTAATATTGTATATTGACTTGTGCTCCGACATTGGTATAATATAACTGTAAGATGCACACGTCTGCCGTGCCTGGATTTGCATTGTCCTGCGCAGATGCGTGAGCATCCACACGTGAGCATCCACGGGTGATAAGAACGTGAGAAGGAGGTATCCACATGAAACGAATCCCCGTACTGTCAGTCGCTGTCCTGCTTGCCATGTGCCTGGCTGCCTGCGCACTTCCTGAAGAGTTCTCCGAAAAAATCGGCGCTGCCGCATCGGTGGCGGAAGATTCCGCGTATACCCAGGGGGAAACCGGCACGGAAGCCGATACGGAAACCGCCACAGAAGCCGCCGCCGTCGCGCCGCCGCCGGACGGCAGCTTTACAACAGACCGCCTCGCTGTGACCGAGAAGGGCGGTGTTTACTACATGAATTTTGTCAACGGCAATACCGCCTACCGCAACGGTGGAGGGCTGCCAGATGGGCGAGATCCTGTTTGACTCGGTCGATGCCTTTTACGCCGCCGCCCGCGGCGCGGATTCTTCCCACGAGAATACAATAAAGACCATCTTCTCCCGCACGGAAGACGGCATTCTGACGGTGGATACGGCACGGCTGTACCGTCCTACTCTGCCTGCCGATGTCGCACAGTCGTATCGTGTGTCCTGGCGGGGCTCCGAGTACGGCTACTACATCTCCTCCCAGGCGGGGAGCAAGCAGATGCTTGATTTGACTTGCACGGACATTGCGGCATACCGCGTGATCCATCCCGAACCGACTGCCAACCCGTTCGGTCAGCACAGTCGGTATATGGACGAGATGATGGCGATGACGTCCGACGAGAACGCGACAAGGGAACGCACGGAGGGAACCTTTGACGGCGTCCCGTGCGAGAGCGTCACGTCTACCTTCCGGACAGCTTCAAGCCGCCTGACCCGCCTGACGGTGCAGGACGGTGACAGAACCGTTACAATCTTCCTGCACTACCTGCTTTCTGTGGACGAGTCCCAGGCACAGAGCGGGACGCGCGTGTCCGACACGATGCCGGATAGCGTGTTCATGCGCTGGAGCACCGAAAAGGACGCCTTCACCGTCTCAATCTATAATGTGGAGACGGTTCCCACGCTGGAGTGGCTGCTGTCCATTGACCTCGTGCCGTACAATCCGAACCAAGGGAACCCGTAAACGGTCTGAGACA
>ENA-UOJT01002535-UOJT01002535.1-human-gut-metagenome-genome-assembly--contig:-C15-NODE-2535-length-10551-cov-18.067454_pt1 | contig 10551 bp, 7 predicted proteins | sample MGYA00242357_ERZ723904 | MGnify/ENA metagenome assembly ERZ723904 | reverse complement strand
AAGTTCTCTTACTTTCTGACTTCTTAATTCCATGATAGCCTCCATTCCTGCGCTGCTTTTTACCGTGAAAATCTATAATATACTGAATTTCATGCTCTGTGATTGCTCTGTCATTACCGTTTCTTCTACACGAAGAAAGAAATGATCAGTGCAACGATAAATCCGGTTCCACCAACCAATGTCTCCATGATCGTCCAGGTTTTTAACGTTGTCTTCTCGTCAAGTCCGATCAGTGATCTTACCAGCCAGAATCCGGAATCGTTAAAGTGTGAGCAGACTGTCGCTCCACCGGCAACTGCTGCAACCACACATGCAAGATACATCGGTGATAAGGATGCGATCTCCGGCATTGCTGCTACAATTCCTGCTGCCATGGTCATTGCTACTGTTGCAGAACCTACACAGATTCTTACCAGTGCTGCAACTAAAAATGCTACAATAACGATTGGAAGATTTATGGATGCCACAGCATTACCAATGATCTCACCTAAGCCGGAATACTGTAAAATATAACGGAGCACGCCGCCACATGCTGTCACAAGAAGGATCAGTCCTGTCGGCTCTAAAGATTTTGTAAGGATCTTCTCTAATTCCGGCATCGTGTATCCATGTCTTGTTCCAAGGATGAACATTGCGGCTAATGTTGCGATCAGAAGTGCTGCAAACGGCTGTCCTAAAAAGTTAAATAAACGGTGCCACTCCTGCCAATGCCGGGACCACTCCTGCGACAGATTTCAATATGATAAGGACCAGAGGGATCATGATGATGGTAACGACCGATGCAAAACTCGGAAGTTTGGATTCATCAATATCTTCCTGGTTTGCAATCTGATCCGGAACCGGAACATAAAATTTCTTTCCGCAGATAGCTCCCCAGACCGGACCTGCAACGATCATTGCAAAAAATCCACAGCATACACCGACTAAAATAACCCATCCAAGTTCCACATTTAACATTGTGGCAACTAATACCGGGCCGGGTGTCGGCGGAATAAATGCGTGTCCTACGGCAAGTCCTGCTAAAAGCGGGATCGCATAAAACAGGGAAGATTTCTTTGTTCTTTTTGCAAGAGAAAATGCAAGTGGAATTAAAATGATAAGTCCTGCATCAAAGAATACCGGGATAGAAATAACAAGGCCGGTGATTCCAAGCGCCCATGCAGCCTTCTCATCCCCAAATTTCTTTACCATTGTAACTGCTAAAGTCTGTGCTCCACCCGATGCTTCAAGTATCGCACCGAACATGGAACCGAGTCCTACCAGGAGGGCAATTCCCTTTAGCGTGTTTCCTATACCATCGTCCACCGCCGTTACGATTTCTTCAAACGGCATTCCTGCGATCAGTCCGATTGCAATCGCACCGATTAAGATCGAAAGCATTGCGTGAACCTTAAATTTGATGATCAAAACTAACAACAATGCCAGTCCGATAATTGCTGCAATAACCAGCCGGGTTGTATCTAATTCTGCGACGTTACCCATGATATACCTCCTTATTGATATTTGTATGACGTCTGATGTTTTATTGCGATTATTGTATTTTATTGATCATTTTTTGTCAATACATCTGATGTCCAGTTTGTTAAAACCTCTCTTTTAGACAAAAAAACAAGGTGTTTTCCTAAAAAAGCACCTTGTTTTTTGTATATTTTTCCGATATTGCATCATGTCATATGACGTCTTACCAGTTTTTGGAGTTTTTGTCCCTTACTCATTTTTTTGCTGCGCCTTTGCCTGTTTTTTCAAAATCATCTGACGATTATAATTGAGGTGCATGATCATCGCATATTTTGCACCCGCACTGTCTCCATTTAAGATTGCATCCGTGATCGCACGGTGGGTATCAATCGTTTCGTCTTTTAACTGGCGGTGTGTCAGGTTCACGAACGTGATGACCGCCGACTGAATGATCGGTACCAGTTTCTCAATGACTTTATTTTTGCTGCACCGCGCAATGTAAGTGTGAAATTCCACATCTTTCTGCAGATGGTTCTCCCCGGCAAGATACAGATTTTCCACCTCATCACACAGCCGCTTTAACTCCGCCTTTTCCTCGTCCGTCGCGTTTTCACTTGCCAGCATGGCGATCTCCGGCTCTAACATCAGGCGCACATTGCAGAGGTCTAACGCCAGTTCATATTTGTCCGTAAACCCTGAAAGTCCTAACGGATCATCCTCTAAGCGGTTCGTCCCGATCACATAAGTCCCGGAACCCCTGCGGACCTCAAGCACACCTTTGGAAACCAGGCTTTTTACCGTCTCCCGCACTGTGCTCCGCCCAACGCCGAACAGCTCTGCCAGTTCAAACTCATTTGGCAGTTTCTCACCTATTTTCACCGGCGTATGCAAAATATAATCCATCAGTTCTTCTTCCACATGCGGTGCTAATAATTCCCGGCTCTTTTTTTCCATATTGTATTATTTTCTCCTTTGTCCTGTGTGATGCATAAAGACATCATACCACTTTTTGCCGGATGTTTGAACGCAAAATTTTTAACGTGCCTTCGCAAAATAGTCATTCAAAATTTCCTTGATGTAGTGATAGCGTCTTGCATAAGAGTTTTCCACACGGATGATCTGCATATGGTGCGCCTTACAGATCTCATTTTTCTGTCTGTCCCGCTCCCGTACCACTTCATCCTCAAAATGCTCCTTGCCGTCGAGTTCGATCGCAAAAACGGGCAGCTCGCTTTTTCCCCTCTTTTCATAGACAACAAAGTCGAATCTTCCCATATAAAACAGATTATCATAAGTGACATTATCATGGAACACCTGGGATATGGCAACCTCTTTGTGGATCGTATATTTATTCCGGGTGAGCCAGATATTTTCCAGCGCATGTGTCAGGTTTTTCATAAATGCCGCTTCTGTTTCCGTGGAAAACGGCTGGATTCCAAGTGCTCTCGAACTGATATGCTTTTCCGTAATTTTGGATTCCCCGTTCATTTTCACATACTGCACCAGCTCGTACAGATCATCATCCTCATTTCCCTGATGAAGGCGCTCCAATTCTTTCCCGTCCGCAAGAAGGATCAGCTTGTCCTTCGCCCGCGACGTTGCAACATTGATCAGTTCCTTATTATTTTTGAGCCAGTCATAAGTTCCCTTTCCAGTCCGGTCGCTTAACGCCGTGGAAAACAGCACCACATCCTTTTCGTCTCCCTGAAATGCATGTACCGTTCCGCACACGACATGCTCAAATCCGTTTTCTTTGATCCCTCGCTCGATCAGTATCCGCTGATTCACAAACGGTGTGATGACAGCAATACTTTTATCAGGATTTTCCCCCGCATAGCGCATGATCTCCTCCACCTCTGCCGGAGAGGTATTCTTCATGTCACCTGGCCCGCCATCCACATTGACATAGACAAGCGGCTGTCTTTCCCTGCTGTCAGACTGCACCTGAAGTTTGGAGTTATAATATTTTTTATTGTTAAAGTCTATGATTTTTTTATTACAGCGGTAATGATTTCGCAAAAGTATCTCATCGCTGACCGCATCACAGGCAAGATATGTCTTATAAATGGAATTTTCGCGGTAATCATATTCATCCGCAACATGGTATTTTCTGCGCAGTTTCCGGTTCGTGAGTTCGTCCAATAAAATAACCGGCTTTAACTGCTGCGGATCTCCCACCAGCATCAGTTTTTCACCCCGGATGATTGGCACAAGTGAGACCGCAACATTGCACTGGCTCGCCTCATCCATGATTGTCATGTCAAACAGCGGTTCCGATTCACCCAGTTTATGGGAAGAAATGCAGGTCGTTATCATGATTGGAAATACCTTCTGCAGCTTCTTTACATTCTCCGATTTCTGCAGATACTTGTTAAATGCTGCTGCCTGCTCATTCACATCTTCATCATCATCTAAAATTTTCCGTAAATCCTGAAACCTGTTACTTTCCAGCTCCTTGATGTATTTTGCGGAGGTATAATACAGATAACTGTAAAATTCATCCTCATTGCGGTCTAATAGAGCCATTGCATCCCGCTCAGATATCTCACCGATCTTCTGGATTTTTTCATCCAGATTCCGCAGCTGACGCCCCTGCAGATCCGTATGGAAATGAAAGAGCGTCGCCACATTTTTCATCCGTTCCTGATACTCCATGACCTGCGTTAACGTTTCTTTGCGCTCCGTCAGGTCTAAGACTTCCTCATATTCCTTTAACCTGCCGGAAAGCTGTTTCGCCCGGTCAATTCTATCACCTTTTCGACGATCTAACGTGGAAGAAAATACTTTAATGCCATGCACCTCTCTCCGCAGCTGGTTGATGTAACAGATACATTCTTTTACTTTTTCCTGATTTCCAAGGCGCAGTACCGGAAATGCGACCCGTTTTCCCTTATAAGTCAGGGAACTTAATTTTTCAAATACATTGTTTATGGGTACATTGTTGTAAGACGCAAACAGTACCGTCATATTGTTAAAAAATGCCGTCACGATCGTGTTTAAGATCGTATTCGTCTTGCCGGTTCCCGGTGGTCCCTGAATATAGGCAAGCGGATATTTCATGGCATTGTTGACTGCAAGAAGCTGGTCGAGATTGATGTTCTGGTTTAACAGCGCGATCGGATATGCCTTCGTTCTTCGCGGACGTTCCAAAAGATCGCCGAAAAATGCCCGGATTGGAAAAGTCACCTGCTCTTTTTCGTACATGTCAAGAATCGCCTTATACTCTTCATGCAGATTTAATGCACAGTCCATGCCAAGTCCGATGACATAGGGCATGTCATCCACAACCGCCCGTGCACCGTTTTTTTCTGTAATCGCATCTTTTATTTTTTCAAGATTTTTTTCAAAATCGGATAACAGCTCATATTCATCCGCATCTAAATACCTTCGGATATTTTCCTGCTCTCCCCCTATGGTAAACTGCGTGCAGATCGTGATATCTTCATCCGGTTTAAATGCCTTGTTTTTTACATCCAGATTCAGATTCCGGTATGCCAGCACATACAATCCATTTTTTGTATGGATGCTTAAAATATTTAGTGCCAGCTTTTGAATATGAAGCGTTTTCCCCTGTTTCGTGCCCCGGTTCATGCGCCGCTGAAAATTTGTCACGATCTCTTTAAACTGTTCCTCCGACAACTGGTACTCCCCGTCACGCACCTGATCTCCGTCGATATAGCGCACCAGTTCATAATCGGTCGTATACGGCGTGGCATCCAGTTTGCTGCACATTTCCAGATAATTCAGTATTTTTAAATTTGCCGTGTTTGCAAAAAGGTTCTGGTAGCGTTCCGGGTGCAGCGCGATATCTTCGATCAGCCGCTCATTCTCCGGGCAGTACGAGCCTTCCACGATCTCGGTCGAGAGGATGGAATCGATATAGATCTTATCGTATCCCTCAATCGAGCACCGGTTGAGATGAAGTCCGTCCACTTTTAAAGTCTTGTTCCGTGGGTCTAAGTCCCGGATTCCAATCCAGTAGTTCGTGCGCTTGCCTTCTTTGTTCAGATATTCAATTTTCAGCCATTTTCCTTCGTGGATAGCTTTGAAGATATCTCTGTGTATACTGTTCATATGTTTTTGCCAGTCTTCCCAATCCTCCTCGCATACTCCGCCAGCTCCCGGTTCGCTTCATTTAACGGTCCAAACTCTTCCACCGCACAGATACATTTTTTACAGCTGTCAATCAGCTGCTTTGCCGCCTGCACCTTATCCTGTCCAACCGGGTAAAATGCCTTTTCTGACACAACTTCTGACGCAAGTGCCACAGCCGCTTTGTACTCCACATCATTTTCCTGCAGGATCCCTGCTGCAAATGGAATGTTTTCGCGCCACAGCCTGTTGTATACCGGGATGCCGCTGCCCGCACCGCCGATCACAAAAATCTGTGAACTGACCGGATCTGGGACTTGACTGCCACTGCAGAAATCTTTACTGCTGCAATTCTCTATGTCAGAATCTTTGAAATCTCTTGTATTCTCATGTCCCGTGCACAAAAAAATCTGTCCCGTCACCGGATCAAAACTCTGATCCGCCACCCCGTATAATTCCTGCACATAATTTCCGGCAAAAATCTCCTCCGGTGTGCCGACGCGGTCGATGCGGTCGCCTCTGACACAGGCGATCGTATCGGAAACTTTCTGCGCAAGGTCAAGCTCATGCAGTGACATAATGACCGCCATCTTTTTATCTCTTGCAAGCATGCGGATATTTGTAAGTATATCCATCTTAAAGCCCATATCCAGATAGGAGGTCGGCTCGTCTAATATCAGGATTTTTGTATCCTGACAGATTGCCCGCGCAAGCATCAGACGCTGGCGCTGTCCGTCGCTGATCTTCATGAAATCCTGATCCTGCACTTCACCTGCATGGACAAGCGCGATCGCCTCATCCACTTTTGCCCAGTCCTCTTTTGACAGGATGCCAAATCTTCCCGTATAAGGATAACGCCCGGAGGCAACCACTTCCCTGCCGCTCATCAGCTCCGTGCGGAGGCGTTCTGTCATGACCATGGACAATCGTCTGGAAATCTGGCTGTCTTTTAATTCATCCATGGATGCTTCGCCCAAAAATACGGTTCCATCCAGTTTCTTTAACTGCTTTGTAATCGTCTTTAAGATCGTGGATTTTCCGGAACCATTCGGCCCGATCAGTGTCAGTATCTCCCCCGGCCGGACAGAAAGATTCACATCCCCGATCAAAGGTGTTTTATCATAGCCGACAGTCAGATGCTCTGTGCGGATCTCCTGCATATATGACTACCTCCCCTCCTGTTTTCTCAACATTGCTGCGATCACGACCGGCACCAGAAACAGTGCCGTAACCGAGCTGATACTGATTTCCGTCGGCGCAAACACGGTTCTTGCAATTCCGTCACAAAAAAGTGTCACAACTGCACCACACAAAAAACACCCCGGAATCAGGATAATCGGGCGCGCTGTTTTTGTCGCCATCCTCACCAGATGCGGCACTGCAATTCCGACAAAGGAGATCGGTCCCGCAAATGCAGTCACGCAGGCAGACAGAAGGCTTGATAAAAGGATCATCGTGACCCTCAATACTTTTACATTGACACCAATATTTCTGGCATATGCCTCCCCCATCTGATATGCCCCGATCGGTTTTGCCAGACAAAAAGTCACAAGCACTGCTACACCGACGATCACGACGATCATTTTTATATTTTCCCATGTCATGCCGGAAAAACTTCCCATCGACCAGTTGTGAAGATTGACGATATTCGAATCGCTGGCAAATGTGACGCAGAAGTCCGTGATGGCGGAACAGATATAACCGATCATGATCCCACAGACCACCAGCAGCGACATTTTTGACACGCGAAATGAAATTAAAAGCACGAATCCCATGGCAAGCATGGAACCCACAAACGCAGCCATAACCATGCCAAAGGAACTGATCATAATGCCTTTTTCCAGCAGGAAAATCATGGTAAGTGCCACCACCAGTTTTGCGCCGGATGAAATTCCAAGCACATACGGTCCTGCAATCGGATTCTGGAAAAAGCTCTGGAGTAAAAATCCCGACACTGACAGTGCTCCTCCTAACAAGATCGCAGCAAGGATGCGCGGCAGTCTGATTTTCCACACAATCTGTGAAAATGTCTCATCTTTTCCACTTCCCGCAAGGATTGCAAACAGATCCGATGTGGATATGTCCACACTTCCCGCCCCGACATTCCATAAAAACAATACCGATAATATGATAATTGCAACAACAAAAGAGATGATATAACGTTTTTTCATGATTTCCTCTGGTTTATATGAATTCCTGTCAGTTGATTTTCTTCAAAAACCGGTACTCTGCATCTGTTTCCCCATTCAGTACCTTATTGAGATCCTCAATGAAATCACAGGTTTCACTGGTCTGCTGGTAAAAATTGCTTCCGGTTGTGTAGACCTGTCCTGTTTTTACTGCTTTAAAGTCGGCAAACAGACTATTTTTCTGTACCAGTTCATCGATCGATGTCAGTTCTCCCTCTATTGTACCATTGTAAATGAGAATGTCAGCATCTTTTTCGGCCGCATAGAAATCTTCCATCTGCATTTTTAATGTGGAGAGTGCATTTTCCTCTTCCGGGACATAACCATTTAAGGAATAAGTGCCCCCCGCAAGTTCGATCATTGATGATACATAATCATTTGGTTTCCGTACCGTAATCGTTCCATCCGATGCAACTGCAAAAAATGCTACCGACAGCCCCGTTTTTTCTTTTTCCAAAATCGGCTCAATATGTGCTGCCTGCGCATCAAAAAACGCTTTGGCCTGCTGTTCTCTCCCGAACAAAACGCCAAAAAGCTTTATCCATTCGAGTCTTCCAAGCGGGTGCTTTTCATAGCTGGAGCGCTCGATCATGACCTTGATCCCAAGTTCTTCTAATTTTTCTTTCACTTCCGGGTTGTGCGTAATCATCGTATTTTCAATCGCAAACGTGCATCCACCGGAAAGTAAAAGTTCATAGTCAGGCGCACTGTATTTCCCGGCATAGATCAGATTTCCCGCTGCCATCGCATCTGCCGCCTCTTTTACATACCAGTCTTTTTCTTTTACTCCTGTATATTTCAGATCAGAGACTGCACCGATCTGGCAGACTAAATCCATCACCGCACTCGACACCAGATATACATTTTCAAGCGGCTGTTGTAAAACTGTCACATCTGCCGGAACATCCGCCGGCACTTTGACACCTTTTGGCACAAGCAAAAAACGACCGTTATCCACGATCGTAATCAGCTTATAAGCACCATATTGTTCTACTTCAAACTGGTCGGCGCAGGATAACTCCATACGCCCATTGCAGTCTAAGTCTTTAAAACCTGCCGTTTCCGGAAATTGAAAAGTCAGGGTGTAATCAATCTCATGCGGCGTACTCATTGCCGTCGTATCACCGATCACATCCATCTCACATGGGATTCCATCAATTGGAAATGTGAATGTAGAGTTTCCACCTTCATTTTCATTGAGATATTTCTCCCCGTTCACGATCATGTAATCGTAATGCGTACTGCTCCATGTGATCGTCGCATATGCCACTCCATCCGTTACAGTAACTTTCGCCTGTGAATCCACAGTTGCTTTTCCGCTGCCGCCTTCTAATGTGACTTCCACCGTATATCCGCCATCCTCAGGAACTGAAACTTCTGTGCTGTCTGCCTGTTCTGCGGCATCATTTCCAGTCATGCTTTCTTCTGTTCCATCCTGATCTGCCGTTCCCTGCACATTTTCCTCTGCTGTCTGTGCATTTTCCTCTGTGACTGTACCTGCCGCTCCCTGTGCACTTTCCGTGGCTGTCTGACCAGCCCCGCCTTCTACTGCAGCGGCATTATTTTTTGCACCGCATCCCGTGAATATCTGCATGCACATCATTGCGGATAAGATTACTGCGGTCACTCTCTTTTTATTCATACAAATCTCCATTTATTAGTTATCTGTCTCCTGCGGATCAGAAACGCTTACTTTGTGATCGTACCACTCACCTTTTGTACCAAGGATTGCAAGATCAAATTCTTCATCTAATGCTTCTACCGGCACATCAAAACCATATACCTCGTCGGTGGTTCCATCACTGTATTTTACAGTATCCGTTGTCGGCTCTAAAATATCAGCACCGTCTTTTTTCGCATCATCTGCTGTTCCGACAAACAGATTTACAATTTTTTTTGAAACAAGGCTGATATGGATCGTCATTTTTCCGTTTTCTACGGTAAGGATACCACGTCCCTCATCTGCCTCATTTACATGAAACATGCTGCTGTCTGTATCAAACTTTGCGGTGTAAACACCATCCTCGAGAGTACCAACGGTACTCTCTGTGGTGGATGTTGACTCAAGGTTTCCAAGGGAATCAATTGCATCTTTTGTATGATCAATATAGATCTGCTGGATTGCTTCGATTCTTCCAAGTCCTGAAATCTGTGTATCAACGCTGTCAAAATATCCACTTGCTGTGAACTGGCTCTTCCAGGAATCTTCGTCGTCGCCTGCCATATCGTTGTTTGCATGATCTCCTGCAACAACCATAAGAGGTCTTAAAACAACTTTTGTATAACCGGCTTCTTTTACTGCCTCAATCACATTTTCACATGCTGTCTCTTCCGGCTCACCCTCAACAGTTCCGATAAACACATTATCATAGGAAAGATCTTTCATCTGTGCTGCCATCTGGCTGTAGCTTACTTTTGCAGAATGAGAAGTTCCATGTCCCATAAATACGAATGCAGTTCCATCTTCTTTTGCTGCATCTAAAGAATCATATCCTGCTGTCTTTACTGCCTCTGCTGTAATTGCTTCTGCAACTTTTGCCTTATCCTCATTGATCACAGTTGCGTCAGATCCTACTTCACCAAGCATTGGCTCTGCAACGGTAACTGTCTCAAATTTGTCTTTGTAATTGTCAAGTGTCTCTACCAGCTCGTCATACTCTGCACCATGCATTAAGTGTGTCGGCTGAACAACAAGATTTTTTACTCCGTTGTCAACAGCTCTCTCTAATGCCTGATCCACATTATCAATCTTTTCGTCATCTCTTGCCTGTACATGGTTGATGATGATCTGTGCTGTAAATGCTCTTCTTAC
>ENA-UOJT01002528-UOJT01002528.1-human-gut-metagenome-genome-assembly--contig:-C15-NODE-2528-length-10561-cov-32.442128_pt1 | contig 10561 bp, 6 predicted proteins | sample MGYA00242357_ERZ723904 | MGnify/ENA metagenome assembly ERZ723904 | reverse complement strand
GCGGGGGGGGGTATTTTGTACAAGTATAGCATACCCGCCCCCACAGCGGAAGCAAAATAGCACGAAACGCCCCGAAAACTGCGTAAAAAACAGAAAACACCACAAAAACGACCCCCGCATCTGCGCTGCTGCAGGTGCGGGGGTCTTGCTTATGCTTCAGGGGTCATGCGCGGGGGATGGGGGCTCACCCCTTCGGGAACGCCTGGTTCCAAACCTGGATGACGCGCCACTTCGGGGTCCAGCCGTCCGGCTCGAACTTGCCGTCCTCGGCGGTCAGCAGGCCCTGCTCCACGCACCACTGGGCCGCCTTGGCCAGCTCGGTGTCGGACACATCGGTGAAAGCGGGCTCTGCGGCGGGTTCGGGCTTGCCCTTCTGGGTCCAGATGAGCATTGCCAGTTCACCGCGGTTGGTCGGGATGGCTGCGCCCTCGGGCAGCAGGTCGTTCAGGATGACGCGGGTGGTGATCTCGTAGCCGCCCCAGATGGCTGCACCGGCTGCGGCCACACCGATCACGGCACCGGATCCGTCCGCTGCGGGAGCCTCGGGCTCAACGGGGAAGCCGGGGTCAAGAGGTTCCTCGGGGGTAACGGTGGTCGTGTCTTTCCAATGAGCGATCAGCTTCACTTCGCATTCCGGGACCTCAAAGGTGATGGTCTCGCTGGTGAGGCCGCTGGTCACGTTGAGGTTTTCCGGGGTAACGATCTCCCAGTGGTCGAAGGTCATGCCGGGGAAGGTGCCGATATGGTCCTCATCGGTGCTGTTGTCCAGCACAGCAGTGATGCTCACGGTGTCGCCCACTTTCTCCCACACAATATCCTCGTGCAGGCCAACGCCTTCATCGAAGATTGCGGGGTCGTTGGAGTAGGTGATCTGTGCCTCATAGTGGGCGGTGAGCTCCACCGGCGCGTTCACCATCTCAAAGGTGGCCTTCTCGCCGCCTTCCACGTTCACCTCCTTGTCGGAGTTGACCTCCCAGTAAGCGAACCGCAGGCCGTCCTTGGAACGGTCTTCCGCCACGATGACGATGGTCTCGCCTGCCTTGGCGGTCTCGACGGGGGTGCCGTCCATATAGTAGGCCGCGCCGCCGTTCACGGTGATGCCCTGCAGATGCTTGTACTTCGCGTCCACCACCACGGCCTCGTCCGGCATGGTGAAGGTAGCCTCGGGGTCGTTCTTGCCGGCCAGAGTGCCGTTATCCGGGGTGATCACCCAGCGGTTGAACTCGTGGTCTTCACGGTCCTTTTTTGCCTTGATGGTGATCACATCGCCCTGCACGGCACGGGTGATCTCCTCACCCTTTTCGTTGTAGGCAGTGCCCTTGTCGTCGGTCATGGTGATGGTGTGGTACTCATAGTACACAGCCTTCACGCTCACGTTGCCGCTGGGCATGGTGAAGTGGGCTTCGGATGCAGTCGCATTGTCCAGATGTGCATTATCGCCGACTTCCCAGCGGATGAACTTCCAGCCTTCGCGTTCGGGCGCAACGATCGTCACGTCCTCGCCGGACTTCACTTCCACCTTGCCAGACTCGCCGTTTGCCGTGGTATCGGCATCTGCCAGTTCAACGAAGTAGAGCTGCTTGGACTTTGCCTCAATGGTGATGTCGAAATCACGCATCTTGAAGGTCAGCTCCGGGGTCTTGCGCTGTTCTTCGTTCAGGTTGATGTCTCCACTATACCAGCAGTCGAACTCCTGATCATCGGGCAGATTCGGGGTGAGGGTGATCTTCTCGCCTGCAACGGCCTTGATGGTAGTCTCGCCGTTTTGTGCGGTGCCGTTGATGACGGTGACCGTGTGCAGGGTCTTGTACATAGCCGTCAGAGTCACATTGCCCTTGGGCACCTTGAGGTTGAAGCTCTCAGCGCCCTTCTGCTCCTCGGTCAATGCCCAGCCATCGGGGCCCTCGGCCTCCCAGTGGTCAAAGACCTGCTCCTCCGGGTCGTACACGGCCTTGATTTCCACGTTCTGTTCGCGCAGGGCGTCAGTAATCGTAGTATCACCGTTCACGGTACCGCCGTTCACCGTAATGGTACGGTACTTCATGTATTTCGCAGTGACCGTCACATTGGTGTTCTTGGGCATCGTGAAGGACTGGCGCTCTGCCTTGGTCAGGTCGAGCTGCTTTGCAACGTCCTCGTTGTCCACAGTCCAGCCGATGAACTCCCAGCCATCGCGGCCTGCAGCCTCAAGATAGAACGAATCGCCTGCAGCAACTTCCATCTTCTCGCTGGGATGCAGCTCGTTACCTTCGTCATTGACCGTAACGTAATAGCTCTGGCTGGTCGTAGCATTCAGCGTAACATTGTGGCCCGGCATGAGGAGCTTAAATTCCGCGTTATTCTCGTTGCCATGCAGTTCATTCGGCAGGGTATCGGGACTGGTCCAGCCTTCAAACTTCCGATCCTCGGGGACATTGGCCTTGATCTGGACCCATTCGCCCTCAATGAAAGCACCCACGATCTCGTCGTCCACAGTGACGGTGTACAGCTCGTTATACTTTGCCGTCAGCGTAATATCGCCCTCGGGAACGGTGACGGTGATAGTCTTATCCGTCAGCTTTTTGGTACCGTCGGGGCCGGTCACTTCCCAGTAGGCGAACCGCTTGCCATCCACCTCGTCGGCGGTGACGGTGATGCTGTCGCCGTGCAGAGCCTTATCATTCACGGTGGAGCCGCTGCCATTGTTGATGGTAACGGTGCGGTACTCCATCTGGACAGCTTCCAGCGTCACATTGCCCGAAGGCATCTGGAACTGGACGGTGGACTGGCTGGTGTCAAGGGTGAAGTTCTCCGGGCCGGTGAGCTTCCACTCAATGAACTTCCAGTCGTCACCCTTGTTTTCGGCCTTGATGGTGACCCAGTCGCCAGCCTTCACGCGGGCAGTGGTGCTCTCGCCGTTGACCGTGCCGCCAGTCACCGTGATGGTGAACAGGGTCTTGGGCACTGCGGTGAGCGTGACGTTCTTGTCCACCATCTTGAAGGTGAGGGTCGGGCTCTGCCTCTTATCGGTGGTCAGGCGGATGTCATTGCTTTCCCAGCTGTCGAACTCATCCGCCGGGATACCGTAGTCTGCGGCGTTGACGGTGACCGTGTCACCCTCAATGTAGGTATCCGGCAGCACGGTACTTGTACCATTTGCACCGATCACGGTAACGGTGTGCAGGGTCTTGTATTCGGCCGTCAGAGTCACATTGCCTTCCGGCATAAAGAAGGTGATGTGCTTACTCTGCTGCTGGGCGGGCGTCAGGGTGATGCCATCGGCCTTCCAGCCCATGAACTTCTTACCATCAGGCACATCGGCGTCCACGGTGATCTCTTTGCCTGTGAGGGCAGAGGTCACATCGGCATGGCCGCCATCCACCGTGATGGTGTACAGCTTATTGTAGCGCGCCTTCAGCTCCACATTCTCGTTCGGCATGATGAAGGTGGCTTCCTCGTTGTTCACACCGGTGATGGTCACATTATCGGGGACGACTTCCCACCGCACGAACTGATAGCCCGGGCGCTCGGCTGCCTTGATGTTGATCTTGTCGCCTTCCACAGCCTGCTTGTCGTCGGTGCCATTGACGGTGTAGGTGCCATTGTTCACCACGATGTTGCGCAGGGTCTTGTACTGTGCCGTGAGCTCCACGCCGTTCTTCGGCATCTCGAACTCAATGGGCGAGACGGCTTTCTGCTCGTCGGTCAGGCCATCGACACCCACGACATTCCAGCCAGCAAACTTCTCACCCTCAGGTGCGGGGTTTGCGGTGGCAACGATCTTGTCGCCCTTGACGGCTTCGGTGGTCGTTTCGCCGTTCACGGTATAGGTACCGTCGTTCACGGTGATGGACTGCAGCGCCTTATACTTTGCTTCCACCTGAACTTCGCCTGCCGGCATATTGAAGGTAGTGGTGTTGCTGTTCTTGTTGGCCAGGGTCACCTTGTCGTTCAGCACATCCCAGCGTTCGAACCGATAGCCCGGGCGCTCGGCAGCCTCGATGGCGATCTCGGTGCCTTCCTTTGCAAAGGACGGCGTTGCGGTACCCTTGAGCACGGTCACATCATAGAGCTGATTGTAGCTGTTCTCCAGCTTCACGTCGCCATCCGGCATGGTGAAGGTGGCCGTGAGCTTATCTGCATTGTTCAGGGTCACGCTGTCGGGGCTGATGGTCCAGCCTGCAAACTCAAAGTGGTCGCCCTTGTCCGGTGCCGTCACGGTGACGGGCTGGCCTGCGTGGGCGGTGGAGAGGTCTGCGCCGTCCACCTTGAAAGTGCAGCCTTCCGGCACAGTGATGCTGTGCAGTTCGCTGGGCACGATGTGGAGGTAGCTTGCATCTGCGGCGATGGGCGTAATGCGCGGGTCGGTCAGTGCGCCACCATCAGCGGTGTAGTAGACATAATTGCCGGAATAGCTGATGCTGTGTGCGGCACCCTTGGTTGCATCCTTATTCTGGATGGTCACTTCACCGGTATTGTTGAAAACAGCCGCACCGTTAACGGTGCCGCCATCTCTGCTCTTGCCGATCAGCTCTACGCTGGAAGCATTATTCACAGTCAGATTGCCGTCTACTGCAAAATTTTCACCGGTAATACGCAGCTTACCGGCGCAGGTGATATTTGTTTCTCCGAAAACCGCTTTGGACGCAGTGCTGGTAAGGGTCACATCCGCTGCGGCTTCAATGACCAGCTTACCTTGGTGCACCGGGTATATGCCACCATTCAAATCAACGATCGTATTCGGAGCGTAGATGGTCAAATTTCCCATATAGGATTCGGCATCCGTATTCAGGCTCAGGGTCTTGGTGGCCGGGTCGTAGCGCAGGGCACCATTGAGGATCTTATCCTTGTTCAGGCTGTTGAATTCCTCACCGTTCACAGTGATGCCGTACTTCACAATATTCTTGTCGGCATCCGGCGCTCCATTTTCATCCAGATAGGTAAGCGTGCCACTAAAGGTGTCTGTAACAGATATCTCACCACCTTTGCCGCCAATTCCAATATCAGCGGCGCCTGCTTTTTTCAAGGTAATATCGCCGCCGGTGATCTGAATATTTTCACCGTTGCCTCCCGCACGCCCGCCGCCGATTGCTGCGGTGCCGCCGTTTCCTCCGCCGGATTCTGCATATACCGTACCGCCTTCAATGGAAATATCTGTGCCATTTCCCTTGAAGCCGCCGCCAATGCCAGCCGCTTCTGCACCGGGAATCGCTTTTACATTGCCGCCGCGGATAGTGATATTAGAACCGCCCTGTCCCTTGCCGCCGCCGATGCCTGCACCCCAGCCGTATCCAGCCTTGCCACTGGCAGTGATTGTACCTCCGTTGATGGTAATATTATTGCCAGGCTTTCCAGATGCACCGCCAATGCCTGCACCACTCTCACCACCAGTTGCTTCCAGCGAACCGGAGCCATCAATGGTCAGCTGTCCGTCATCCTCTTTCTGGATACCAGCGCAGTTTTTACCACTCTGCAAGACGCTGCTGCCCTCAATATACAGGTCCACATTTTCGCTTACAGAGACGGCCGCACCACTCGAAACAGTGATATGCAGGTCCTTCAGGTATACTTTCGCAGCCGTGCCGCTGTCACCCTTGATGACCAGCTTGTTTGTGGTACTCGTACCTGTAACAACAAATACGCCCGTGTAGGTCTGGTCTCCCTGCTTGGCAGTCTGTACACCCTCGGCATTGACCGACACTTCAATATTGCCGTCTGCAATATTCAGCGTCTTGGCGTCTTCCGGGATACTGTTCTGCTCGTTCAGCCGTGCAATGCTGCTGCGGCTGTTGATGCTCATCTGCATCAGCGCATTGGTGCTTTCGGCCAATGCCGGGGCCGACAACGTGAACATCATGCACGCTGCCAAAGCAGCGGATGCTGCGCGCTGGGCCAGTTTCTTTTGTCTCATTTGTATTCCCCCTTTACGTTCACTGCGAGGACCGGGCTGTAGGGCCCCCGGTATTGCCTAAATTTTAGCATAATTTTCCTCGATTTTGGGGGAAAGTGCGCGAAACGACCCGAAAGCGGCGTGAATCGCACAATCACGCCGAAAAAGTCATTTCCTTTTTGGTGAAAACAGAAAAAAGGGCCGCCGCACCGTTTGCCGTGCAGCAGCCCTTGGGTCCCTTATTGCGGGGAGTGGTTTACTTGGTGCCGTAGATGCGGTCGCCTGCATCGCCCAGGCCGGGCACGATGTAGCCGTTCTCATTCAGGCAGCTGTCCTCTGCGCCGAGGTAGATGTCCACATCGGGGTGTGCCTCGTGCAGGGCCTTGATGCCTTCCGGGGCAGCGATCAGGCCGATGAACTTGATGCGCTTTGCGCCATGCTTCTTGATCTGGGTGATGGCGTCAATGGCGCTGCCGCCGGTGGCCAGCATGGGGTCCAGCACCAGCACGTCGCGCTCGTCGATATCCTGGGGCAGCTTGCAGAAGTACTCCACGGGCTGCAGGGTCTCCTCGTCGCGGTACAGGCCGATGAAGCCCACCTTGGCAGCAGGCAGCAGGGTCAGCATGCCGTCCAGCATACCCATGCCTGCGCGCAGGATGGGCACCAGGGCCAGCTTGCGGCCAGCCAGCACCTTGGTCTTTGCCATGGTGATGGGGGTCTCGATCTCCACTTCCTCCAGCGGCAGGTCGCGGGTGGCTTCGTAGCACAGCAGAGTGGCGATCTCGCCAACGAGGTCACGGAACTCCTTGGTGCCGGTCTGCTTGTTGCGCAGAATGCTCAGCTTATGCTGCAGCAGCGGATGCTCAACGATCATCGGGGTCATAAAAACACGCTCCTTATTTTAAATAGATAGCTCTATCGGGTACGGTTTAACGATTCTCCAGTGCTGTCAGCTTGTCGATGCGGCGCTGATGGCGGCCGCCCTCAAACTCGGTGTTCAGGAAGATATCCACCAGCTGGCAGGCAAGGCCGGGGCCGACCACGCGGCCGCCCATGCACAGGGCGTTGGCGTCGTTGTGGCGGCGGGTATACTCGCAGCTGAAGCTGTCCGAGCAGCAGCAGGCGCGGATGCCCTTGATCTTGTTGGCGGCCATGCTGATGCCCACGCCGGTGCCGCAGAACAGCAGAGCCTTGTCGCTCTCGCCCTTCACGACGGCTTCGCAGGCGGGCACGGCCATGTCGGGGTAGTCCACGCTGGCAGTGCTGTGGGTGCCGTAGTCCACATAGGCGAGGCCCAGCTCGTCCAGATGGGCCTTGACAGCTTCTTTCAATTCAAATCCGCCGTGGTCAGCGGCCAGTGCAATGGGTTTTGCCATGGATTGCATTCCTTTCTCTTGGGCGCAGGACGTTCAGGCCTGCGGTTTGTTTGCGGCGGCTTCGGCGGCAAGGCGCTCGGCGCGCTCCCGCTCGGCCTGGCTCAGACGGTGATAGTCCGGCAGCAGCGCTTCCGGCAGCACAGCCTGCCCGGCCTGCGCCATCTGCTTTGCCACCAGCGCCACCGCACCGGCCCGGCCGCCCCGCAGCGCCGGGGGAGCTTCCAGCACGCCCGGCACATTGCCGTATTTATTATAGCACAGAGATGCGCCATCACCAACAAAAAACAGGGGCTTTTTGCAATTTTCTACAAATTCGGCCAGGTCGCTCACCGCCCGGGCGTCGTCGTCCAGCAGGCGGGCGTGGGTCGCCAGGTCAAAGGCCGCGCTGTACACCTGGGCGCGGCGGGCGTCCAGCGCGCAGAGCACGGTGCCTTCGCCGGTGTGGGCGGCGGCCAGCGCTTCCAGTGTGGACACCGGGGCGCACAGGGTCTCCCGGGGGAAAGCAAGCCCCTTCACCGCCGCCAGACCGATGCGCAGGCCGGTGAAGCTGCCGGGGCCTGCGTTAACGCCGTACAGGTCGATGTCGGCGCAGGTCATGCCGCACATCTTCAGGCAGGTGTCGATCATGGGCATCAGGGTCTCGCTGTGGGTCATGCCCGCGTCCAGATATACCTCGTACAGCAGGCGGTCGTCCTGCAGCAGGGCCACACCGGCGGTCTTGCCCGCCGTATCCACGGCCAGAATGTTCATAGCGTTACCCCCTCGATGGTGATCCTGCGTGTGTTCTCGTCCACCCGGTCGATGTTGACCCGGATGGGGTGTTCCAGCGCCAGCAGGTCGGCAAAGTTCTCGCTCCACTCGGCAGCCACAATGGCACCCTCGTCCAGATAATCGTAGAATCCGGCGGCGCACAGGTCGTTTTCGGTGGAGATGCGGTACAGGTCAAAGTGGGCCAGCGGCTTCGGCCCGCGATAATAGTTCACGATGGCAAAGGTGGGGCTGGTGACCGGGTCGGTGCAGCCAAGGCCCTCGGCAAGGCCCTCGGTGAAGGCGGTCTTGCCCGCGCCCAGCCCGCCGGTGTAGGCCACGAGAGAGCCCGGGGCCAGCACGGCGGCCATGCGTTTGCCCAGCGCCACGGTCTCGGCGCGGGAATGGGTGATGTATTCTGCCATAAGAGTATACCTCTCTGATAACACAAAAGGGATGGCAGCGGGTTCTGCCATCCCTAAGTATAATATAATTGGTGCAAAAGTGCAATGCCCGCGTATCAGGCGGCCTGCTGTTCGGCCGGGGCCGCTGCGGGTGCACCGGGCAGCCGCACGGTGTGGTCGCCGCTCAGCATCAGGTAGCTGGCCGCCGCGTGGGGCCGCCGCCCGCCCTGGCCGCTGTACCAGATGATATCGTCGGTGCCGTAGGTCTCCTTTGCGTCTTCGGCGGCCTGTTCCAGCGTGTCGCCCGCGATCATCCGGTTCACCATGTCCCACAGCATACTGCGGGAATACACCGAGTAAACGTTGTTCACATACCCGGCCACAGCCTTTGCGCCGCCCGCCAGCAGGCCGTCCGCAATGGAGGTGTCCACATGGCCGTTCTTGCCGTAGAACTCGCAGGTCTCGCTGAGCACGATGCCACTGCCCCGGTAGGCGCTGCGGAAAAACGCACCGGTGGCGGCGTACATGCCGTTGATCTTGACGACCCGGTGGCTGAGCAGGTCCAGCCCGTAGCGGAAGTCGCTCCAGAAGTTCGACTGCTCGGTGAGCAGGATGAGCGGTTCGGTGGCCGTCTTTTTCCACAGCCAGCCGTATTCATAAGTATAATAGGCTCCATGGGTGCTCAGCACGCACACATCGTACCGGCCCATGCGCCGCAGGTCCGAGAGGGTGACGCGGGTGTTCAGGGTGGTGTCCAGCCCCTGCGAGGTCCAGTAGGTCTGCATATAGGCGTAATAGGGGTAGCGGGTGGAGTTGACCGTGTTGTCAAAGGCGTAGTAGATGGCCGCACTGCCCAGTGTGCCGTTGCCGGAGGCATCGGCGGCCAGCCGGTCCAGGGCCTCGCCGGACGGGAAGGCCACGGTGTCGTTCTCCTCGTCCAGGTCGGTCAGGATGCCGCCCAGCGCACCACAGGTGTAGGCAAAGCTCACCATGCCGTTTTCTTCGTCGGCGTAGATCGAGCCTTTTGCCACAAGGCCCTCGTCCACCAGCTGTTCCAGCTGGTCCAGCGCGGCGTCGGTGCGCTGCGCCTGGGTCATCCCGGTGTAATCCTCGCTGCCGGTCAGCGCGGTGACGGCGGTGTCTGCCTGCTGCATGTCCTGCACCTGGGCAGCGGTCAGGGTCTGCGGCGCAGCGGCAGTGTCCGGCTCTGCGGCAAAGGCCGCCGTGGGCAGCAGTGCGGCCAGCAGGGCCAGCGCACACACCGCGCTCACCAGGCGGCACCCGAATCCATTCTTCATATTCCCATTCCTCCGGGGCCGGTGCAGTTTGTGCACGCCCCTTTTCCGGCAGCTTTGCTGCCCCGGCCGGCGTCCGGCCGTTTGCTTTGCTTCTTGCGCCCACGAGGCGTTTTGCGCGCCCCGCCGCGTGTACTCATTGTAGAATCTCCACCCGGCTTTGTCAAGCTCCCACACGGATTTCACACTCCTGCGATTGCAAAGGCCCCGCCGCCTGTGTATAATAAGGATAAACTGGGTTTGTATGCCCTGTGTTCTTTTTGAAAGGTGGTGCTTTCTTGGAAGGCATTCGACAATATTGGAAACGGACCGATAAATTCTACCTGCTGCTGTGCATCTTCAGCAGCACCATGGCTGTGGTGGCGCTGGCGTCCTGGGCCACGAAGCAGGGCAATGGCTTTGCCGTGGACGAACTCACCGGTGCTATCACCGGCATCGGCGATTACCGCCGCGCCGTGGTGCAGGGCGGTGCAGCCGTGCTGGGCCTGTGCGTGGCGCTGCTGCTCTCCTGCATCGACTACCGCAGCCTCGTGAAGGTATGGCCGGTGCATGTGGCCGTCACCTGGGGGCTGGTGCTGCCCACCCTGTTCATCCGCAACGTGAGCATCGGCCCGCTGACCATCGGCTACAACGCGGGCGACACCGACAACTACTCCTGGTACAAGCTGGCAGGCTTCACCTTCCAGCCCACCGAGCTGGCGAAGATCAGCTTCATCCTCACCTTTGCCATGCACCTGAACAATGTGCGCAGCCGCATCAACGAGCCCAAGGAGCTGGCAAAGCTGCTGCTGCACCTGCTGGCCCCCATCGCCATTATCCATGTGCAGGGCGACGACGGCACCGCCATCATCTACGGCATCATCGGCTGCT
>ENA-UOJT01002504-UOJT01002504.1-human-gut-metagenome-genome-assembly--contig:-C15-NODE-2504-length-10640-cov-4.824941_pt1 | contig 10640 bp, 15 predicted proteins | sample MGYA00242357_ERZ723904 | MGnify/ENA metagenome assembly ERZ723904 | reverse complement strand
ATTATAGATTTTTCCCCTTCAAAGCTGCACGCTGCATCACCAGCTTGATCTCATGCTCGCTTCTTCCGTAGGACATCAGCTCATGTGTCAGATATTCCGGTTTTATGGTTTCTACCAGTTTCTGAACTTTCGGTGTGGTAAAAGGCAGATGCTGGTCGATCTGGAAGACGTGTTCATAGCAGGCTTTGGAACATGCTTCGTAATCCGATGGCATGGCATCCTTTTTGGTGATCAGCGTTTTCACATACGCACCCGTGATGCTCTGATTTAAATGCATGCCTTTGATATAAGAAGCCAGATTTCCATGCTCTGCAACTTTTTCCAGGATGTAATCGACCGCCTCATCCTGCGTTTTCAGTTCCAGATTCATGTGCATCAGATGCCCGGTATCCAGCATAATGCCTTTCTTTTGATAATGGACCTGCGAGAGCAGACGCTTCGTCATCTCCGGCCTTGTCATGGTAAGACCCGGCCACCAGAGATTTTCCATGAGGAAATCAAACGTGTAATCTTCTCCATCCAGCAAAAGATTGATCATTTCTGCCGCCGCATCGATCACTTCTTCGTCTGTGTGCCGGCACTGATAGGTAAACAGCTCCCTGGCACTGACATCGCTTACATGAAAGACCACATAGCGGGCTTTCAGCTTTCTGGCACGCTCCAGGTCTTCCCGAAAACGTTTCAGGATACAGCTGCGATCGAGCCCTCCGAAAATCTCTTTCACTTTTTCAAAGGATCCGTATTCTTTGCTCAACATCTCCAGTTTTCCATTCCAGAAATCCAGCCAGGAATCAAAATATCGCAGATGTACGCCAATCACGGATCGTTCTGTAAAGAAATCATCTCTTCCTCCCTCACACGGCAACAGTTCAAATCCATCCATACCAAGATTTCCTGCAAACGAAATGGCATCTGCCTCATCCCGATAGCGTTCCACATCAAACGCATAATCCGTTGTGTTGATCATCTGTTTCATAAAATCATTCTCTCCTCTTCAGTCCAAGAAATGCTGCCAGATTGCCACGTTTGCCTTTTGAGGCACGGTGTGAATACAAAAGTTCCGGATTGCAGCAGGTACACAACTGGGTCGTATGAATGTTTTCCGGCAAGATTCCGGCCTCCTCCATCACAATCTCATTTGCCCTCCATAAATTCAGCTGATACTTTCCGTTTTCTTTCCGGTAATACAATTCGCTCTGACAGTCTTCACGATAATATTTCTGAAATTCCAGAATGACATCCTCGCTGACTTCATAACAGTCCTGACAGATCGATGGTCCGATTATTGCTACGATATCTTCCGGTCTGCTTCCATATTGATCCGCCATCGCCTGAACCGTTATCTTGCCGATCTTATGAACCGTTCCACGCCAGCCGGAATGTGAAAGCCCGACTGCTTTTCTGATGGGATCTACAAAATACAGCGGCACACAGTCTGCATAAAACGTTGCCAGCACCAGTCCCGGAACGTCTGTGATCAGTCCGTCCACATCCGTATAATCCAGCGGTTTTGTAAATCCTTTGCCGCGGTCTGCTTCTGTCACCACACGGATGTTGGTCGTATGCGTCTGATCTGAAAAGACCAGATCTTCCGGTGTGAAACCGATCGCATCTGCAATTCTTCTGAAATTTTCACGTACATTTTCTTCCTGATCGCCACGTGAAAAACTCAGGTTCATGCTCGACAGATGCTCTGTGCTCACTCCGCCAAGCCGCGTTGAAAATCCCTGCACGATCCCTTCCATCTTTTCAAACGGCGTAGCGGAAAGCCATGTCACACCGTTTTTTTCTCTTTTTTCAAAAGTACCCATCTATCTTCCTCCTGTAAACTCCTGAAATGCCAGTGTCAAAAGTTCTTTTGACCCCAATAGATGCCTGCAAATTGCTCTGCTAAATACCGATCAAAACCGGACATTTCCGGCATAGGCAAACGCATCCCGGATCAGTTCCATCTCTTCTCCGTCAAATGCCACGACATCAAACCGGACACTCTGGTCTGCACAGATCCCGTGAACTTTCATATAATAATCTGCCACGCGGCTGATCGTTTTCTGCTTTGCTGTGGATACGGCCGCTGCCGCACCGCCCTTCTTGTTGTTTTTGCGGTATTTGACCTCCACAAATACCAGATACGCCCCGTCGCAGGCGACCAGATCGATCTCCCCGATCCGGCAGCGATAATTTTTCTCTATGATATGATAACCACATTTTTCCAGATGGACGGCTGCCAGTAATTCATATCTTGCCCCAGTTTTGCGTGTGTTTCCCCCTCTTGTCATTGATACCCCCATTTTCTTTTGTATTATGAGTTATATGCGATTTTTCATGTTTCGCACTTTCAAACAGTTTTGACCTGTTTGTCCCCCCGACTCATATGATGTTTTTGATAAAGCTCTGTCGGTGGATCGGGGATGATCCGAATTTGCGTATTGCCTCCATATGTGCGGCACTTCCATAGCCTTTGTGTTTCGCAAATCCATATTCTGGCATCAGTTTGTCATAATCTTTCATCAGGCGGTCCCTGGTCACTTTTGCGATCACACTCGCCGCTGCGATCGACAGGCTTTTTGCATCTCCTTTAATGATCGGTACCTGCGAAATCTCCACCTGTGGGATCTTCACAGCATCATTTAAGAGAACCTGCGGCCGGATCTTCAGTCCGGCGATTGCCTCACGCATCGCCTCATAAGTTGCCTGCAGGATATTGATTTCATCGATCCTTGCCGGTGATGCCATGCCGACGGACACTGCCAGTGCTTTTTCCATGATCTCATCGTACAGAGCTTCCCTCTTCTTTTCTGAAAGCTGTTTGGAATCATTCAACCACAGGATCTCACAGTCTTCTGGCAAGATCACGGCACCGGCGACAACCGGTCCTGCCAGCGGACCGCGTCCTGCCTCATCAATTCCACACACATAGCCATATCTTTCGTACTGATGTTCGTAACTTCTCATTTCTTCCAGGCGAACCCGCTCTTTTGCCAGCTTTTCCTGTTTTTTTCGGTAACTGTTTAAAACTGCCTTCACGCCGCTTCTCTCATCCATAGCATACTGTGCAAACAGTTCTTCCAGGGAACCTTCTTTTGCCTCTGCAAATTCTTTTTTGATCTGTGCGATGCTTTTTCTGTCTGTGCTCATATATTTTCTCCTTTATTCCAACCCACAGTCGGTAATCATATTTTAGCGGGGGAATGCTTCTCTGCGGTAAAGCGGACATTCACAATCCGCTTCGCTACTTGCTCATGAACGCATATCCTGTCTAAAAAGTCCGACTGATCATTTCGTTCGTATTTAAAAAAGTGCCACACAAAGTGGCACTTCTTATTCTAACGCATTTCTCTTTTTTCGTCTACTGGTGTCTGACTACGCAGATACGATCAAGCGGCCAGATACGCACCCAGGCACGACCGACAATCTTTTCTCTTTTGAGATTTTCGACATTCTCATAGCGGCTGTCATCGCTTCGGTTGCGATTATCTCCCAGCACGAAGTACTCATCATCGCCAAGCGTGATCGGCTCTGCCGCACGTCCGGCATCATTCATCACTTCTGCACCGTAATTTTCATCCAGCTTTTCACCGTTAATGTAAACATAGCCATCTATGATCTGTACGGTTTCTCCCGGCAGACCGATCACACGTTTGATATAGTACTCTTCTTTTCCGTCACGCACAACCGGAAAGACTACAATATCAAACCTCTCCGGATCATGGAAACGATAAGATAATTTATCCATCATCAGCTGATCCTTGTTGTGCAGATACGGATACATAGAATCTCCGCTGACCATGGTCCTCTGTACAACAAATGTATTGATCACGAATACAACTGCTAACAGGCATACAAAATATACAACCCAGTTAATAATCTCTTTTGCTTTCATCAAAAACTCCTTTTCTACAAAGATCCCGCCCGTTCAAATGGCCAGATGCGTACCCAGGCACGCCCGATGATCTCTTTGCGTCTGACATTCCCGACATCCGGAAAACGACTGTCTTCACTGGCATTGCGATTGTCTCCGAGCACAAAATATTCATCATCTCCAAGTGTGATCGGATCGGATGCAAGTGCTGCGTTCTGGATCTTTTCATCACAGAAATGTTCGTTCAGTTTTTTACCGTCTATGTACACATACCCGTCCAAGATCTGCACCGTCTCACCCGGCAGACCAATGATCCGTTTAATAAAATACATATCCTTATAGCGATACGGAAAAACAATGATATCATAACGTCTGGGATCAGAGAAACGATAACTGACCTTATCAACGATCAGATTGTCATCGTCATGCAGCGTCGGATACATCGACTCTCCATTTACCCGCGTACGCTGACCGACATAAGTTGTCAGCAAAAAGCTGACACCAAACACCAGTACGATATAAAACAGCACCTCGATAAGTCCCTTTTTCATACTCTCCTCCCACAAAATACTGTCTACTGCTCTTCCGTCTCTCCCTTCGGAAGTTCCAGCGTGATCCTGCCAAGTTTTCCGCTTCGGAAATCATCCAGCAGAAGCATACCTGTCTTGGTATAATCCAGTTCCTGACCTTTTTTGATGCAGCCACGCCGTCTTGCGATCTCCTCGTAAACTGTGAGTGCTTCCTGAGCGGTTTCTTCGCAGCCATAACGTTCCGTTAATCTTCCCGGATAATGTTCCATCAGGAAACGGATCAGATTGAGTGCAAGCTCATCCGTATTGAGGATCTCGTCTTTGATGGAACCGATCATTGCCAGTCGCATACCGACACTCTGGTCTTCAAATTTCGGCCAGAGAATACCCGGTGTATCCAGCAGTTCCAGACCCTTATTTAAGCGGATCCACTGTTTTCCCTTCGTAACACCCGGCTTATTTCCGGTCTTTGCACATGCTTTTCCGGCATAGGCATTGATAAACGTAGATTTTCCGACATTCGGAATCCCGACAACCATTGCCCGCACCGGACGGTTCTTGATTCCTTTGCGTTTGTCTCGCTCGATCTTTTCATGGCATGCTTCCAGAACGGCTGCATTGATGGATTTAAGTCCTGCTCCACTTCTGGAATTGATCTTTCTGACGCAATACCCTTTCGCTTCGAAAAAAGCAACCCACGCTTCATTGCTCTTTTCATCCGCAAGATCCGATTTGTTCAGAAGAATCAGGCGGGCTTTGTCCCTGCCCATCTTATCGATATCCGGATTGCGGCTGGAAAACGGTACACGTGCATCCAGCAGTTCGATGACAAGATCGATCAGTTTGATGTCTTCCTGCATCATACGCCTTGCCTTGGTCATATGACCAGGATACCACTGATAATTCATATTTTTTACCTTTCTACTTAACAAGTCCCCGGTGATCCGAAGGAGATAAAACAGCCCAGACTTTCCCTTCAATATCTTCCAGCTTTACATTTCCCATATCTGCAAAACGGCTGTCTTCACTCTGATTGCGGTTATCACCAAGCACAAAATATTCATCTTCACCAAGTGTGATCTCCTGTGCTGCCATTCCGGCATTTTCCATCTGTGGAAATCCCTGCGTCTCCAGGTAGACACTTCCATTAATATAGATCATACCATCGATGATCTGGATCGTCTCACCCGGCAGTCCGATCACACGTCTTATATAAGAATGCGTGTCCTCGCTTCCATTCAGTTTAAACGAGATTACATCCTCCCTGGATGGTCCTGAAAAGCGATAGGACAGCTCATTTAACAGAACAACATCTCCGCCGGACAAGGTACTGTTCATCGCCTGTCCGATGTTCGTTCTGGACTGACCGAAAAAGAAAACAGCAATATATGCAAACAGGATCACCACAATGATCTGAAACAGCCATCCAAGACCGGCTTTGATCGGATTCTTTCTGACCTTTTCCCGTTCTTTTTTCTGTTTCCTCATTTCCCTTCTGCTGTGTTTTTCCTGTATTGCCTGTTCCTGTGAAATCCGATCTTTGTTTCTTCGATCCCTTTCTCTGCGATTTCTTCCTGTGCGGCTCATGTATCCTCCCCTTTTGCCTTTTGAAATTCACAGTCGGTTATACAGAAACAGGGACAATTACCTAAGTACTTGTCCCTGGTCTGTCTGGCTGACCCGAACAAGCAGTGCTTGTTGCGGAATCATTCGGTACGCTGCTGCGTCCTATTATTTAACCAACTCTTTTACTTTTGCTTTTTTACCAACACGGTCTCTCAGGTAATTCAGTTTCGCTCTTCTTACTTTACCTCTTCTGATAACCTCGATCTTTTCTACGTTCGGGGAGTGCAGCGGCCATGTCTTTTCAACGCCGATTCCGTTGGAGTTCTTTCTTACTGTGAAAGTTGCTCTGTTGCTTCCACCCTGTTTCTTCAGAACAGTTCCTTCGAAGATCTGGATACGTTCGCGGTTACCCTCTTTGATCTTTGCGTAAACTTTTACAGTATCACCTACGTTAAATACAGGTACTTCCGCTTTCAGTTCAGCTGCTTCAATGTTCTTAATGATTTCGTTCATCTTGTTGTTCCTCCTTATATTTTCAGATGTTCTTAATACCGCCCAGGTAGCAGAGGCCCATATCTTCTAACAACGTGAATAATTTTATAATAACTCTTGCGTAAAATCAATCGTTTTTTAAGCCAGACAGCGATCTGCCCGAGCTTTTTCTTTTGCTGACAGATCCGCTTTTTCCAGCAGATCTGGTCTTCTTTCTGCCGTCCGGATGACGGACTGTTCTCTTCTCCATTTTTCAATGTTGGCATGATGTCCGGATAACAGCACTTCCGGAACCCGCTTTTCATGCCAGACTTCCGGTCTGCTGTAATGCGGATGCTCCAGGAGATTTCCCTGGAAAGATTCGAATTCGGCAGATGCCTCATTGTGAAGCACACCCGGAACCAGTCTGGAGATCGCATCCATCATCACCATTGCCGGAAGTTCCCCTCCGGTCAGGACATAGTCCCCGATGGAGACGTAGTCTGTCACGATCTCTTCCAGGACACGCTCATCGATCCCTTCATAATGTCCGCACAGAAAGACCAGATCCTGCTCTTTTGCAAATTCTTCCGCCATAGGCTGTGAAAAAGTACTTCCCTGCGGTGTCAGATAGATCACTCTCGGCCGGTAACCGATCTGTTCTTTTACTGCCTCATAGGCTCCATAGACCGGTGCTGCCTGCATGACCATGCCGGCTCCGCCTCCGTACGGTGTATCATCCACCTTATTATGCTTATTCGCAGCATAGTCGCGGATGTCCGTTGCTTTCAGAGAAATATATCCCCGTTCGATCGCCCTGCCCATGATACTGGTATTCATTCCCTGCTCGATCATTTCCGGAAACAGTGTCAGTACGTGAAAATGCATGCTACACCAGCCCTTCCAGAAGATGCACTTTCATGCGGCCTTCTTCCACATCTACTTCCAGAATACACTGACGGATCGCCGGGATCAGGATCTCTTTTCCTTCTTCCGTCACTACCTGATAGACATCGTTTGCTCCGGTTTGGATCACATCATCCAGTGTGCCAAGAAATGCATCATCCTCGGTATAGACCTTAAGTCCGATCAGATCTGCGATAAAATACTCATTTTTCTTAAGTTTTACTGCATGCTCGCGTGTCACAAGCAGCGGACATTTTCTGTATTTTTCAATCTGATTGATATCATTATATTCTTTAAACTTCAGGATAACCATATTTTTGAAAAACTTGACACCTTCCACTTCCAGTTCCAGTTTTTCTCTTCCGGTATCCAGAAGCACTTTTTTCAGTTTTTTAAAACGTTTCGGATCGTCGGTTGTCGGAAATACTTTGACTTCCCCGTGAATACCATGTGTTGCCGTAATCACTCCGACCTGTAAAAATTCTTCCATGTTTCTCCTCCGGGTAAAATTGAATAAAACAAAAACCTCGTCTGCACGAGGTTTTCAACGCAGCATCCTCCAGCTTTTCAGCTACAGAATGTCCACTACAACTTTCTTGTCTTCCTTTGAGGCTGCAGCCTTTACGACTGCACGGATCGCTTTCGCGATTCTGCCCTGTTTACCGATTACTTTTCCCATATCGGATGGGGCAACTTTCAGTTCAACAACCGTTGTCTTTCCAGACTGCCTTTCCGTAACGGTAACTTCTTCCGGATTTTCTACAAGTGACTTAGCGATTACTTCTACTAATTCTTTCATCCTGCCACCTCTTATTTTTCAATACCGGCGATTTTGAAGAGCTTTCCTACTACCTCTGTCGGCTGTGCACCATTTGCCAGCCATTTCTTTGCCAGCTCCTCATCTACCTTGAATTCACTCGGTTCGATGTTCGGATTGTAGGTACCGATCTCCTCGATGAATCTTCCATCTCTCGGGGAACGAGAATCAGCTACAACGATTCTATAGAAAGGATTTTTCTTTTCTCCCATTCTTCTTAATCTGATCTTTACTGCCATTACTTTCACCTCCTCAGTATTTTTATATCTTTGATATCTATGAAAACCTGCCTTTGGCAGCTTCTCTGCATTCTTTACGTGCTAAAACGGAAGCTTGAACCTGCCGCGTTTTGCACCCTTGCCTCCCATCATACCAGGGAACTGTTTCATCATCTTGCGTGTCTGTTCGAACTGTTTGACCAGTTTGTTGACTTCGCTGATGTCCACACCTGCACCTTTTGCGATACGTTTCTTTCTGGACGGATTTAACAGATCCGGATTGGAACGCTCTTTCGGTGTCATGGAGAGGATGATCGCCTCGATGCGTGCCATCTTGGACTCATCCACCGCAGCCTCGATATCTGCTGCTTTATTGCCAATACCCGGCATCATACTTAAGATACTGGATATGCCTCCCATATTTTTAACCTGAGCCATGCTCTCCAGATAATCATCGAAACCAAACTGTGCTTTTTTCAGTTTCTGTTCCATTTCTCTGGCTTTGTCTTCGTCGATATTGGCCTGTGCTTTCTCGATGAGCGTCATCACATCGCCCATGCCTAAAATCCTGGATGCCATACGCTCCGGATAGAACTGTTCCAGATCGGATAACTTCTCGCCCATACCAACATAGAGGATCGGTTTGCCGCAAGTTGCCTTGATCGAGAGTGCCGCACCGCCTCTGGTGTCTCCATCCAGCTTTGTAAGGATGACACCGTCAAGCTCAAGTTTCTGATTGAAGCTGTCTGCCACATTGACTGCATCCTGTCCGGTCATTGCATCCACCACCAGGATCGTCTGATCAACATGAACGGCTTCTTTGATGTTCTGTAACTCCTCCATCATCGCTTCATCGACATGAAGGCGTCCTGCTGTATCAAGGATCACGACATTAAATCCGTGACTCTTTGCATGTTCTACAGCTGCTTTGGCGATATTGACCGGGTTCTGTTTGTCTCCCATGGAGAAAACTTCCACACCCTGCTTCTCACCATTTATCTGAAGCTGCGTGATAGCTGCCGGACGATACACGTCACACGCTACCAGAAGCGGCTTTCTGCCTTTTGATTTGAATTTGCCTGCAAGTTTCGCAGTTGTTGTTGTCTTTCCGGCTCCCTGAAGACCTGCCATCATGATCACAGTAACTTCACTTGCCGGACGCAGTGCAATCTCCGTCGTCTCAGATCCCATCAGGTTTACCAGCTCGTCATTTACGATCTTGATCACCATCTGTCCCGGATTCAGTCCGTTCATCACGTCCTGACCGATTGCACGCTCCTGAACCGCTTTTATAAACTGCTTCACGACTTTAAAGCTGACATCCGCTTCCAGAAGAGCAAGCTTTACTTCTTTCAGTGCTGTCTTGACATCGTCCTCTGTCAGTCTTCCTTTGCCGCGAAGGTTTTTAAATATATTCTGCAGTTTATCCGATAAACTTTCAAATGCCATCGTAACCTCCACCGTCAGTCGGTTTTATAATTCTTTCAGCAGCTCATCCGAAATCTTCCTTACTTCTTCCGGATCATCTGCCGCCATCCTTATGGCTTCCACCTTTTCTTTCAGACTTACAAATCTCTCAACCAGATGCAGTTTTGTCTCGTAATCATCCAGGATATGTCCGCACCGTTTGATCAGATCATGCACACCCTGTCTGCTGATTCCCTGATTCTCTGCAACTTCGCTGCAGGAAATATCGTTGAATACTACATCCTCGTATATTTTCTGTTGATGCTCTGTAAGCAGTTCACCATAAAAATCATACAATAATGTCTGCTCTAAAATCTTTTCCACTGCAATCACCTTGGTTATCATACACGAAAGAAGCCACCGTGTCAAGTATTTTTTCTTGACATGATGGCTTTTTCTTTTTTATTTCAGATCAAGCTGTTTTCTTCTTTTTTTTCTGAAATTCCATAATCTTATTTACAATAAAAGCAATTGCAATCAAAATGAGTTCCGCAACGGTCTGCCACAGTCTGGATATAATAGAAATAATCACAGCATATTCTTTTGGCATAACAAGACCAAGTCCAAGCAGCATGATACCTTCCCTTACGCCAAGACCGGACGGTGCAAATACAGCAAGAATTCCGATGATACAGGACAGTCCGTAAATTCCGGCCACATAGAGAAACTCTGATGTCGGAACCGGATAGATGGAGCATACCAGCATATAGAATCCGACACCAACGACCAACCAGTTGCAGATAAACAGCAATACAACTTTGATCATCTGCCCATAGGTGATCGGAATCGAAAGATCTTTTTTC
>ENA-UOJT01002502-UOJT01002502.1-human-gut-metagenome-genome-assembly--contig:-C15-NODE-2502-length-10645-cov-6.322002_pt1 | contig 10645 bp, 9 predicted proteins | sample MGYA00242357_ERZ723904 | MGnify/ENA metagenome assembly ERZ723904 | reverse complement strand
CTAACAGTGCCAGGTAATTATGATTTGCATTTAACCTGTTCTTAAATGGGTTTCTTTCTGAATAAACTGTCACAAGAGTCCAAAAATGGGTGACGGTTTTGATGTATGATCTGCGGCTGAAAAATATCCCTGCGGAAGTATGGATGGGAATTCTGGTGCTGGCGTGTACAATTCTGCTTTTTACGGGCGGAGTAAAAAATGTACTTCCGGCTTCCGGCAGTGTGGAGAAGAAGGTTATTTTGATTGATGCGGGGCATGGTGGTGATGATCCGGGGAAGATTGGAATCAATCAGGCGAAGGAAAAGGATATCAATCTGGCGATTGCAAAGAAGCTAAAAGTTTGTCTGGAGAAGGCGGGATTTGAGGTTGTGATGACGCGGGAGGCGGACGAAAGTGTAAAGGGACCGGAGCAGGGAAATAAAAAGAGCACGGATATGAGGAACCGGTGTGCAAAGATCAGGGAGACAAAACCGGCGATGGCGGTCAGTATTCATCAGAACAGTTACACGGAGGAGTATGTATCGGGACCTCAGGTTTTTTATTATACGACTTCGGCAGAGGGCAAGTAGATCGCCGGATGTATTCAGAATGTTATGAATAAAGAGCTGCAGATCGAAAGACCGCGGGAAATCAAGGCGAATGACACGTACTACATATTGAAACGGAGTGAAGCTCCGGCGGTGATCGTGGAATGCGGTTTTCTGTCGAATGAGAGGGAGGCAGCACTTTTAATTACAGATACCTATCAGCAGAAGGCAGCAGAATCGATTTGTGACGGTATCCAAAAATATTTTGCGGCAAAGATGTAAAGTATGCTTCCAAAAATATTTGATTTCAGATGAAAAAATTGGTGCTATATAACGATTTACAAAAAATTTTATTCGCCTTATAATTGTTCGACAACGAACAATCAGACAGGAGGTGAAGCGAAGATGGATTTTGGAGAAAAACGTGAAGTGGGCAGAGAGATCTTGTCATTATCCAATCTTTTATATCGAAAAATTGAGTACGATAAGAAAAAAAGTGGAATTTATGATCTCCAGTATGTCCAGGGCGGGATTATAAAGTATATTAAAGAAAATCCTCAAAAGGACATTTTTCCGCGGGATATTGTGAAGCGTTTCTGCCTTACACGCTCTACTGTTGCCGGTATTTTGCAGAAAATGGAGCAGAATGGATATATTGAAATGCAGTCTTATCCCGGGGATGCGAGACTGAAGAAAATTGTTCTGACGGAAAAGGGCGATGAAGCCAGTGATCTTGTGAAAGAGCAAATCCGTAGAATGGAACGGCTGTTGGTAAAGGATATGACAGCGGACGATATTGACTGTCTGTTTCAGCTGACACAGAAGATTCGCGAGAACCTCATAGAAGATCTGGAATGTTCGATAAAAAACAAATGTTACGAAAAAAAAGATAATAAGGAGGCCAATCATGATTAAGAAACTGATGAAGAGCATCCGTGAGTACAAGAAGGATTCCCTTTTATCTCCGGCGATGGTCACGCTTGAAGTAATCATGGAAGTGATCATTCCGATGTTGATGGCAAGACTGATCGACTACGGTATTCAGGCACAGAACCTGGGATATATCTGGAAGATGGGTATTCTGCTTGCTGTCACAGCGATGATCTCACTGATGTTCGGTGTGCTTTCCGGTAAATTTGCCGCACGGGCATCTGCCGGATTTGCAAAGAACCTGAGAAAGGATATGTATTACAATGTACAGAATTTTTCTTTCTCCAATATTGATAAATTTTCAACGGCAAGTATCGTAACGCGTCTGACAACGGACGTTACCAACGTGCAGAATGCATATCAGATGATCATCCGTATGGCAGTCCGTGCACCGATCATGCTTGTTTTTTCTATGTTTATGGCATTTCAGGTAAATTCTGAGATGGCAGTGATTTTCCTGGCGGCGGCACCGATTCTTGGCATCGGACTGTATTTTATTATGACACATGCACATCCAGTATTTGAAAAAGTTTTCAAAACTTACGATAAACTGAACAATGTTGTGCAGGAAAATCTTCACGGAATCCGTGTTGTGAAATCTTATGTCCGTGAGGATCATGAGATTGAGAAATTTGAAAAAATTTCCACATCGATTTATAACGATTTTACATTTGCAGAAAAACTGATCGCATTCAATATGCCGCTGATGCAGTTCTGCATGTATGCATGTATGATTCTGATTTCCTGGTTTGGTGCAAAACTGATCGTTACAACCGGAAATGATCCGGTAAATGGTATGTCTACCGGTCAGCTGATGAGCCTTGTTTCTTATGCGATGCAGATTCTGATGAGTCTTATGATGCTGTCGATGGTATTTGTTATGATCATTATTTCCAGAGCATATGCAGATCGTATTTTAGAGATTCTTAATGAGAAAAGCGACCTTACAAATGGAGAATCTCCGGTAACAGAAGTAAAAGACGGTTCCGTTGTATTTGATCATGTAAGCTTCAGCTACACAGGGAAAAAGGATAAGATCTGTCTTTCTGATATTAATTTAAATATCAGATCCGGTGAGACGGTTGGTATCATCGGAGGAACCGGTTCGGCAAAGACAACGCTGGTTCAGCTGATCCCGAGACTTTATGATGTCACAGAAGGAAGCCTGAAAGTAGGCGGTCTGGACACAAGAAAATATGATCTGGAAGCTCTGCGTGATCAGGTAGCGATGGTTCTTCAGAAAAATGTGCTGTTCTCCGGAACGATCAAAGAAAACTTACGCTGGGGAAATGAAAATGCGACAGATGAACAGCTGATTCATGTCTGTCAGCTCGCCCAGGCTGACGATTTTATCCAGACATTCCCGGATAAATACGATACTTACATTGAGCAGGGCGGAAGCAATGTATCCGGCGGTCAGAAACAGAGAATCTGTATTGCAAGAGCACTTCTGAAAAAACCGAAAATCCTGATTCTGGATGACTCTACCAGTGCGGTAGATACGAAAACAGATGCGTTGATCCGAAAGGCATTCCGTGAGGAAATCCCGGATACAACGAAATTTATCATCGCACAGCGTATTTCATCGGTACAGGATGCGGACAAGATCATTGTTATGGATAAAGGCCATATTTCTGCGGTTGGCACGCATGAAGAGCTGCTTGCATCCAATGAGATCTATCAGGAGGTTTACTATTCTCAGGTGAAAGGAGGAAGCGAAGATGAGACAGCCGAATAACAAAAAAGGACCGGAAGGAATGGCAAAAGTAAATAAAGATGTTGTAAAAAGACTGATGTCTTATATCGGACATTATAAACTGCGTTTTGCTGCTGTCCTGATCTGTATCGTGGTCAATGCACTTGCCATGGTGTCCTGCTCACTGTATCTGCAGACACTGATCGACAGTTATATCACACCACTGCTTCAGGCAGCCACACCGGACTTTGCACCGCTGTTCCGTTCCATTTTGATCATGGGATGTATTTACGCAGTGGGAATCCTTGCCTGCCTGTTTTACAACAGAACGATGGTAAGTATCGCACAGGGAACGTTAAAACGTATTCGAGACGAGATGTTCGAACATATGCAGACACTGCCGATCCGTTATTTTGATACGCATACACATGGCGATATTATGAGCCATTATACGAACGATACGGACACGCTGCGTCAGATGCTTGCGCAGAGTATCCCGCAGATGTTCTCCTCTCTGATCACAATTATTTCTGTGTTTTTTGCCATGCTTTTCACAAGCTGGCAGCTTACCATTTTTGTACTCTGCTTTGTATTTATCATGCTTCAAGTGACAGGCCGTGTTGCCGGAAAGAGTGGTTATTATTTTATACGTCAGCAGAAAGCTCTTGGTGATGTAAATGGTTATATCGAAGAGATGATCAACGGACAGAAAGTTATCAAAGTATTCTGTCACGAAGAGAAAGCAAAAGAGATTTTCGACCAGAAAAACGAAGAATTATGCAAGGATGCATTCGCAGCAAACAGTTTCGCAAATATCCTGATGCCGATCATGGGTAACCTCGGAAACCTGCAGTATGTGCTGCTGGCAACAATCGGAGGCACAATGGCTCTTGGCGGTGCAGGCGGTATGACGGTCGGTACGATCGCATCTTTCCTGCAGCTGAGCAGAAGCTTTATGAATCCGATTAGTCAGATTTCAAATCAGCTGAATATGGTTGTCATGGCACTTGCCGGAGCAGAACGTATTTTTAAACTGATGGATGAAGAGCCGGAAGTTGACGAAGGATACGTTACACTGGTCAATGCAAAATATGACGAGAACGGTGAGCTGACGGAATCAAAAGAAAGAACCGGACTGTGGGCATGGAAACATCCGCATGGCGATGGAACGCTGACTTACACAAAAATGCGTGGCGAAGTGCGGTTCTATGATGTAGATTTTGGTTATAATGAAGAAAAGATCGTGCTCCACAATATCAGTCTGTATGCAGAACCGGGACAAAAAGTGGCGTTTGTAGGTTCTACCGGAGCCGGAAAAACAACGATCACAAACCTGATCAACCGTTTCTATGATCTGGCTGACGGAAAGATCCGTTACGATGACATCAATATCAACAAGATCAAAAAGGCAGACCTGAGACGTTCTCTTGGTGTGGTTCTGCAGGAAACAAACCTGTTTACTGGAACGATCATGGAAAACATCCGTTACGGAAAACTGGATGCAACGGATGAGGAAGTCTATGCAGCAGCAAAACTTGCAAATGCGGATGACTTTATCCGACTGCTTCCGAATGGTTACGATACGGTGATCACAGGAAATGGCGGAAGCCTTTCACAGGGACAGCGTCAGCTGATCGCAATCGCAAGAGCAGCGGTAGCTGATCCGCCTGTTATGATCCTGGATGAGGCTACGTCTTCGATTGATACCAGAACAGAGGCAATCGTACAGAGAGGTATGGATGCTCTGATGAAAGGACGTACCGTATTTGTTATTGCACACAGACTGTCGACAGTACGAAATTCTGATGTTATAATGGTGCTGGAGCAGGGACGTATTATTGAGAGAGGATCTCACGATAAGCTGATTGCCGAAAAAGGCAAATATTATCAGCTTTATACAGGAGCATTTGAACTGGAATGATGTGATCATGAAGAAAAGAAAGTTTAGCAGATGGATTCTGCTTCTGTGCTGCCTTTTTATTCCGGCATTTACAGCCGGGGCGAAGGCACCGCTTGGTACACCGACAAGAGAAGTGCTGCTGGATATGGCGTGGGATTGTCTGGAAGAATACAATTTCAGCTGTATCCGTACCAATGCTGTTGCAGTAAGCAAAGCAACACAAATAATGTCGGAAAAAGAAGAACAGACAGAGACGCAGGAGGCAGAGACAAAACAACAAACAGAAGAGCAGAACAGCGAGACATCGTTTGATGTGACGCAGTATATTTTTGTCGGAGATTCCAGGACGGTCGGCATGCATGAAACAGTCGGAGATTCCGGCTGCGTGTGGATCGGTCAGGTTTCAGCGGGATTATCCTGGTTTCAGGATACTGCCGTTGGAGAGATTGATGAGTCAGTGACGCAGGGATCTGTGATCATTATCAATATGGGAGTCAACGATCTTGGAAATGCATGGGGATATATTGATCTTCTGAAAGAGAAAATTCCTCAGTGGATGGAAAAAGGAGCCGAAGTCTACTATATGTCGGTAAATCCGGTAGAAAACCATCCGTATATTTCCAATGAGGATATTGCGAATTTTAACAATATTCTTTATAATAATCTTCCGTCAGAGACTGGTTGGATAGAGACAAATTCCTATCTGCTGGAGAGTGGATATTCCACACAGGACGGCGTACACTTTGATGCGGAAACGTATCAGAATATATTTAATTATACAATGGAAGTGCTCTCTGGATTCGGACGACAATAAAAATGTCTGGAGGAAATGAAAATGGGTGTTTTAAGTGGTTTAAAACCGGAAAAAGTATTTTATTATTTTGAGGAGCTTTGTAAAATTCCACATGGTTCCTATCATACAAAACAGATCAGTGATTATCTGGTACAATTTGCAAAAGAACGTAACCTGGAGTGCAGTCAGGATGACAGCAACAATGTTGTGATCCGCAAAGCAGCATCCGCAGGATACGAAGATGCACCAGTCGTTATTTTGCAGGGACACTGCGATATGGTCTGCGAAAAAACAGCAGATTCCACACACGACTTTGAAAAAGATGGCCTAGATCTGATGATCGAAGGCGATTATGTTACTGCGAACGGAACAACACTTGGCGGAGACGACGGAATTGCAGTTGCATATGCACTGGCAATCCTTGATGATGATACATTGAAACATCCGGCACTGGAAGTGGTTATCACAACAGATGAGGAAGTAGGACTTCTCGGAGCAAAAGCTCTGGACTGCTCACAGCTGAAAGGTAAATACCTGATCAACATGGATTCCGAAGAAGAAGGATATCTGTGGGTAAGCTGTGCAGGCGGACTTTCTGCAATCACAACGATTCCGGTCAGATATCAGGAGGTAAGCGGAGAAAAATATGAGCTGGTTATTTCCGGACTGAACGGCGGACATTCAGGAGCAGAGATTGATAAAAACAGAGCAAACTCCAACAAACTGATCGGACAGGCTTTATTTACACTGGAACAGGATATCCCGTTCTGCCTGACAGCACTGGAAGGCGGCACAAAGGACAATGCGATCCCGAGACTGTCAAAAGCTGTTTTTGTTGCAGATAAAGAAGCAGAAGAAGCAATTTTTGCTGCAGCAGAGAAACTTCAGAATGACTGGAGAACGGAATATACCGGAACCGATGAAGGCATTACCGTGACTGTGAAAAAAATCGGTGAGACAACCGAAAAAGCTCTGGAGCAGGTAAGTCAGGAAAAGATTATTTTCTTCCTGGTACAGGTGCCATATGGCATCCAGAAAATGAGCGGTTCCATCGAAGGACTGGTAGAGACATCTATCAACCCTGGTATTCTGATGCTGAACGAAGAAGAATGCAAAATTGTCAGCAGTGTGCGAAGCAGCATTGACAGTGCAAAAGATGCACTGACTGCAAAGGTTTGCTACCTCAGCGAATTTCTGGGCGGAGACTGTGTAACAGAGGGCGACTACCCGGCATGGGAGTACCGTAAAGAATCCAAACTGCGTGACATTATGGTAGATTCTTACAAAGAGCTGTTCGGAGACGGACCGGAAGTAAAAGCGATCCATGCAGGTCTGGAATGTGGTCTTTTCTATGAGAAGATCGAAGGTCTGGATGCAGTTTCCTTTGGACCGACCATGAAGGATATCCATACAACAGAAGAAGTTCTTTCCATTTCTTCTACCGCACGTATGTGGGATTATCTGGTAAAAGTGCTGGAAAATATTAAGGCATAAATTATAACTGTTTTATACAGAATGAAAAATCAGGCAGAGGCAAAGGAGAAAGCCTATGAGGGATAAAGTAAGAAAACATTTTTATTTTTCCGGAGATGTGCAGATGGTAGGATTTCGTTATCAGGCGAAGTATGCTGCCGATGATCTCGGACTGACCGGATGGGTGTGCAACCTTTGTGACGGAAGGGTCGAGATGGAAGTACAGGGACGGGATTCTGATATAGACCGCCTCCTTGCCCGCCTCTATGAAGCCAGATCCATACGGATCACAGACATAGAAGCAAGGCGTATGCCGCTGCAGCCAGGTGAAAAAGGATTTCGTGTAACAGGTTATTAAAGGGTGAAAGTAGCTGTAAAGATACAGAACAGTTACGGGTGAGAAAAGAAAACGTCAGGTGTTTATGCAGATTTGATAAAGATGGTTGTAAACAGACAGTCATCTGGTAATAATAAGAGTACAGAATTACTATGCAAATTGTATCCGAAAAAGAAAGGAAAATAAAAATGGATAAAAAAGAATTTGCTTTAAATCAGCATGAAAAATGGAATGGAAAAATCGAAGTGATCAGCAGAGCAAAAATTGAGACACCGGAAGATCTGGCAGTGGCCTATACACCGGGAGTTGCAGAACCTTGCCTGAAGATTGCAAAAGACGTTGATTTGTCTTATAAGTATACAAGAAGAGGAAACCTGGTGGCTGTCGTAACGGACGGCACAGCAGTACTCGGACTTGGAGATATCGGACCGGAAGCAGGTATGCCGGTTATGGAAGGAAAGTGTGCTTTGTTTAAAGAATTTGGCGATGTGGATGCTTTTCCACTTTGCATTCGCAGCAAAGATGTAGACGAGATCGTCAATACGGTGGCACTTCTTGCCGGAAGTTTCGGAGGCATCAATCTGGAAGATATTTCTGCACCGAGATGCTTTGAAATTGAAAGAAAACTAAAAGAACGCTGCGACATTCCGGTATTTCATGATGACCAGCATGGAACGGCCGTTGTAACAGCAGCAGCACTGCTGAATGCACTGAAGTTTACCGGAAGAAAAATCGAAGATATTAAAGTAGTTATGTCCGGTGCAGGAGCAGCCGGAAGTGCGATCATCAAACTGCTGATCGAGCTTGGATTGAAGAATGTTATCATGTGCGACCGCAAGGGTGCCATCTATGAAGGCAGAGAAGGTCTGAATGAAGAAAAAGCAAAGATGGCAGCGATCACCAACAGAGAAAAACAGGCAGGAAGCCTCGCTGACGTACTGAAAGGTGCAGATGTATTTATCGGAGTATCCGCACCGGGAACCGTAACGGAAGAAATGGTAAAGACCATGGCAAAAGATCCGATCCTTTTCCCTATGGCAAATCCGGTTCCGGAAATCATGCCGGATCTGGCAATGAAGGCAGGAGCAGCCGTAGTCGGTACCGGACGCAGTGACTTCCCGAATCAGATCAATAACGTACTGGCATTCCCAGGAATCTTCCGCGGTGCACTGGATGTACGTGCAAAAGATATCAATGATCCGATGAACGCAGCGGCAGCACATGCGATCGCGAACCTGATCGATGAAAGTGAACTGAGGGCAGATTACATTATTCCGGATCCATTTGATCCGAGAGTAAAAGAAGCAGTATCTGCGGCAGTTGCAAAAGTTGCAAGAGAAACAGGAGCAGCAAGAATATAAAAGAACCGGAAAAAATGGTTACAGTTCTGTGATACAGAGGGCAGAAATATCTGCCTTGCATATGAGCCACAAAACGAGCATATAATCACACCAGAAAATCGAGGTCTGTGGAGGACGAGATGGATGGCAGATTATCATCGTTTTGTGGCTTATATTTATGAATATGTAAATGGAAAGAAGATGCAGAATACAGGGTTTGCAAAAATAGAACTGCGAAATGCCATTTGCCGCATCCAGATACATATTCAAAATATAAGAATGCTGGATGGAAAAACAGAAGTATTCGGAATTGTGCGACAGCCAAAAGAGAGCAGAAAAAACAATCCTATTATTCTTCTGATCGGAGAAGGGCAGACACAGGGCAGTGGATTTGACCGGCGTTTTACCGTTCCAGAAGAACCGTTTGTGGAAGAATCCTGTCGTTTTGAACAAGTCTGTGGAATCTATATCAGAAGCCAGAGCGGTAGAAACTGGATGACCGTTTTCGATGATGAGCCGATTGCGATCGAAAATCTTGGGAAACCAGAAGAAATAAAGGCAGAAACAGACGAAGAAAATGTCAAAAAGAGTGAAACAGATAAAGAAGCCGTTGAAGAAAATGAAACAGATAAAGAAAATGTTGGGATTAAGGAAAACGAAAAAAGCGAAAAATCTACAGAGTCAGAAGCTGATCAGGAATTGCAGGAAGAAAATATAAATCTGGATATAACGGAACATGCGAAAGCGGAGCCGGAAATCACAGCAGAAGAGATGCAGGAAGAAATATTCTCAAAAGAAGTGGCAAAAGAAATACCAGAAAAAGTACCAATGAAAGATATATCAGAAAAAATACCGGAAGAAACATTTCAAAAAGAGGTATCAGAAAAAATATCGCAGGAATTACAGGATGCAGTGTCACAGAAAGAAAGACCAAAAGAAACAGATGAAGAAATACCACAAAAAGAAACTGCGGGAAAATCTAAAAACGAGAACGAAATCAGAAGTGCAGAAACAGAAAACAAATGTCAGGGCTGCGAGCCGGGAACGGATACCAGATGGAATCGTGCCACAGCACGTTATATACATTTTCAGCCGGTGCAGGATGAAAAGATAGAAGATGCAATTCGCATTCAGCCATCGGACTTAAAAATTCTCTGGCAGAAAGGTCTGCGGCAGGGAAGCAACAGTTTTCTGATGCATGGATATTATCAGCATCAGCATCTGATGATAGGAAAAAGTAAAGAGGGAGGCTATATTCTTGGAATTCCTGGATTTTATGGCGAAAAAAATATGGCAGAAATGTTCGGATTTCCGGAGTTTCGCAGGGCAAAAGCAGAGCGGACATCGGAAATAAAAGAACAGACCTTTGGTTACTGGTGCAAAAATCTGATATAAATGCTGTTGTAAAAATATTGTAGACCGCAACATACTAACCGTTTGGCTAGTTCCATTTAAAAATGTTTTCTGTTATAATAAAATGATGATGGGGTCAAAAATCCCCAACTATGATGCCTGCGGATTGTTCCGTGCGTTGCACTTCCACAATCCTCACCAGTATTCGCATATCGTGGGATTATCATCCCACTTTTATGCTCATATCGGAGCGGGTCCCAAGGTCTTTCATCCACCTATGAGCAAGCTCATGTGGA
>ENA-UOJT01002497-UOJT01002497.1-human-gut-metagenome-genome-assembly--contig:-C15-NODE-2497-length-10654-cov-8.249080_pt1 | contig 10654 bp, 6 predicted proteins | sample MGYA00242357_ERZ723904 | MGnify/ENA metagenome assembly ERZ723904 | reverse complement strand
CGCACTGCCATCGCGCTTTTCCCGCCCTTTATCGGCAGCAAGAAAGAAATTCATCCCTTGTAACGGCCCTTCGCTGACCCGATAGTTCATACCACCTAAGATACCCGCGCCTTCAATCCGCACATCTCGTTTACTGGATTCATAGCCGCGAGTCACAATCGGTGCAAATGTCAGCGTAAATTGCGGAGTTAAACGATAGTTAACGCCCAATTGCCAGGACTGCATTCCTTCACGGTTACGATCAAGACTTAATGAAAAGGGATAGCCAATGTCGGTATCCACCACGGCACCATTCATTGCATGGCGCAAATAACCACCACTGCCAAATACGCTTCCCCACGGCGCAATCCAGGTCAATTGTCCACTAACCAACGCCGTTTCATTGGGCTGGCTGGTATTACGACTTAAACCTTCGAGTTGCGCGTAAAAGCCGAGCAACTCCCCTTTCAACGTATAATTCGGGTCGAGCGGTATGCTTTTCTCGAGAATACTTTGTATCTGATTGGAAACATCTTTCTGTACCGATGCCCCCAGAGAATAGCGACTGGTATCATCATGCCAACTGGCGGCTAAAAAAGAACGTGCGCGATGTTTATCGTATTTTCCCGTCTGGCTGTTATACACCCCTTCATCACGAATACCGGTTGTTGAATCGGTCCATAAAAATACTCGTGAACGCCACATTCCCCACAGGTCAATATTTGGCGTTAAAGCCCAATAACCTAATGCTCCTTCAGAAACTGTCGGTAATGTACGTTGCGAACTGCCAGCCATTAACGGAATACGATAAGGTAAGCTACCATAACTATAATCCGTCCCGAAGCGACCTAATTTAAGCAGACTACTTTCACTGGGTTTTATTTTTACTGCCCCCAGGGTAAAGCCAAAACTTTTATCACCATCAAGATACCACCGGGTGCTCATATCAGCACGAGCACCTAATTTATAAACATAATACGCCCCGCCTTCAACGCCAATAATATTGGAATAATAACCACTATTGAAATCGAGCAATCCTCCCTGTACCCATGCGTAAATATCTCTCCCCGCGCCAGCACTGGGCTTATCAGCCCTGCGTAATTCATTTTTCAGTCTGATGCGTAGTCCCGCTTCATCGTCAGCCAGTTGCGCCGCGTAAGCAGAGGTAAGGCCAGAGGCAGCCGTCAGGCAAATAACGGCCATGGCCACTATTTTTCTCATAGTTGCACCTTTGATGTTCTGATTATTTTTATTGAATATTAACTAGTGATATCGTTGATTAATTGCTGCTGCACTTTTTTACGATTATCAATTTCAACAACGATTTCTTTGAATTTTTTATCCGTGAGCGGATAAAACCAGATAATGACGAATGCCAGTAGCATAAATCCGCAAGGTACTAAGGCAATTGATGTGCGGATGCCCATAATAACTTCCGGCGTTTGCGCCTGATTGGCGATATATCCGCTTAATCCCAAAATAAAGGCAGGAATTGAACCTCCGATTGCCTGACCGCATTTACGGGTAAATGAGAATAGTGAATAGGTGAGCCCTTCAATTCGCACGCCAGTCAGGTATTCACCGTATTCTACGGTATCAGCTTCCAGTGCCCACATCACGGTCATGGTAACGCCCTGGCCAATTGATGCGATGGCCAACGCAACCAACGCCACCGGCAGTGACCAGACGGAAACCCAGAAGAACAGCAGATAACCGCAGGTTCCCAGCAAAGCGCCAATCAGGAAGGTATTCTTTTTACCGATCCTCGCGACCATCCCCGGCACCAGCGGTGCCGATGCCACAGTACCGACCAGGTTTTGCACCAGTACCAGCACAGTGAACAGCCCGGTATCATTTAACACATAGCGCACGTAGAACAACGACGAGGCGCTGACCGCGAAGGTCGAAATCAGCACACACAGCGCACCGATGCACAACATAAACAGCGGGCGATTCCGTTTCAGGGTTTGCAGACTGATCTTCAATGACGGCTGCGCCACGATACGTACCACATTCTCACGCGTCGATTTGAAGCAGATGAAGTAAAGCACCATTCCGGCAATCGCCAGCACAGTTGTCCAGAAATGATATACCGACACCATCTCTTCCGGGCTGGAGTTCTTAATGCTCGGTCCTATCAGAAATGCCAGGCAGACAAAGGTCAATGAAGCGGCAATCCCGCGAGCCGCGCCCAGACGGGCGCGGGATTGTGGTTGTTGGGTCATCGCGGTAGCAAGTGAACCATAAGGAATATTCACCAGGCTGTAGCAAAGCCCGAGTCCCATGTAGGTCAAATATGCATACACAACTTTGCTGCTATGGCTCCAGTCGGTCGGCACCCAGAATACCAGCACGCTGAAGATCATTAACGGCGCAGTACCGAAGAGTAAAAACGGGCGGAATTTTCCCCATCGGGTATTCACACTGTCCACCACTCGTCCGGCAAAGACATCGGCGAAGGCATCGAATACCCGCACCAGTAACAGCATGGTGCCCGCCGCAGCGGCACCGACGCCAGCGACGTCGGTGTAGTAACTCAACAGGAAGAGCGCCCCCATTGCGAAGGCGAAGTTATTGGCGACGTCACCGAGGCTGTAGCCGACGATGGTGCGCCAGGAGAGTTGTTGATTCATTGTTTGCCTCCCTGCTGCGGTTTTTCACCGAAGTTCATGCCGGTCCAGCGTTTTTGCAGCAGAAAAGCCGCCGACTTCGGTTTGCGGTCGCGGGTGAAGATCCCTTTCTTGTTACCGCCAACGCGCAATATGCCTTGCGAGGTCGCAAAATCGGCGAAATTCCATACCTGCTCACCGACGACAGCGCTGACGCGATCAAAGACGCGGTGATACATATCCAGCCATGCACACTGATACTCTTCACTCCACATGTCGGTGTACATTGAGTGCAGGCCGGCTAACGTATCCACACCGTATTCGGTGATGATAATCGGCTGATGCAGTTTCTCCTGCCAGGCCAGAAGTTCTTTTTCCAGAACCTTCTCTGCCGTTTCCAAATCGCCGCTTTGGACATACCAACCGTAATAACGGTTCAGGCACAGCACATCAAAGAGATCGCTGATGGTATCGGTGTGAGCGTCGCAGAACATTACATTGACACAGGTGATCGGACGCGTCGGGTCGAGTTTACGCGTTGCTTCCGCCAGTGGCGCAAAATATTCCCGTGCACCTTGCGGACGGGTATCCGGTTCGTTGGCAATACTCCACATCACCACGCTTGGGTGGTTTTTGTCACGCGCAATCAGCTCTTTAATCGCCTGTAAGTGCGCCTGCTGGGTTTCCCCGTTGACTGCCTCTTCGCTGTACAGTTCTTTCGGCTTGTTGCCCGCTTCGAAACCAATGCCTAAAGAGAGGTTAAAGCCGACAGCTGCAGTTTCATCAATCACCACGATTCCATGTTCATCTGCCCAGTCGAGCATCTCTTCAGCGTAAGGGTAATGCGAGGTACGGTAGGAGTTGGCCCCAATCCAGTCCATTAGTGCGTGATCGTGCACCATCAGCACGTTATCGAATCCTTTGCCGCGCAAATCCGCATCTTCATGACGACCAAAGCCAGTAAAGTAGAACGGTTTGTGGTTGATCAGGAACTGTTCGCCCTTCACTGCCACTGACCGGATACCGACGCGCAGCAGGTAGATATCACACTCTGTCTGGCTTTTGGCTGTGACGCACAGTTCATAGAGATAACCTTCACCCGGTTGCCAGAGGTGCGGATTCACTACTTGCAAAGTCCCGCTGGTGCCTTGTCCAGTTGCAACCACCTGTTGATCCGCATCACGCAGTTCAACGCTGACATCACCATTTGCCCCCACCTGCCAGTCAACAGATGCGTGGTTACAGTCTTGCGCGACATGCGTCACCACGGTGATATCGTCCACCCAGGTATTCGGCGTGGTGTAGAGCATTACGCTGCGATGGATCCCGGCGTAGTTAAAGAAATCATGAAAGTAAGACTGCTTTTTCTTGCCGTTTTCGTCGGTAATCACCATTCCCGGCGGGATAGTCTGCCAGTTCAGTTCGTTGTTCACACAAACAGTGATACGTACACTTTTCCCGGCAATAACATACGGAGTGACATCGGCTTCAAATGGCGTATAGCCGCCCTGATGCTCCATCACTTCCTGATTATTTACCCACACTTTGCCGTAATGAGTGACCGCATCGAAACGCAGTACAATACGCTGGCCCGCCCAACCTTTCGGTATAAAGACTTCGCGCTGATACCAGACGTTGCCCACATAATTACGAATATCTGCATCGGCGAACTGATCGTTAAAACTGCCCGGCACAGCAATTGCCCGGCTTTCTTGTAACGCGCTTTCCCACCAACGCTGATCAATTCCACAGTTTTCGCGATCCAGACTGAATGCCCACAGGCCGTCGAGTTTTTTGATTTCACGGGTTGGGGTTTCTACAGGACGTAACATAAGGGACTCCTCATTAAGATAAAAATACTGGTCAACCTTTAATCTGATTAGTTAACCAATTCTGTGTTGCACACAGTTATCTGTGAGAAACCCACGGAAGAGAAATGGAAATAAAAAGAACTGACACAGCGATCAAAAAACCAAAAACTGCAATACCCACAGCGTGATATTGATCGCATTAATCTTTAAAACAGCGTTGACAGAAGCCACAAAATAAGCAATCGAACGTTCGTTCGAACATATTGGGAACGATAAACCCTCATGATATATTGCTATGATGAATATTTAGGTGGGATTCTCCGATCCCGGGGAGGATGATTTTTGCACAGAGAAATTACGATATGAAACGCGGGCTCAGTTGTCACCAGCCCGCGGAAAGAGAGAGAGGATCAGGATGCGGTTAATATACCGCCAATCATCGCGCGTAATCCCTGAGCAAACGACGCTTCACGCGCCAGGTCTTCCGCTTCGATATCGGCCAGTACACCGTAGGTCAGATCCAGCAGTAAACGTGAAGTCATTGCCGTGTTGATGTCTGGGCTTATCTCGCCTTTTTGCTGGGCATCACGCATCCGCTGGGCAACAAATTCCGTGATCGTCATATGCTTATTTTTAAGCATGGCGGCGACCTGTGGGTTACGCATCCCTTCCGCCATAATTTCGACCACCAGCGCCCGTTGCCCAAAGGCCTCATGGGTGAGAGAGACAATAGACTCGACCATATAGTCAACGAAATGAATCCCTTCAATCGGTTCCCGGAAACGGGCCAGCGCCCTCTCCTGGTCCTGTAAGATAATCGCCTGAATCAAGGCTTCTTTGGAGATGAAATGGTGATAGAGCGTCCCGGGACTAATGGCGCAGGATTTACAGATGGCTTTCATCGAGGCACTGTGAAATCCATTTTCTGAAAAAATCTCTCTGGCAGCATTGAGGATCCGGGTCCGTGTCGGTTGTGCTTCAGTCTGCATGTTATCCATCATTAAACCATTATAGTTAGCGTGAATAACTAGTTTACCGCGTTGTCAGGTGAGCGCCTATCATTGCTGTTGAATAGTGCGAAGGCACACTCAATTCGTAAGCTTTTTATCCAGATATTGGTTAACCAATAGCCGTGATTTGGCTGCCAGTTGTTTAGCAGAGACGTTGATGAGTTGCACACGCTATCCCGGTAAACAACACATACGGCTGTTTACCGGTTCGTTAGTGTATTAATTGAGTTCCTGTACCCCACCACCGGAGACGGTGAGAATTTGTCCGCTTACCCAGCTGGCTGCAGGCGAGCAAAGGAACAGCGCCGCGTTAGCAATATCTTGCGGTTGGCCCAGACGTCTGATTGGTGTGTGTTGCAACATTTTCTGTTCAATCTCTGGTGTAATAACGGATTTCAGGGCATCGGTTAATATTGCCCCCGGTGCAATGCCATTCACCCGAATATTTTTTTCACCCAGGTCAAACGCCATATTTCTGACCAGATGACTGGCCGCAGCTTTAGATGATGCATAGGAGGTCATGTTTATATTTTTATTTTCTGCCGCCATAGAAGTAATGGTCAGAATAACGCCACCGCCATTTTTTTCCATTTCTGGCGCAACAAGTTGTGACAGATGGAAAAAAGAAAATACATTCAGTTCATAAGCGCGGCGAAAATCTGCCATTGGCATATCAAACGGTTTAGGCCCACCGCCACCGGCGTTGTTAACCAGGATATTAACTTTACCCAACTTACTGACGGCAAAGTCTGCCAGTGCAGAGAGTTCCTGTTCGGAAGTAATATCGCAGCGGCAGGCAAATGCCTGACCACCCAGTTGTTGAATTTCATTTACAACATGATTAGCTGCATCGGCGTTAATATCACTGACCACCACAGATGCGCCAGCTGTCGCGAATGTAATGGCGATTTCTTTACCAAAACCTGCACCCACACCTGTCATGATGGCGCATTTTCCGTCGAGTCTCAGGTTGTCAGAATTAAACACATAAACCTCCTGTGAACTTCAGTAAAAATAAAAGGCACCGCCTGTGTGCCACATTTTTTATCATTAACCTTGAGGAAAGGACACTACCAGGTATAGCAGATAAAGAGAGGATTATTTCTCCGCAATGAGCCGGGCGGGAATAATAAGATTGCGTGAATGCGTCTCTTCATGGGTGATTTTTTGCATCATGCGATCCGCAAGTGTGGTACCAAGTTCCCGCGCTGGCGTGCTGGCCCAGGTAACAGGTATATCATCAAGTGTGGTTGGCGTTGCATCGGTAAATGCCGCCAGCGAAACCTGTTGCTCAAAGTAACGATCGACTCCGCTTTCCCCGCTTTGCCTCCCTGCTTTCAGCAAACCAAACCATGCCCCCATCGCAATAGTTTCGTTATAGCAAACCACGGCGCTGATGGTCGGGTTATGACGTAAAAGCGCCGTGATAGCTTCCGCGGCTTGCTTCTGGCTGGAAGTGCACTCCAGCACCCAATCGCTGTGAAACGGCAGGCCAAATTTTAGTAGAGTCGCACAATAGCCCCCCACCCGTTCTGCCCGGGTTAATGAGGAACTTTGCCCTCCCAGCCAGGCGATACGCTGATGCCCATTGCGAATGAGATGCTCCGTCAACAACTGTGCAGCCTGCATGTTGTCCGGGCGAACCGTATCAACGTCATCAAGATAACTGGCACGGGAAGCGAAAATCACCGGGATAGCTTTTTCTTCTGCTATCCGTCGCAGGTCATCGCTGCTTCCTGCAGCCCCGGCAATGACCACACCATCGACACCCTGATTCAGTAATAGTGAAAACCGCTGTGCCAGCTGCTCGCCGTCTTTACCGCCGTGAAGCAAAAAAACCATCCGTCCCTGCGCTTCCAGAGCTTCCGTCAATCCGGCCGTCAATTCGGCGTAAAACGGCGCAGATAAATCACGGACGATCAAACCAATGACGCCGCTTTGCCCGCCGCGCAGCGCCGACGCCTGGCGATTGCGCACAAATCCCAGCTCTTCAATGGCGGCGTTAACGCGTTCTCCTGTGGCGGTAGAGATTCGCCCTTTGCCACTTAGCACCAGCGAAACGGTGCTTACCGACACGCCCGCAGCCAGCGCAACATCATGAATGGTTATTTTTTTGGCGGTAGCCATGCAGATGACCTACTCCCTGATTATGGGACAGATAAAACGTTTTACCTTTTATTTATCTTATACCCGCTATTATCGTTGCGTAATGTGATTTATGCCTCACTAAAATTTGATAAAACGTTTTATCTTCTCGCGCAATTTACTGAATCCAGATTGTTCTCTACGAGGAGTCGTTTTATGACGGCGAAAACAGCACCGAAAGTCACGCTGTGGGAGTTCTTCCAGCAGTTAGGCAAAACCTTCATGTTACCCGTGGCATTATTGTCGTTCTGCGGCATTATGCTCGGCATTGGTAGTTCTCTTAGCAGCCATGATGTCATCACCCTGATCCCGGTCCTGGGCAACCCCGTGTTGCAGGCTATCTTTACCTGGATGAGTAAGATTGGCTCGTTTGCTTTTAGTTTCTTGCCAGTCATGTTCTGTATCGCCATCCCGCTGGGTCTGGCACGCGAAAACAAAGGCGTAGCGGCATTCGCTGGCTTCGTCGGTTATGCGGTAATGAACCTCGCGGTAAACTTCTGGTTGACCAATAAAGGCATTCTGCCAACCACGGACGCCGCGGTTCTGAAAGCCAATAACATCCAGAGCATTCTTGGGATCCAGTCGATCGACACCGGGATCCTCGGTGCGGTGATCGCCGGTATTATCGTCTGGATGCTGCATGAGCGATTCCATAATATCCGCCTGCCGGATGCGCTGGCATTCTTCGGCGGTACGCGCTTCGTACCAATCATCTCCTCGCTAGTGATGGGTCTTGTCGGCCTGGTGATTCCATTAGTCTGGCCGATTTTCGCCATGGGTATTAGCGGCTTAGGCCATATGATCAACAGCGCGGGAGATTTCGGACCGATGCTGTTTGGTACCGGTGAACGTCTGCTGTTGCCGTTTGGTCTGCATCACATTCTGGTGGCATTAATTCGCTTTACCGACGCAGGCGGCACGCAGGAAGTCTGCGGTCAAACCGTCAGCGGTGCACTGACCATCTTCCAGGCGCAATTGAGTTGCCCAACCACTCACGGTTTTTCTGAAAGCGCCACGCGTTTCCTTTCGCAAGGTAAAATGCCTGCGTTTCTCGGCGGTCTGCCAGGTGCAGCGTTAGCTATGTATCACTGTGCGCGCCCGGAAAATCGCCATAAAATTAAAGGTCTGCTGATTTCTGGCCTGATCGCCTGTGTCGTTGGCGGCACGACCGAACCGCTGGAATTCCTGTTCCTGTTCGTAGCGCCAGTTCTGTATGTCATCCACGCGCTGTTAACCGGCCTCGGCTTCACTGTCATGTCTGTGCTCGGCGTCACCATCGGTAATACCGACGGCAATATCATCGACTTTGTGGTGTTCGGTATTTTGCATGGTCTGTCAACCAAGTGGTACATGGTGCCAGTAGTGGCGGCAATCTGGTTTGTCGTTTACTACATCATCTTCCGTTTCGCTATCACCCGCTTCAATCTCAAAACCCCGGGGCGCGATAGTGAAGTTGCCAGTTCAATCGAAAAAGCCGTTGCCGGTGCGCCGGGTAAATCAGGTTACAACGTTCCGGCAATCCTCGAAGCCTTAGGCGGTGCCGACAATATTGTCAGTCTCGATAACTGCATTACGCGTCTGCGTTTGTCTGTAAAAGATATGTCGCTTGTTAATGTGCAGGCACTGAAGGACAATCGGGCAATTGGCGTAGTACAACTTAATCAACATAACCTGCAGGTTGTTATCGGGCCACAAGTTCAGTCAGTAAAAGATGAAATGGTCGGTCTGATGCGTACTGTCCAGGCATAAGGATAAGATATGTTCGATTTTTCAAAGGTCGTGGATCGTCATGGCACATGGTGTACGCAGTGGGATTATGTCGCTGACCGTTTCGGCACTGCTGACCTGTTACCGTTCACGATTTCAGACATGGATTTTGCCACTGCCCCCTGCATTATCGAGGCGCTGAATCAGCGCCTGATACACGGCGTGTTTGGCTACAGCCGCTGGAAAAACGATGAGTTTCTCGCGGCTATTGCCCACTGGTTTTCCACCCAGCATTACACCGCCATCGATCCTCAGTCGGTGGTGTATGGCCCTTCTGTTATCTATATGGTTTCAGAACTGATTCGTCAGTGGTCTGAAACAGGTGAAGGCGTGGTGATCCACACACCCGCCTATGACGCATTTTACAAGGCCATTGAAGGTAACCAGCGCACAGTAATGCCCGTTGCTTTAGAGAACCAGGCTGACGGCTGGTTTTGCGATATGGGCAAGCTGGAAGCCGTGCTGGCGAAACCAGAATGTAAAATTATGCTCCTGTGTAGCCCACAGAATCCTACCGGGAAAGTGTGGACGTGCGATGAGCTGGAGATCATGGCTGACCTGTGCGAGCGTCATGGTGTGCGGGTTATTTCCGATGAAATCCATATGGATATGGTTTGGGGCGAGCAGCCGCATATTCCCTGGAGTAATGTGGCGCGCGGAGACTGGGCGTTGCTAACGTCGGGATCAAAAAGTTTCAATATTCCCGCCCTGACCGGTGCTTACGGGATTATAGAAAATAGCAGTAGCCGCGATGCCTATTTATCGGCACTGAAAGGACGTGATGGGCTTTCTTCCCCTTCGGTACTGGCGTTAACTGCTCATATCGCCGCCTATCAGCAAGGCGCACCATGGCTGGATGCCTTACGCGTCTATCTGAAAGATAACCTGACGTATATCGCAGATAAAATGAACGCTGCGTTTCCTGAACTCAACTGGCAGATCCCGCAATCCACTTATCTGGCCTGGCTTGATCTACGTCCGTTGAATATTGACGACAACGCGTTGCAAAAAGCGCTTATCGAGCAAGAGAAGATCGCGATCATGCCGGGATATACCTACGGTGAAGAAGGTCGTGGTTTTGTCCGACTCAATGCCGGCTGCCCACGTTCGAAACTGGAAAAAGGTGTGGCTGGATTAATTAACGCCATCCGCGCTGTTGGTTAACCCCAATTGCGCAACGTAAAAAATCGTTGCGCAATCGTGGATTTTTACCCTGCTTTGTTTTTATAATGGTGCGCACTTTTATATCCAGAAAAAGAGTGCGACCATGATTGATACCACCCTGCCATTAACTGATATGCAACGCCACCTTGATGGGAACATTCGTCCCCAG
>ENA-UOJT01002493-UOJT01002493.1-human-gut-metagenome-genome-assembly--contig:-C15-NODE-2493-length-10663-cov-5.886501_pt1 | contig 10663 bp, 8 predicted proteins | sample MGYA00242357_ERZ723904 | MGnify/ENA metagenome assembly ERZ723904 | reverse complement strand
GCAAAGTAAAAAGGAGCAATTATGTTGATTCAGGTGGGTGAGCTTGCGAAACGGGCCGGGATCACCGTGCGGACATTGCATCACTATGAGCAAACAGGGGTGTTGCTGCCTTCTGCCAGAAGTGCGGCAGGTTACCGGCTTTACAACCTGGCAGATGTCCAGCGTCTGCACATGATCCAGACGCTGGCAAAAGCGGGGCTGGAACTTGCTGAAATCAGGGATTTTCTGGAACAGGCGTCGCTGTCGTTAACCGAGTTACTCGATGCGCAAATCACGCTGTTGGATAAACAGCTTTGCAGCATACATACGCTGCGCGACCGGCTGGTGGAACTGCGCACCGGGCTTCGCGACGATGCGACGCCGGATCTGGAATCCTGGCTACAGACGCTGGAGTTAATGAATATGTACGATCGCTGGTTTAGCAAAGAAGAGTTACAGCAGCTGCCGTTTGCGGTGCAGAAGGAGGCACTGGCGGCTATCTGGTCAGGGCTGGTTACAGAGGCCAACATACTTCTGGAGCAACATATCCCCGTTACGGATGCGCGAGCCATGGAGCTGGCGACGCGCTGGATGGAACGCCTGGAGCAGGACACGGCGGGCAAGCCGGAGTTTCTTACCCGGCTGAACGAAATGCACAGCGTTGAGCCGCAAATGCAGGCGCAGACTGGCATCACGCCGGAGATGACGGATTACATTACCCGGGCGTTTGCTGAATCTAAGCTCAACATATGGGAGAAGTATCTCACCGCCGAAGAGATGGCCTTTACCAGGGCACACTATTTTGACCGCATGATGGAGTGGCCGCCGCTGGTGGCGAAACTGCATCAGGCGCAGCGGAAAAATATCGATCCTGCCTGTGAGGAGGCGCAAAAGCTGGCTGAAAACTGGCTGGCGTTATTCCAGTCGTATGCGGGAACAAACCCGGAAACCCAGCAAAAGTTTCGCGCGGCCATGCAGCAGGAGCCGCAGCTGATGAAAGGAACATGGATGTCGCCTGCTGTGCTTGCATGGCTCCAGCAGGCCATCGGGATAATGATGCAGAAACGTTTCTCCGCATCAGGTGAATCACAGATCCGCTAACGCCGCTTCCCGGTTAGGGTAGAAAGAGAGTCGGCCAGGGATCGGCTGTACGCCCGCGCGCGCCATGGTGCGCAGCGGCTGGAATTCCAGGTTACTCACCCGCAGCTCGCAGCCTTCCGGCAGACGTTGTACGAAGCGCTGGAAGGCGTCCAGGCCCCCGGCATCCAGCACCGGTACGGCATCCCATTTCAATACCACAATCCGTTTGCCCGCGATACGAGTTTCCAGTTCGCTGAACAGGCCTTCCGCCGCGGCGAAGAACAGCGGGCCAATTACGCGCAGCACCAGCACATCATCAGGCACCTCTACGTTGACCGGCGAAAGGCGCGTCATCTGTGCAATGCGGCGCATAAACAGCAGGGAAGCCAGCACGATCCCGACGCTGATGGCGATAACCATATCGAACAGCACCGTCAGCGACATACAGATCAACATTACGATGATGTCGTCTTTTGGTGCACGACGCAGCAGGTTGACCACCTTATGCGCCTCACTCATGTTCCAGGCCACCATCAGCAGCAGCGCGGCCATAGCGGAAAGCGGCAGCCAGGAGAGCAGCGGGGCAAGGATCAGCAGAGCGAGGATCACCAGCACGGAGTGGATAACCGCCGAAACGGGGGAGGTTGCTCCTGCGCGCACGTTCGCCGCTGAACGGGCGATGGCTGCCGTTGCGGTAATACCGCCAAAGAACGGGGCGATGAGATTGCCTAACCCCTGACCGACCAGTTCGCTGTTGGCTTTATGTTTGGTGCCGGTCATGCCGTCGAGCACGACGGCGCAGAGCAGAGATTCAATGGCCCCCAGCATTGCCATCGAGAATGCGGCGGGAAGCAAGGCGCGCAGGGAATCCCAGCTTAAGGTAAAGCTGGAGCCAGGCATGTCCCACGGCAGTACCAGTTGCGGTAACAGTTGCGGAATGCCGCTACCCTGAGAACCGTCCGCCAGCACATAGTGGAACTGCGAGCCGATCGTCGCGACATGACCACCGAACATATTGACGATTGCCATTACTGCGCAACCCAGCAGCAGCGCGGGAAGGTGACCCGGCAGACGAATCCCTAAACGAGGCCAGACGATCAGCGTACCCAGCGTCACAATCCCGATGGCGGCGTCGCCCAGGTTGGCCGTAGGCAGTGCCATAAACAGCGCGCCTACTTTTTGCAGATAATGTTCCGGTACGTGAGGCATCTGCAGACCGAGAAAATCTTTGATCTGCATGGTTCCGATGGTGATCCCGATCCCTGAGGTGAACCCGAGCGTGACGGAAAGGGGAATGTACTCAATCAGGCGGCCAAAGCGGGCCAGGCCAAAGAGAATGAAAAACAGGCCTGACATCAGGGTGGCAACCAGCAGGCCTGCAAGACCAAACTGTTGCGAAACCGGGTAGAGGATCACCACAAAAGCGGCGGTCGGGCCGGAGACGCTGAAGCGTGAACCACCGGTCAGGGCGATGACAATCCCGGCAACGGCCGAGGTGTAGAGGCCGTACTGTGGTGCAACGCCGCTACCAATCGCCAGCGCCATTGCCAGCGGTATGGCGATAATGCCGACGGTGATCCCGGCAATCAGGTCACGGACAAAACGTGACGAGGTGTACTTCTCTTTCCAGCAAGCGTCGATGAGGGCGCGAAAGGGCAGAACATGTGAGGAGGCTACGTTTTTCACAATTATCTATCATCCGAGTGCGCATCATCTGTCATATGAATGGCAGGTGAAGGAGGCATTAATCATACAAATAAAACCTAAAGACAAAAAAACCCGCCGCAGCGGGTTTTTCGGCCGTGTTCGATTAGTGTTCGAACATTGCAGAGATGGATTCTTCGTTGCTGATACGACGAATCGCTTCGGCCAGCATCCCGGACAGGGTCAAGGTACGCACGTTTGGCAGTGCCTTGATCTCGTCGCTCAGTGGGATGGTATCGCATACCACAACTTCGTCAATGACGGAGTTACGCAGGTTGTTTACCGCATTACCGGAGAAGATCGGGTGAGTTGCGTAAGCAAATACGCGTTTCGCACCACGTTCTTTCAGCGCTTCAGCGGCTTTACACAGCGTGCCACCGGTATCGATCATATCGTCAACCAGCACGCAGTCGCGGCCAGCAACGTCACCGATGATGTGCATCACCTGAGAAACGTTAGCGCGTGGACGACGTTTGTCGATGATCGCCATGTCGGTATCGTTCAGCAGCTTAGCGATAGCACGGGCACGTACCACGCCGCCGATGTCCGGAGAAACCACGATCGGGTTGTCCAGGTTCAGCTGCAGCATGTCTTCCAGCAGGATTGGGCTGCCGAATACGTTATCAACCGGGACGTCGAAGAAGCCCTGGATCTGCTCTGCGTGCAGGTCAACGGTCAGTACGCGGTCAACGCCGACGCTGGAGAGGAAATCAGCAACGACTTTAGCGGTAATTGGCACACGCGCGGAACGGACGCGACGGTCCTGACGGGCATAGCCGAAGTAAGGGATTACAGCAGTGATACGGCCTGCGGAAGCGCGACGCAGCGCGTCGACCATAACAACCAGTTCCATCAGGTTGTCATTCGTTGGAGCACAGGTGGACTGGATGATGAAAATATCACCACCGCGTACATTTTCGTTAATTTGTACGCTGACTTCGCCGTCGCTAAAGCGACCTACAGCGGCGTCGCCGAGGGAAGTGTACAGGCGGTTGGCAATACGTTGTGCTAGTTCCGGGGTGGCGTTACCAGCAAAAAGCTTCATATCAGGCACGAGAAGAACCTCAGGCATGCGTCCAGTGGTGGATAGCGTTCGCCGCAAACTGTGCGGGCCAGGCGAAGGCTATCCAGGCGGTGTATTAAAGAGCGCGATGCAACGTCTGGAACAGGGTGACGTTGTCACCGAAACTCAGTCTGCGCCAGAATGGCCTGCTGTAGAGGGGAGATGTTCATCCCACGCGCTACAAAACCATGCAGCCAATCCGGCGCTTGCTCAAGCACCTGACGAGCGGCGGATTCGGTGTCAAATTCAGCAAAGACACAGGCCCCTGTACCAGTCAGGCGCGACGGCGCGTATTCTAACAGCCAGGAAAGCACCGCATCAACCTCGCGAAAACGTTTTCTTGCGATATCCTCGCAATCGTTGCTGAATTCACAATTTAATAACGTTTCTATTGACCGAATCGGGGTATTTCTTTTCAGGTCAGGATCTTTAAAGATGACCGGGGTCGGAATGCTCACGCCGGGGTGAGCAACCAGATACCATTTTTCCGGCGGGTTGACCGGGGAGAGGATTTCCCCCACGCCCTCGGCAAAGGCCGCATGACCGCGAACAAACACCGGAACATCCGCGCCCAGTGTCAAGCCCAGGGCGGCCAGTTCGTCCTGCGACAGCCCGCTGCCCCAGAGGTGATTCAGGGCAACCAGCACCGTGGCGGCGTTAGATGAGCCGCCGCCCAGACCGCCGCCCATCGGCAGGCGCTTCTCTATACTGATGTCCGCACCGCTTCCCGCGGGCAGCCGCCCCGACTCCGCTGCCGCTTTCATCAGCAGGCGCGCGGCACGCACAATCAGGTTGTCTTCATGCGCCACGCCTTCGACCGGTGTCAGGAGACAAATCTGCCCGTCCTGACGCGGCTCAATGGCGATCGTGTCGCCATAGTCAATAAACTGAAACAGCGTTTGCAGAGTATGGTAGCCGTCAGCACGCTGACCGGTGATATATAAAAACAGGTTCAGTTTTGCCGGAGAAGGCCAGTGGGTCATCATTTAACGATCCAGTTATCCATTTTGAGCTTGATGCGCTGGCTGCCCTGTGTCAGCTCCATATTTGATGGCAGCGATGGTTTACTCTTGCTGTCATAGTCGTTGTATACCACTTTCCAGGTTTTGCCATTTTGGGTGTAGTTGACCTGGTTCAGGCGGTACCGATCGTCCAGCGTATAGTCGGTGGCGTCACCCGGCAGGCCGAGGATCCACTGGCGCAGGCTGTTCAGCGGGATCGGCATCCCGGTCAGCTTGCCAATCATCTCTTCGGCATCGGTCGCGGTGTAGTGCTGGCCTTTATTGTCGGTGATCTGCGCTTCGCCCGGTTTAGCGATAAGCTCCAGTTCGGTGCTGCCGAGCGGGTTCAGCAGCAGCAGGCGATAGTTGTCCTGCCCGGTTTGCTGCCAGAAGAAACGCGCATACACTTTTTGTTCATCAGAGAGATAGGCGAAGGCGCCGCGGGTCTGATACTGGCTCAAATTGCGGACGTCCTGCTGGTGCTGACGCCACTGCGGTGAATCAGGGCTTTTGCCCGGGCCTTTTGGTTGGGTGACAGTACATGCGGTCAGAACCAGTGCCGCCAGAGGCAGCAGGCGAATCAGTCGGGTCATAATGAGGACAAATCCTTGAGATACGTTGCAGTTATAACTGTTAATGCTAGCGTCCCGCAGTCTCACCGTCTACGTTCAAATTATCTCAAAGCAATGCGTAAGCTATTACTCCGAAAGGAGGCGGTCTCTTTTATTGATCTCGCGCATCCTGTATGATGCGTCCTGCTAACCTTATTAACGCTGGTACTACTCCCGCTCAACATGACCCTATTAGCACTCGGTATTAACCACAAAACGGCCCCGGTTTCGCTGCGAGAACGCGTTACGTTTTCGCCGGATACGCTTGACCTGGCGCTGGACAGCCTGCTTGCCCAACCGATGGTGCAAGGGGGCGTGGTGCTCTCGACGTGCAACCGTACCGAGCTGTATTTAAGCGTGGAAGAGCAGGATAACCTGCATGAAGCGCTGATCCGCTGGTTATGTGACTACCACAATCTCAACGAAGACGAGCTGCGTAACAGCCTGTACTGGCATCAGGACAATGATGCGGTCAGCCATCTGATGCGCGTCGCCAGCGGTCTGGATTCACTGGTGCTGGGCGAGCCGCAGATTCTCGGTCAGGTGAAAAAAGCCTTTGCGGATTCGCAAAAAGGGCATTTGAAGGCCAGTGAACTGGAGCGTATGTTCCAGAAGTCGTTCTCCGTGGCGAAGCGTGTGCGAACCGAAACCGACATTGGTGCCAGTGCGGTTTCTGTTGCTTTCGCAGCCTGCACCCTTGCACGTCAAATCTTTGAGTCCCTTTCCACCGTCACCGTGATGCTGGTGGGCGCGGGCGAAACCATCGAACTTGTGGCGCGCCATCTGCGCGAGCATAAAGTGAAAAAGATGATTATCGCGAACCGCACCCGCGAACGTGCGCAGGTTCTGGCGGATGAGGTGGGCGCAGAAGTGGTTGCGCTGAGCGACATCGATGAACGTCTGAAAGAGGCGGACATTATTATCAGTTCTACCGCCAGCCCCCTGCCAATCATCGGTAAAGGGATGGTGGAGCGCGCGCTGAAGTCGCGTCGAAATCAGCCGATGCTGCTGGTGGATATCGCCGTCCCGCGTGATGTTGAACCGGAAGTCGGTAAACTGGCGAACGCCTATCTTTACAGCGTTGACGACCTGCAAAGCATCATTTCGCACAACCTCGCTCAGCGTAAAGCGGCGGCGGTACAGGCGGAAACCATTGTTGAGCAGGAAACCAGCGAGTTTATGGCCTGGCTGCGCGCGCAAAGCGTCAGCGAGACCATCCGCGAGTATCGCGGGCAGGCGGAGCAGGTGCGTGATGACCTGACTGCCAAAGCGTTAGCGGCCCTTGAACAGGGCGGCGACGCACAGGCTATTATGCAGGATCTGGCGTGGAAACTGACCAACCGCCTGATCCATGCACCAACCAAATCTCTTCAACAGGCTGCCCGTGACGGGGATGATGAACGCCTGACTATTCTGCGCAACAGCCTCGGGCTGGAATAGCGCCCTATACCCATTTTCTAAGACAAGGTGCACTTACGCCTATGAAGCCTTCTATCGTCGCTAAACTGGAAGCTCTGCACGAGCGCCATGAAGAAGTCCAGGCGCTGCTCGGGGATGCCGGGACCATTGCGGACCAGGAACGTTTTCGCGCACTCTCGCGTGAGTATGCGCAGTTAAGTGATGTTTCTAAATGCTTTACCGACTGGCGACAGGTTCAGGAAGACATCGAAACCGCGCAGATGATGCTCGACGATCCTGAAATGCGCGAGATGGCGCAGGAAGAGTTACAGGATGCGAAAGCGCGTTCTGAAGAGATGGAGCAACAGCTTCAGGTGCTGCTGCTGCCAAAGGATCCGGACGACGAGCGTAACGCGTTTGTGGAAGTCCGCGCCGGTACCGGCGGTGATGAAGCGGCGCTGTTTGCCGGGGATCTGTTCCGCATGTACAGCCGCTACGCTGAATCGCGTCGCTGGCGCGTGGAAATCATGAGCGCTAACGACGGCGAGCATGGTGGCTATAAAGAGGTTATCGCCAAGATCAGCGGCGACGGCGTGTATGGTCGTCTGAAGTTTGAATCTGGCGGTCATCGCGTGCAGCGCGTGCCTGCTACGGAATCTCAGGGGCGTATTCATACCTCTGCCTGTACAGTGGCGGTGATGCCAGAGCTGCCGGAAGCGGAACTGCCGGACATCAACCCGGCGGACCTGCGCATCGACACTTTCCGCTCCTCTGGTGCGGGCGGCCAGCACGTTAACACCACCGATTCCGCTATCCGTATTACTCACCTGCCAACCGGTATTGTGGTGGAGTGTCAGGACGAGCGTTCGCAGCATAAAAACAAAGCCAAAGCCTTGTCCGTGCTGGGTGCGCGTATCCACGCGGCCGAAATGGCGAAACGCCAGCAGGCGGAAGCATCGACGCGTCGTAACCTGCTCGGCAGCGGCGATCGCAGCGACCGTAACCGTACCTACAACTTCCCGCAGGGCCGCGTGACCGACCACCGCATTAACCTGACGCTTTACCGTCTGGACGAGGTGATGGAAGGGAAGCTGGATATGCTGATTGAGCCTATCGTGCAGGAATACCAGGCCGACCAGCTGGCGGCGCTGTCCGAGCAGGAATAATGGATTTTCAGCGCTGGTTACGTGAGGCCGCCGGTGAGCTTTCCGCAAGCGAAAGCCCAAAACGCGACGCCGAAATTTTGCTGGAGCATGTAACGGGTAAAGCCCGTACGTATCTGCTGGCATTCGGTGAGACGCCATTGACCGCTGAGCAGCAAGCGCAGCTCGCTATGCTGCTTGCCCGCCGTAAAAACGGTGAGCCGGTGGCGCATCTTGTCGGTGAACGTGAGTTCTGGTCGCTCCCGCTTTATGTCTCCGCGGCAACGCTGATTCCACGCCCGGATACCGAATGTCTGGTGGAGCAGGCGCTGGCGCGTTTGCCGGCTGCGGCCAGCCGCATTCTCGATCTCGGAACAGGAACGGGTGCTATCGCGCTGGCGCTTGCCAGCGAGCGTCCGGATTGCGATGTGACGGCAGTGGATGTGATGCCTGACGCGGTGACCCTGGCGCAGCGTAACGTGGCGCGTCTTGGGCTGACTAACGTGACCGTGCTGCAAAGCAGCTGGTTTAGCGCGCTGGAGACTCGCTCGTTCGAGATGATCGTCAGTAACCCGCCGTATATTGACGAGCACGACCCGCACCTTGCGCAGGGCGATGTTCGTTTCGAGCCATTGACGGCGCTGGTTGCGGCTAACGCAGGGTTAGCCGATCTTGATCACATAGTGACAACGTCACGGCAACATTTACTTCCCGGCGGCTGGCTGCTGGTGGAACATGGCTGGACGCAGGGGGAAGCCGTACGTGCGCTGTTTACGCAAGCGGGTTATACCGCAGTGGAAACCTGCCGCGACTACGGCGGTAATGAACGGTTGACGCTAGGCCAGTGGGCGTGAAGCAAGGCTATCTGCCATTTACTGATAAAGGCGTAAGGCTGACTGAAAGGCGGTTTGGCGTTATCATCTACATTGTTTTGAGTTTTATCGCGCCCGGGGGTAGCTGTACGTTCGGGCGTTACTGGGGTAAGTCATGAAGTCCTTAGCCGATTTCGAATTTAATAAAGTGCCGCTTTGCGATGGCATGATCCTGATTTCGGAGATGATACGCGACGATTTTACGTCGCAGTACGTTTACGATGAACTGGAGAATCTGGTCAGCCTGGCGCGTGAAGAGATCAATCAGGCGCGCCCGCAGGACTGGCAATTAGAGAAGCTGCTTGAGCTTTTCTACGGCGAATGGGGTTTCTGCGACACGCGTGGCGTGTATCGCCTGTCTGACGCATTATGGCTGGACCAGGTCTTAAAAAACCGTCAGGGCAGCGCCGTTGCGCTGGGTTCTATTTTGCTGTGGGTCGCGCACCGTCTGGATATTCCACTGGTGCCGGTCATTTTCCCGACGCAGATGATCCTGCGGGCGGAGTGGCTGGACGGCGAGATGTGGCTCATTAATCCGTTTAACGGCGATACGCTGGATGAGCATACGCTGGACGTCTGGCTGAAAGGCAACATCAGCCCGGTCGCCGAGCTCTTTAACGAAGATCTCGACGAGGCCGATAACGCCGAAGTGATCCGCAAGCTGCTGGATACGCTGAAATCAGCGCTGATGGAAGAGCGTCAGATGGAGCTGGCCTTGCGTGCCAGCGAAGTGCTGCTGCAGTTTAATCCGGAAGATCCCTACGAAATTCGCGACCGCGGGCTTATCTATGCCCAGCTCGACTGCGAACACGTTGCGCTGAACGATCTGAGCTATTTCGTTGAGCAGTGCCCGGAAGATCCGATTAGCGAAATGATTCGCGCGCAGATCAACGCGATCTCGCACAAACAAATTACACTGCATTAATCTTAATTCCGATTCACACCTGAATAAGGCGATCCTATGAAACAAAAAGTGGTTAGCATTGGTGATATCAAGGTAGCAAACGACCTGCCGTTCGTGCTGTTTGGCGGTATGAACGTGCTGGAATCCCGCGATCTCGCCATGCGTATCTGCGAGCACTACGTGACCGTGACCCAGAAGCTGGGCATCCCGTACGTGTTTAAGGCCTCTTTTGACAAAGCCAACCGCTCCTCTATTCACTCTTACCGTGGCCCGGGCCTGGAAGAGGGCATGAAGATTTTCCAGGAGCTGAAACAGACGTTTGGCGTGAAAGTGATCACCGACGTGCATGAGTCCTGGCAGGCACAGCCTGTAGCGGACGTGGTAGACGTGATCCAGCTTCCGGCATTTTTGGCCCGTCAGACGGACCTGGTGGAAGCGATGGCGAAAACCGGCGCGGTCATCAACGTGAAAAAACCACAGTTCGTGAGCCCTGGCCAGATGGGGAACATTGTCGACAAGTTTATCGAAGGCGGCAATGACAAGGTTATCCTGTGCGACCGTGGTGCAAACTTCGGTTATGACAACCTGGTCGTGGATATGCTGGGCTTCAGCGTGATGAAGAACGTCTCTAACCAGTCTCCGGTGATCTTCGACGTGACTCACGCCCTGCAGTGCCGTGACCCGTTTGGTGCCGCGTCTGGCGGTCGTCGCGCGCAGGTAACCGAGCTGGCGCGCGCCGGTATGGCAACGGGTCTGGCGGGTCTGTTCATTGAAGCGCACCCGGATCCGGCTAACGCGAAATGCGATGGTCCGTCCGCACTGCCGCTGGATAAGCTGGAGCCGTTCCTGAAGCAGATCAAAGCGATTGACGATCTGGTGAAGAACTTCGACGAGCTGGATACCAGCAAC
>ENA-UOJT01002486-UOJT01002486.1-human-gut-metagenome-genome-assembly--contig:-C15-NODE-2486-length-10696-cov-5.344235_pt1 | contig 10696 bp, 7 predicted proteins | sample MGYA00242357_ERZ723904 | MGnify/ENA metagenome assembly ERZ723904 | reverse complement strand
TATGGATGCCAGTGGCAGACTGCTGGTGCCTGCAGAGTTAAGAAAAGCATGCGGTCTTTCCAAAGAGATCGTTCTTGTGGGATTGGGCTCGCACTTTGAGCTGTGGGACGCTGAGAAGCTTGCGGAAAGCGAAGCTAAAGCAATGACAGAAAACCTATCGGATATCGCCGCCCAATTCAATATTTAAAAATAAGGTAGTTTTCTGTGCACGCAGAGGTCTTGGTTCATCGCCCGGCACTTGCTGAAGAGTCACCCCGACTCCTGGTAACCGATCCGAATGGCGTCTATGTCGACGGTACTTTCGGCCGTGGAGGGCACTCGCGCCTGATATTGGAAAAGCTCTCCCCGCAGGGGCGCCTGATCGCGTTCGACCGCGACGAAGAAGCCGTTAAAGCCGCCGCTCAGATCCAAGATCCGAGATTTCAGATTATTCATGCCCCTTTTGCCTCTATGAAAGAGGAATTGGCAAAGATCGGCATCGACAAAGTCACCGGCATCTTCCTTGATATCGGCGTCTCCAGTCCGCAGATTGATGATCCGGAACGCGGATTTTCTTTCCGCTTTGACGGTCCTCTGGACATGCGCATGGACACGAGCGCGGGAGAAACGGCAGCCGAATGGATTGCCCGCGCCGATGCGGCCGAGATGGCCAAGGTATTTAAGGACCTCGGAGAAGAACGTTTCGCCATGAAGGCCGCTAAGGCCATTGAGAAGGTGCGTACCAAAGAACCGATTCTGCGCACTAAGCAGCTTGCGGACTTAATTGCCGCTACGCTCCCGCGCAACAAGAAAGACAGCGCCCAGCATCCGGCAACACGTATTTTCCAGGCGATCCGTATTCATGTGAATCAAGAGCTCGAGCAGCTTAAACGCGCACTCGAGTCTGCCGGCTCTCTGCTGCTTCCGGGCGGTGTCTTAGCGGTCATTTCCTTCCATTCGCTGGAAGACCGCATCGTTAAGAAATTCTTTGAAGCTGCGGCCAACCCGGCCTCCTGTATCGACCCGCGTCTGCCGCTTCTGCCTTCGCAGCTGCCGCAGCCGCTGTTTAATCGTGCCGTACGCATCCTGCCCTCGGAAAAAGAATGCGAGGAAAATCCTCGCGCCAGAAGTTCCGTGCTTCGCGGCGCATCCCGGACGGATGCTCCGTGGCCTGAACAGGGAGTGCAGGTATGAACGAGTTCCGCTTCCTGGTCGGGATGATTGTGATCTTGGAGCTGGTCCTTTTTGCATGCGGACTTAAAGTCGTAGAGAACCGCCACAACGCCCGAAAGCTGTTCATCGAGCTTGAACATGAGCAGCAGATCCATCATTCTTTGATGGACGAAAGGGCTCGCCTCAAACTTGAAATCTCCAACCTGGAGCAAATCCGTCAAGTCGAAGCCCGCGCGAAAGAAGGCGGCTTGGCCCCTGCTGAGAACGGTCGCGTGATTATCTTGGATAAGAACGCCGTCTCTTCCGGAGCTCAAAAATGAGAATCAGGCAGTGGCTCAGAGATGCATGGGACAACGTCTTCATGCCGACGGAAGAAAAACGCGGTGACGATGACAGCGTTAAGGACCTCCTGCGCCTGAAAATCAAGCCTGGCCGAAGCAAGTTTGTTTATTTCATGCTGCTTTTGTGCTTTACCGCGCTCGGCGTCCGCATCGGCTGGCTTCAGCTTGGTTTTAATACGGAATTCCTGCAGAAGCAGGGTGCGATGCGTTTCCAGCGCACGATCGAAGTGCCTGCGATGCGCGGTCAGATTTATGACCGCAACGGAACGCTGCTGGCAACGAGCGTGACCGCCAAAGCCCTTTGGATTATTCCTCAGGACGTTAAGATTACGACTTCTCAGCTCAAAGAAATTGCTAAGACGCTGGATGTCCCGGTCTCCGAGCTTAGGAAAAAATTTAACTCCAAACGTACCTTCGTCTACTTGAAGCGTCAGGTTCCGATTGAAACGGCCGAGAAGGTGCTGGATATGAAAATTCCGGGCCTGCACTCCACCCGAGAATTCCTGCGCAGCTACCCGGACGGCGAAGCGGCTGCTCAGATCGTCGGTCTGACCGGTTTGGACGGAAACGGTATTGAAGGCATTGAACTGGCTGCGGAAAAACGCTTGGCCGGTAAACCCGGCTCACGCCGCGTGATGAAGGACCGGTTAGGCCGCATCGTGGAAGACGCTTGGCTCAAAGAGCCGATGAACGGCGAAAACATTACGCTGACGATCGACTCCCGCCTCCAGAACCTTGCTTATGAAGCCCTGGGTCGTCAGGTTGAGAATCTGAAAGCTAAAGGCGGCTCCATTGTGATTGCCGACCCGAAGACCGGTGATATTCTCGCGCTTGCGAACTACCCGAGTTTTGACCCGAACAATCGCGGCAAGATTTCGCGCACCGGCGTTCGCAACCGCGCCATTGTGGACACATATGAACCGGGTTCGACGATGAAGCCGTTCTCGGTTGCCGCTGGTCTCGAAGAAAAGAAAGTCACGCCGAATACGCTCTTCCAGATCGGACGCTCCATGTCTTTCGGCCGTCATTCGATCGGGGACTCTCACTACAGTAAAGAGCTGACGGTTTCCGGCATCATTCAGCAGTCGAGCAACATCGGTACGTCTAAAGTGGCGCTCCTGATGACGCCGCAGGTCATGTGGTCTTACTACGACAAGCTCGGTTTCGGCCACTCGCCGCAGATCGGCTTCCCGGGTGCGGTGGCCGGCCGTCTGCGTCCTGCAAAGAACTGGCGTCCGATCGAGCAGGCGACTATGTCCTACGGTCACGGCGTCACGGTTTCTCTGCTTCAGCAAGTCCGTGCCTACACGGTGTTTGCACGTGACGGGGACATGATTGAGCTCTCTATTTACAAAGATCGTGCTTACCGTGAACCGCAGCGGGTCTACAGTGCCAAAACCGCCGGTCAGATGCGTGACATGCTCGCGAAAGTAGTAGAAAAGGGCGGAACCGGTTTCAGAGCTCGCGTTGAAGGCTACACCGCTGCCGGTAAAACCGGTACGGCTTACAAGGTCGAAGGCGGCCAGTACGTGAGAAAGTACGTTGCAGGCTTTGCGGGTTACGCACCGGCACACAATCCCCAGATTGTGGTGGGCATTATGATCGATGAACCGATGATCGGTAAACACTTCGGTTCGACGGCTGCCGCACCGCTTTTCTCCGAGATGGTCTCGAAGACGCTGCGTCTGATGGCGGTCAACCCGGATCGCCCCGAAGACTTTATGGTGACTAAGAACGATAAGAAGCCTGCCAAAGCTAAGGCGCAGCCCGCGAAGACTCATGCATTGAAAGAATCGAACCGCGCCCGCGCGAGGGCGCCGTCAAGGACAAATTTGAAATCAGCCAAAGAAGATCACGTAATAAAGGGGAAGACCAATGGTTGATGCCGTAGCTGTTGCCGCCGAGATTAAGCGATTCGCTCCCGCGGGAGCGGCTTTGCTTTTAGACAGTCGGAAAATCCGCAAAGGCGATGTGTTTTTTGCAGTGAAGGGCGTGCACACCGACGGCCGGGCTTTTATTGAAAAAGCCTGCGGCGCCGGCGCTTCCTGCGTGGTTGCTGAAAAAGGCGATATCGGCCCGTGCTCGGTGCCCGTCATCGAAATAGACAACCTTTATCGCGCTCTCGGTCCGATTGCGGCTGCCTACTACGGCAATTCGACCGCTCAGATGATCGGAATCGCCGTGACAGGCACCAACGGCAAAACCACGACCGCCAACTGGATCGCCGATCTGATGAATCGACTCGGAACACCGTGTGCAAGCATCGGAACGTTAGGATGCACGCTGAACGGCATAGTCCTTCCGAGCGTGTCGATGACAACGCCTGATCCGCTCACGCTTCAGGCAAAGTTTGCCGAGCTGCTTAGCCGCGGTTGCAAAGCGTTTGCGATGGAAGCGAGTTCAATCGGCCTGGAACAGGGGCGCCTTGACGGAACCGAAATCAAAACAGCTGTATTTACGAACCTCACGCGAGACCACCTGGACTATCACGGAACGATGGAGAACTATCTCCGGGCTAAGGAGATCCTGTTCCGCTGGCCGACGGTTGCCTCCGCGGTGATTAATCAGTCCGGTGAGCCGGCTCAGCAGATTATGAAGACCGCTGAAGGCGCCGGAAAAGCAATCCTGACGGTCTCTGCCAAAGGAGATCAACCGGCATACCTGTCTGCCGAGAACATCCGCCATACCCGAGAGGGACTGGAATTTGAAGTCCGCTTTAAAGGAAATACGTTCCCGGTTGCAGCGCACTTTTTAGGCCTCTTTAACGTGGAGAACTTTCTCTGCACGGTGGGCGCAATGATTTCCGTCGGTTTTGAAATCGAAACGGTACTTAAAGAAGCCGCAAAACTCATGCCCCCGGCCGGGCGAATGCAGATCGTGCGCGATGATCACGGCCCAATCTTTGCCGTGGATTATTCCCACACACCGGATGCCGTGACCCAAGCGATTAAAGCCTTGGAGGGATTAGCCGAAGCACGCGGCGGACGCATTTGGATTGTTGTCGGCGCGGGCGGAGACCGAGATCACGGCAAGCGTCCTCTAATGGGACAGGCCGCGTGCGCTGCCGATGAAGTCGTTTTGACGTCGGATAACCCGAGAAGCGAAGATGCGAAAGAGATACTGAAACAAATTCAAGCAGGGACAACCAAACCCTGCACGGTTATTGAAGACCGCAGAAAAGCCATTGAATATGCCGCGGAACATGCCGCTGCCGATGATGTCATCCTCGTTGCCGGCAAAGGCCACGAAGATTATCAGGAAGTCAAAGGTGTTAAACACCACTTCTCTGACGTCGAAGAGACACGCGAAGCCCTGCGGAAACTAAGGAACAAAAATGAATGAAGCGTTAATGACGATCGGGGAATTTGCCGAGATGCTCGGCTCCGACATCCAGATCAAGGGTGCTCCGGGGATTAAATTTTCCTCCGTCAGTTTTGATTCGAGATCAGTCCGACCCAACGGGCTGTTTTTTGCTATTGAAGGAGAGCGGGACGGCCACGAGTTCGTGCAGGCCGCTTCCGATGCGGGCGCAGCGGCGGCGGTCGTGACGCACTTTGTACCGGTGAGCCTTCCTCAGGTTTTGGTGAAAGACACGCGCGAAGCGCTGCTGGACTCCGCTAAAAAATGGCGCTCGAAGTTCGACCTGCCCGTGATCGCGGTTGCCGGCTCAAACGGCAAGACAACCACGACGCAGATGGTTTTATCCATCATCAAAGAACGCTTCCAGAAAGGTGCCTGGGTCGGAACCGAAGGCAACTTGAACAATGAGCTTGGCGTCTCGCTGATGCTTTGGAAACTACGTCCCGAACATCAGGCCGCGTGCTTTGAAGTCGGCATGAACCATATTGGCGAAATGCGTCCGCTCGTCTCGGCGATTGCGCCGACGATCGGCACAGTGACCAACACGATGCGCGATCATCAGGAGTTCCTGGCTTCCTTAGAAGAGACTGCCAAAGAAAACGGTGAAGTCTTTGCTCAGCTTCCGCGTCAGGGCGTAGCCGTCATCAATGCCGCCGATCCCTTTGCGGTTGAATGGCGCAAGATGGCCGGCAACAATCGCGTCGTGACGTTCGGAACGCCGGACAGTGATGTTTATGCCTGCGAAGTCGAAGGGACAGCATTCAGATTGGTGACGCCGATTGGCCAAATTGATATCGAACTCAAAGTACCCGGCAAGCACAACATTGTGAACGCCGTGAATGCGGCCGCCGTGCTTTTTGCGATGGGCCGCGATCTCTGCGATATCAAGAAGGGTTTGGAAAACTTTGAAGCCGTCAGCCACCGCGGCGAAGTCGTGACATTGGACGATGGTTCCGTAGTCATCGATGACAGCTATAACGCCAACCCGGACTCTATGAATGCCGCAGTCAATATGCTGAGCGAATACCAGCTGCCCAAGATTTTTGTCGCGGGCGACATGGGAGAACTCGGCGTTCAGAGTCCGCAGTTCCACAGGGAGTTAGGCGAATTTGTACGCCGCTGCGGTATTGAGAACTTCTTCTCCATCGGCAACCGCATGCTTGATGCCGTCGAAGGTTACGGCGAAGGTGCGCGTCACTTTGAAACACAGGAAGAACTGCTCGCTGCGCTGAAGGAAGAGATGGTCAAGGGTCCGCATGCCGTGCTCTTTAAGGCCTCGAATTTCATGAAGCTCTTCAAACTCGCGGACGAACTGGTCCGCACCTGGAACAAACAAGAAGAAAAAGAACCGAAGGAAAACTAAATGCTGCTCGCTCTGATTCAATGGCTGGCCGACTCGACTTCTTTAGGCTGGCTTCGCGTTTTTAACTATTTGACGCTGCGCGCCGTTTTAGCCGCACTTACTGCTTTCTTTATCGCCTTGGCATTAGGCCCGGCGGTAATTCGTGAACTGAGAAAACTCAAGGTCGGTCAGGCTGTTCGTCAGTACGGACCGAAGAGCCATCTGGTCAAAGAAGGCACGCCGACCATGGGCGGCATCCTTATCTTGATTGCCGTGGGTGCATCGACGATCCTGTGGATGGACCTCAGCAACCGCTTTGTCTGGGTGGTGCTTTTTGTGACGTTAAGCTTCGGCGCCATCGGCTGGGTCGATGACTACCGAAAGGTAGTCCATCACGATCCCGAGGGCATGAAGTCCAGAGAAAAGTTCTTCTGGCAATCGCTTGTCGGCGTCATTGCCTCCGTCTACTTGGCTTTCTCTGTTGCGGCGCCGGGCAATGAACACATCTGGGGTTTGGTGCTTCAGTGGATGGAGAGCGGTTTTACCTCTATTCCTCTTCCGGAAAGAAGCAATCTGCTGATTCCGTTCTTTAAGAACGTATCGCTTCCGATCGGCATCTGGGGCTTTATCGTCCTCAGCTACTTCGTGATTGTGGGCACGAGCAACGCTGTGAACCTCACAGACGGTCTGGACGGCTTAGCCATTCTGCCGAGCGCTTTGGTCGGTATCGCTTTGGGCATCTTTGCCTACGTGGTCGGCCGTGTTGACTATGCCGCCTACCTCAACTTTCCGTATGTTCCGGGCGCTGGCGAAGTCGTCGTCGTAGGTGCCGCGCTCATCGGTGCAGGCCTAGGCTTCCTTTGGTACAACGCTTATCCGGCCCAGGTGTTTATGGGCGACGTGGGCGCTTTGGCGCTTGGCGGTGCATTGGGTACGATGGCCATCATTACACGTCAGGAACTGGTTCTCTTCATCATGGGCGGCGTTTTCGTGATGGAAACCCTCTCGGTGATTCTCCAAGTCTCGTACTTCAAGATTACGCACGGAAAGCGCATCTTCCTTATGACACCGATCCACCATCATTTTGAAATGAAGGGATGGAAGGAAACTCAGGTCGTCGTTCGTTTTTGGATCATCACCATTGTTTTGGTGCTGATCGGTCTGTCCACTCTGAAAATCAGGTAATCCATCATGTCGGTCAGTCAGAAAGTATTGGTTCTCGGTTTAGGAGCTTCGGGTCGTACCGCGGCTCGCTTTTACGCATCCCGCGGTTTTGAGGTGCTTGCCGCCGATACCAGACCGCAGCCGCCGAGGCTGGATGAACTGCAGAAAGAAATTCCGAATCTGAAGTTCCTCGGCGGGGCCGTTTCTCCCGTGATAGTTGCTGAAGTCTCCGAAGTCATGATTTCTCCGGGCCTGTCCCCCGAGTACTCAGTCTTTGCGCCGGCAGTGAAAGAAGCAAAGCACCGCGGTATTGCTGTCGTTGGAGAGATCGAGCTTTTTGCCCGTGAGCTGAAAAAACTCAAAGCTGAGACAGGCTACGCGCCCAAGATCATCGGCATTACCGGTACCAACGGCAAAACCACGACCACCATGCTTTCAACGGCCATCATCGCAGAGGCCGGCAAATCCGTTGTTGTGGCAGGCAATGTCGGCCCGAACGCCTTGGGCGAGCTGGAAAAACACCGCCAAGTCGGAACACTGCCTGACTTTTGGGTTTTGGAACTGTCGAGTTTCCAGCTCGAAACCACGGAAAGTCTGCACTGCGACAGCGCGGCGCTGCTCAACATCACCGAAGACCATATCGATTGGCACGGCTCGATGGAAAAGTACGCCGCAGCGAAACGAAAGATTTTTTCTGCCGATACCGTTCGTGTGCTCAACCGCGAAGATCCAGGCTCGATGCTTTCTGCCGAAGGCGTTCCGTCCGATTTAGTACATACCTTCGGATCCGATGCGCCTAAGAAGATCGGAGACTTCGGAATCTCTGACGTCGGCGCGCTGGTCTGGCTATCCGGCTGCATTGCTTCGGCTTCCCCGGAATTACTGATTCCGATGAACGCGCTCAGAATCCGCGGTCTGCATAACGCTATGAACGCACTGGCCGCGACCGCACTGACGCTCGCCGTCGGAATTCCGCTTGACTCTATCCTGCGCACGCTGCGTGAGTACAAGGGTGAGCCGCACCGCGTTCAGCTCATTCTCAGGGCCTCCGACATCGATTACGTCGATGATTCCAAAGGCACCAATGTCGGCGCTGTTGTCGCCGCCTTGGCCGGATTCGGTCCGAAGAAAGTCGTTCTGATTCTCGGCGGTGACGGCAAGGGACAGGATTTTGCGCCGCTCAAGGCTCCGATCGAAACGCACGCCAAGGGCGCCGTTTTCATCGGACGTGATGCTCCGCTGATTGAAAAAGAAGTCGACTATCCGGGGCTTCTGAAAGCTCATGCCAAAACCATGGCAGAAGCGGTTAGAGAAGCCCGTGCGATGGCTAAGCCCGGTGACACGATTCTGCTTTCTCCGGCTTGCGCAAGCTGGGATATGTTTAAGGATTACGCCGATCGTTCTGCGCAGTTTGTCGCTGCTGCGAAAGAAATCGCTGAAGAGGAAGGCCAGCTGTGCTGATCAGACGACGTAAGAAAGAAGACGCCGACGATATCGTCACACGTGTCGGCGACTACAACAACGCCGCCGCGCTGAACTACGAGCCGCGGGATATCGGTCCGGTACCTCCGGATTACGGTGTTTTGTTCGTCGTTTTCTCTTTGATGCTTCTCGGCTGTCTGATGGTTTTTTCGGCTTCTATTTCGTTAGGAGACTCTCCGAAGTACCACATCAGCGAGCATTACTTCTTTGTCCGCCACGTGATTTCGCTTGTGGTGGCGCTCTTCGGCGCCTATATTGTTTGGCATATTCCGATGAAGGCCTGGAAGAAGATGGCGTTCCCGTTCTTCCTATTCGGGCTCTTCCTGCTCGGCGCGGTGTTTATTCCGGGCATCGGTAAGTCGACGAACGGTGCCTGCCGCTGGATCCCGCTCGGGTTGTTTAATCTTCAGGTGACGGAAGTCATGAAGATTGCCGTGCTGATTTATGCGGCCGACTTTACCGTGCGTAAACAAAATTACATGCACAGCGTGAAGAAGGGTCTTCTGCCGATGCTGCTTGTGATGGGGCTCGTGGGCTTCCTCGTACTGAAGGAGCCCGACCTTGGCGCCTATGTCATGATGCTGGCCATTTCTATGGGCATTCTGTTTCTAGGCGGCATTAACCTGACGGTTTTCATCATGGTGCTGGTCGGCGTTCTGGGGCTGCTGGTCTTCATGATCTTTGCGGCAAGCTGGCGAGCGGCGCGTTTCTTTGCTTACCTGGATCCTTGGGAAATCTCGAACGCTCAGGGCAAGGCTTATCAGCTCTCCCATTCGCTGATTGCCTTCGGACGAGGCGAAAGCTGGGGCGTCGGCTTAGGCGACGCGATTGAAAAGCAGCACTATCTGCCGGAGGCTCATACCGACTTTATTCTCGCAATTGTGGGCGAGGAACTGGGCTTTGCCGGTGTGATGCTGATCCTGGTTCTCCTTTTCTGGCTGGTCAAACGAGCCATCGAAATCGGAAGAACCGCTATTCATTTGGAACATATTTTCTCCGGACTGGTCGCCGAGGGGATCGGTATCTGGATCGGAGTTCAGACATTTATTAACGTCGGCGTGGCGAGCGGTTTGCTCCCGACAAAAGGCCTGACCCTTCCGTTCATCAGTTTCGGAGGTTCGGCAATTATGGCTGTCACGGCGGCTGTGGCCATTCTTCTTAGAGTTGACTATGAGAATAAGGTCACCATGAAGGGAGGAAAAGTATGAGTAAGCATTTAGTGATTGCGGCTGCCGGTACCGGCGGTCACGTCATGCCCGGAGTGGCGGTCGCAAAAATTTTGATTTCCCGCGGGTGGACCGTCTCCTGGATCGGCACCGAACAGGGAATGGAGCGCCGCATTGTCGAGTGCCAGAAGATCCCTTTTACGGCTCTGGACTTTCAGGGGCTGAGAGGCAAGGGCCTGAAGACCATGCTCTTCGGTGGCTTTAAGCTCCTGAAGTGCATAGCTCAGAGCCGAACGATTTTGACTAAAAAGCATGCGGATGCCGTGTTTTCAACCGGCGGATATATCGCCGTGCCGGTTTGCTTGGCGGCTGGTCTTAAAGGTATTCCGTATGTTCTGATGAACAGCGACGCGGATCCTTTGCTTTCGATCAAGATGGTGCAGGGCAACGCCGCCGGCGTGATGTGCGGTTTTGACGGGAAAGCGGCTAAGCTTGCCGGTGATAAAGGCGTCGTGACCGGAAACCCAGTCCGCAAAGAAATCCTGGCGATTCCTGCGCCCGAAGAGCGTTATCAGGGCAGAGAAGGCCGATTAAAACTGCTGATCTTCGGCGGCTCTTTAGGCGCCCAAGTGTTTAATCAGAATGTCCCGTCCTTGATCGCCGCACTTCCGCCGGAAAAGCGTCCTGAG
>ENA-UOJT01002476-UOJT01002476.1-human-gut-metagenome-genome-assembly--contig:-C15-NODE-2476-length-10734-cov-8.584886_pt1 | contig 10734 bp, 9 predicted proteins | sample MGYA00242357_ERZ723904 | MGnify/ENA metagenome assembly ERZ723904 | reverse complement strand
AATTTTGCCTGCGGTTTTTACAACTTATGAATAATATTTAGTAGTTATCATTATGAAAAGACTCTCTTTTATGGTTAGTATGGCGATGCTAATTTCATGTATTGCCTCGTGTGATTCCGGCAGTGATGCTGTTTCATACGGTGTTGGTTCTTTAAGTCTTGGGCTTTCAGCCAATCCTTCTTTTGCAGAGAAAACCCGTTCCGTCAGCGAAGCGGAATACAAAAAAGTCGATAACTATCAAGTTACGGTCAACGAGGGCGACGGTACCTCTTTATACGATGGCCTGTACAAGGATATGCCTTTGTCTATCGATCTGACTGCCGGCAAAAAATATACGGTGAAAGCCTTCTACGGTGATAATGTAGATGCAGGTTTCGATAAACTGTATGTGGAAGGCAGCCAGGAGTTCACTGTCAGTGAAGGCGAACAAAAGAATGTTATTTTGTACTGTAAGCCGGCTAATGTTAAAGTATCAGTCGTTTATACGGAGGATTTTCTAAAATATTATTCGGATTGTACTGTCTCCCTTTCTACTTCACACCTGACTGCTCCTTTTGAAGTAAATATGAAAAAAGACTCCGGTAAGGATGCTTATCTGAAAGCAAATGCCGATGGTGAGAATGTATCTATCACTGTAGGAGGTTTCAAAGATAAAGAAGGCAATGCGGTGGTGATGGAAGCTTTGGTTGCCGAGAAAAAAGTAGCTCCCAAAACGCATCTTACTATTACAGTAGATCCGGAGGTGATTACTATTTCTACGGGTACTGCATCGTTGGACGTAACCGTGGATACCGGTACGGAAGATAAGGATGTGAATATTGAGATTCCGGAAGAGTATTGGCCGGGTAATGCAAGTAAGTAAATATAAAAGATTGGTATATATGAATGCGATAAGAAACATATATGCAGTGCTGGCATTGATAGCACTTTGTTTGAGTTCCTGCGAGATGAAAAATGAGCTGGAAGGCAAATATAATTTGAAGAATGACGAAGGACTTCTGACATTGGATCTGGTGAACAAGACGCAGGCTACGCCTTCTACAAAAGCTGAAAGTACGTCACTTACTGATGAACTGGATGTGAATACCTATAAAGTAGAGATTGTTGATAATGCCACTGAGGCTGTGGTTCGTTCGTTTGCCAGCTATGCGAAGCTGAAAGAGGCCTTGCCGTTGGTCGTTCCGGTAGGGAACTATAAGATTGTGGCTAAAAGCGGTGTTTTGCAAGATGCTTCGCGTACTCCTTATTTTGAAGGAAGTTCTTCTATTGAAGTGAAGCAGGGAATGGAATCTAAGGCGGAAGTTCTCTGTAAATCGGCAACGGTAAAGGTCAGTTTGAATGTATCGGACGAGTTTCTCAGTATGTTTGCCGACGATTATGTGTTCACCGTTTCAAACGGAATCGGCGGAGTTATTTATGTGAAGAAGGAAGATTTAGGTTCAATTTATCTCAGCATTCCCAATGGAGCCACTTCGATCAAAATTGTGGCAAAAGTAACTGAGAAGGAAACAGGTAGAGACATTGAAACTATTTATACTGTGACCAAACCCGATGAAGAAGGCTTGGAGGGAGGTGATTCTTTTAATGTTACAGTGAAACCTGTAGAAGAGGGTGAGGACCCGGAAGATCCGGATGTGACCCCTTCTGATCCGAAATTGGGGATACAGTTGGATATTGACTTGACAATGGACGAGACCGGCATAACAGTGAAAGTACCAACTGAACTGATTGAAGAATCGAAACCGGAGGAGCCGGATCAGCCTACAGAACCGGATCAGCCGGCAGAAGACGGACCGGAGATTATCGGAGCAGATGAAGTGGTGGAAGTGGATACGAATAATCCGCCGACAGTTCAGGTAACGATGAAAGCTCCGGCCGGAATCCGGAACTTGCTTGTGACTATCACTTCAGACTCTAATGAGTTTATAGGTTTGATTTCTCAAATGGGGTTGGGAGAAACATTCGATTTGGCTAATCCCGGTGATTTGGAAGATAAACTTGGAGGTAGTTTGGAAGACGGATCCGGTATAGGCCTGATTGATCCGAATGATCCGATTAAAGATAAAAAAGAGTTTATCTTTGATGTATCCGGCTTTATGCCTATGTTGTCGCCGTTTGGCCTTCAGCAACATTATTTTACTATTAAACTGATTGATAATAATGGTAAGGAGTTAGCCAAGAAATTGACAGTACAAGTGGTGAAAAACTAATTTGAATTTTCAATGAAAAGATATATATATTTGTTCGTCTCTGTCTTTACTCTTGTGATGGCATCATGCCAACAAGAGGAGACTTCCAATGGTAAGACCGGATTTCTCCAGTTTTCCGTGGAGAAGAATACAAGTACGATTTTAGTTCCGGCAACAAGAGCAGAAGAGTTGCCGATTGCCTTGCAGGTAGTTGACAGAGCAGGGACTGTTGTGAAAGAGACTGATGACTGGCATAACTGGACATCTACTCCTCTTGAATTGCCATTAGGCTCCTATACCATTAATGCTTTCTCAAAAGGGGTTGATGTGGCGACGGCCGGATTTGACGAACCTTATTATTGGGGACAGACCGAAGTAACGGTTGTTCCGAAAGTAAATCAGAATGTGAATATAGAGTGTCGTTTGGCTAATGTGAAAGTGACAGTCAATTACAGTGCTGATGTGAAGAAGTATTTTTCGAAACTGAGCTGTTCTGTGGGTAATTCTTCCGGTAAACTGGTTTTTGGTAAGGATGAAACACGTTCCGGATATTTTGCGGTGGATAATCTGAATATTTCGTTGGCATTGACAAATACGGATGGGCGTTCTTTTGTTTTTGAATCCGAACCGATTACAGATGTAAAAGAACGTCAGCACTACCGTATTAACTATACTATGAAGGCCAATGGTGCTATTGGTGGTGTATCTGTTACTTTAGATCCTTCTACCAAAGAGTATAATGTGAATATTTCCATTCCTAAAGAAAGTAATCCGAGTGTAAATGTCTGGTCTGATTTTGCAGACGTAACTCTTCCTCTTCCTGACGGTGTTGTTACCAAAGAGTGTAAATATCGCATTTCCGGAACGGAAGATTGGAATACGGTGTCCAATGTTGAACAGGCCGATGGAAAGCTTGTTGCAACCATAACCGGTCTGATTCCCGGTACGGAGTATGATTTCTGTTTTGCAATAAATGGAGTAAACGGAAAAATAACGACTGCGACCACCGAACTTCAGAAACAACTGGAAAATGGAAGTTTTGATGAATGGAATCAGAATGGAAAAACTTGGTTCCCGGGAACTGCGGCTGAGGCTTCTGCAAAGAATTCGTATTGGGATACCGGTAATGTGGGAGCAGCTACCATGAGTAAAAATCCAAGTATCGGAGAAAGCAACGATGTACATACCGTAGGTGGTAAATCGGCCAAATTGTCTTCGCAATTTGTGGGAGTGTTTGGTATCGGAAAATTTGCTGCCGGTAACATCTATATCGGGCGTTATATGGAAACGTATACAAGCCCGATGGGAGCACGTATACGTTTTGGTCGTGAGTTTACGTCACGTCCTACGCAACTGAAGGGATGGTACAAATACACTCGTGGGACCAGTATAGATCGTGGAGATCATAATGTGGAGGAATTGAAAAACTCGGGTGGTGATAAATGTGCTATCTATATTGCTTTGACTGACAATGAAGGTTTGGTTGATGATAATGGAGTGAAGACAGCTTATGAAGTCAACAATAACAAAGAAGGCAGTCCCACGCGTTATACGGTCGATCTTTCCGAAGCCAATAAAGATGTCATAGCCTACGGTTCCATTACCGATGAAGAGTCCAAAGGTTCTTTCGATGAAAGCGGAAATGTAGTCTGGAAGCAGTTTACGATTGATCTGCAATATCGTGATTTGACCCGTAAACCCAAATATATTATCGTTGTTGCTTCTGCAAGTAAATATGGTGACTTCTTTACCGGCAGCGAAAGCAGTGTCATGTTGATTGATGATTTTGAATTGGTGTACGGTACACCTGTTACCGCCAACTAATCCATAGCGAATGAAAAAAATAATTATATTTCTACTTCTTCTTTGTCCGGTACTGGTCCAGGCAAAGAAGAAGTTTGACCGTGGAATCGTGAAGAGTGTGTTTGTCCCGAAAGGGCAATGGTTTATGGGTTCTACAGTTTCGTATTCGGAGCAGAGTGCTGATCAATACCAGTTTTTGGTATTGGCAAATATCGATGCCAAAGGTTATACATTCCGTTTGAGTCCCTTCGGAGGATACTTCTTTGCCGACAATATGGCAGCGGGAGGCAGGTTCACTTACTCTCGTACCTACTTCAATATAGGAAACGTAGACATTAATCTGGGCGATGATCTTTCGTTCCACATCAAAGACGATATGTATCTGGAGCATAACTATTCCGCATCCGGATTTCTGCGTACCTATATGGGGCTGGGCAGCAGCAAAGTGTTCGGTTTCTTCAATGAAGTGCGTCTGACTTATGCTTACGGGCAAGGGAAACATTCCAATGGTACGGGTAACGACTTGACGGGATACTATCAGCGTTCTCACACGTTTGAGATCGGTGCAGCTCCCGGATTGGCGGCATTCGTATCCGATTTTGCTTCGGTAGAAGTTTCGGTAGGAGTGATGGGATTCAGTTATAAATGGGTCGATCAGATACACAATCAGGTAAACAAAGCTTCCCGTCATAGTGCAAGTGGTAATTTCAAGATAGACTTATTCTCGATTAATCTCGGAATGACGATGTATTTCTAACTTAAGCAGTGTTTTGAGAAATGAAGAGTTTACAAATTTATCTATTCCTGTTTCTGTCGGTCTTTGCTCTGGGTGCTTGCATACAGAATGACATTCCTTACCCTTACATCAAAGGCGAAATTACAGCTTTCGAAGTAGAAGGGCAGACCGGTGATGCCGAGATAAACAAGAACAGCCGCACCATCGCAGTCGAAGTAGGTGATGAAGTCGATATAGAAGAATTGCGTATTATCAGGTTCGTTGTGAACGAAGAAGCCACTTACAGCGTAGACGAACAATACTGTGTCAGCCCCAATAAATTTCCTTCGGCCGGCTTTTCTGCTTTAGCCGACTTGCCGGCAGGAGCAGATACACGGGTCGATTTCAGTAAGACCGTTCCTGTTCTGCTGCGTACCTATCAGGATTATCAGTGGATGATAACCGTCCGTCAGACCATCGAGCGGGTAGTCGAAGTCGAGAACCAGGCCTTGCCTGCCATCATCGATGATAAGAATCACACGGTATTGGTGTATGTCTCGCAGAAACAGGATTTGTCTGCTGTCAAGATAACAAAGATGATTCTGGGAGGCAGTAAGGCTACCATCACCCCCGATCCGTCCACCGTAACCAATTTCCGCAGACCGCAAGAGTTTGTTGTCAGCCGTTTCGATAAAGAAGAGCTATGGACGGTCGATGTGGTGCGTACCACATCGACAGGTGCTACGGGCAGTGCCGATGTATGGGCCACACGTGCCACTCTGGATGGGGGCATGAAGCAGGGAACCACTCCCCGTGTGGAATACAGGAAGAAGTCGGAAGATACCTGGAGCGTTGTACCCGAGGCAGATGTGAAACTGGAAAGTGGTACTACTTTCAGTACGACACTGACCGGGTTGCAAGATGGTACCGACTACGTTTGGCGGGTAGTAGTCGAAGAAATTCCCAGTACGGAAGCCGCGTTCACAACCGAAAAGATACAAGAAATACCCAACTTAAACTTCGATACCTGGTCGCAGAATCCCACAGGAACCTTTAAGAAGAGTTGGTATCCGAACTCTGACGGAGCGAATTCCTATTGGGCAACCGGAAACGACGGAGTGACCTCTTCGTTGGCAGGCAGCCGTGATTCGAGCACCCGCCCTGAAGAGAAAGAGGCGGTAAGCGGGAAAGCCGCTTATATGGTTACTTTGGGCAGTGTGCCATTGGTAGGGGTTGCTGCCGGCAACTTGTTCATCGGTGATTATAAAACGAATGCTCAAAGCCCCAAGGATAGTCCCAAGTTTGGACGTTCGTTTACGGGAGCCCGTCCCACCGGATTGAAAGGATGGTATAAATATACTTCTAAACCGGTTGATTATGTAGGCAATCCGGATAACTTGAAAAACGATGAATGCCATATCTATCTCCGTTTGTGGGACGATAAAGATAACGAGATCGGTTACGGAGAGTTTGTCGGAAAGGAGACAGTGACCAAGTACACTCAGTTCCGGTTCGATGTGACTTACTCCAATAAAACGGCGAAGCCCGCCAAGATAACGATTGTTGCCACTTCGAGCCATTACGGAGGCGACTTTACCGGAATGAAAGTGACCGGTTCGGTAGGTGTAGGTAGTGAACTGTGGGTAGATGAATTTGAATTATTGTATGAATAAGAAAGGGAGTTATGCATAAATCTGTTTTATCTTTAGTGTGTTGTTTGTTCTTTTTCCTGTCGTGTCAGGAAGAAATAGAAACGATGCCTAACGGCAGCCTGAATATAGTATTGACGGACGGAGCAGCGGTTACCCGGACTTTGCCGGATGCACTGTCGGATGAATTGCGGCAGCAGTTTACGATTGAGTTGCTGCGTGACAGAGATGGGACAATCGTGCCCGAATACAAAGGTGCATTGAAAGATTTCGGAGATCAAAGGGTATTCAAGGTAGGCAGTTATCAACTGAAGGCTTATCTTGGAGAGAATCCGGCATTAGAGTTGGATGCACCCTATTATTATGGAGAAGTCCAAGACATCGCTATCGAGAAAGGTAAGGCAACAACGGTAAGCGTTGGCTGTAAGGTAGCCAATGCGCTGGCTACTTTTGAGATTGTGAATCGGGAGGCTTTCGATAAACGCCTGAAAGATTATTACGTAAAAGTTACCGTAGGCGGTGAGTCGGTTACGTGGAAACCGGGAGATGTCACACATCCCTACTTCAAAGCCGGAGGCCGGGTGACGATGGCGTTGATCGGCACTTCCGTAGAGACAGGGCAGGAGGGAAGTTATGCTTTGAATCCGATCGAGACAGTGAAAGCGGGCGTTAAGTATAATTATAAGCTCTCCATGAAAGCTTCCAATGTTGGTTTTGAGGTCACTACGGAAGCCCGGCAGGAACCTGTCACTATCAATGAAACCGTACCCGACAGTTGGTTGCCGAAAGCTAAGGTCTTCAGTGAGGATTTCGATGAAAATCATGTGCTGACTTATACGGAAACAGCGGACGCTTTGTCGAGAGCCGGCGTTTCGTATACTGCTTTGCGTCCGGTTCAGGATGTGGAGTTTGCCCTCAACTTTGCGGATAAGCATTTGGAACATCTGAATAAGACATATCTGCTGTCGGAGCTTTCCGAAGAAGATCGGCGGGCTTTGGCTGCTGTGAATATTGTGTTGCCCGACCTGGCAGCAGGAAGTACTGAGGGAGTTATCGACTTTGCGGGAGTGACTCCCGGCATGTTGACTCACGATGGAGGACAGGATACGGATAATATAATAGCCGTTCGCGTAAAAGCAAATGACCGTTGGAGTGATGCCGGGATGTATACCATCCGGACTGTGAAACCCGTCTTTAAGGTTGGTTATTATCCGGGTAATGTTTGGACGAAAGAGTTTACTTTGAATACACTTACTGCCGATAGTGTGAAAACCGGTAACTTGGATAAGTTTACCGATATTGCTTACGAATTTAGTGCCGATGGTAATAGTTGGGAGGCGATGCCCGGAGATTTGCGAAAGGCAGGGCTGAGTCCGGGAACCTCTTATTATGTGAGAGCGAAATATAGGGGAGAGGTGCCGGGAGAGAAAGTGGAGGTGAAAACGTATCCTCAGACGATGCTGGAGAATGGGAGTTTGGAGGGTGCTACAGTGACAAGAGGTACTGATTCACCGGGATTTTTTGGTGCTGATTATGGTGCGCGCTATGAATGGAGTGGTTGGGGGACATTGAATAGTGTATCAGCATGCTATTCTTTAAGAACGGCTTATGCTTTTACTTCTCGCTCAGGCTGTCGCCCTACTTCTGATACCCCTACTGGCGAAGGAAATGCTATCCGTGTTATAACATTGGGGTATGGTGGAGGAGGTTGGGCAGTTCCTAAAAAGGCAATGCATAGTGAACTCTATCTGGGAGTTAATGCTGATGACGATGGTAACAGAACTTATGGTATTAGCTATAGCTCTCGTCCTACAGCTCTTCGTTTTTGGTATAAATGTATATCAAATAGAGGTAATGATGAATCTTTGGTGAAAATACAGCTATTTCATGATGATGTAATTCTTGGTGAGAGTTCTTTTCAAACTGGGGCTAAAAGTGCATATGAACGGTATACTCTTTCTATTAATTATGCATCGGATCCTGATAAAATGAAACTTGTTCCTAATAAATTATTAGTTCTATTTAAGTCAGGGACTAAAGAAGCATTGTCAATTGATGATGATTTAAAAAGTTTCAATAGTGGAACTACAGATAAGACTGCTGATGCGACATTCCGTGGAAACGAACTATTCATCGACGATGTGGAACTAATTTACGACAAATAAATATGAAAACCTATATATACCTCTTTCTCCTCTTGCTTGCTACAGCCTCCTGTAGCGAGCAAACTGCTCCCGATCATTCCGTCGGTTATCTCCGCGTAGAAAACATCACCCTCACTTGTGATACTGAAACGCTCCCCATCACTCGTGCCGTCGATGCCGGACTTAAACTTGAAATCTGGCAAGGTTCTGAGTGTGTACGTAGTTATGATCCGGGAGCTGCGGAACTGTCCAAAAGAATCGTTCTTCCGGTTGGTGAATATACCCTGAAGGCCTTTACTCCCGATCAGACCGAGGCGCCGGACAATGAATCGGGTACACCCACCTACAGCGTCGACTATCCTTTCGCTATTATATCAGAGGATGTAACTCTGATTTCGGTCAAAGCGCCCCAAATTAATATCGGGGTTGGCGTTGAGTATTCGGATGAATTTATGGCAAACTTTACAGACTTTTCCATTACCGTAAGTAGTCCTGCAGGACGTCAGGCAAGCCTGGCAGGTAATGTGACAGACCTTCTTTATTTTAATGTCCCGACCGGTGGAGCCCATTTAAGTTATACACTTACCGCCACCAATGCTGATGGAGAAACAATGACTTCCGAAGCGCGTTCCATCCTTCAGGAATCGGGAGCGGAACTTACTTCCGGAAATTATAAAGTCCGGATCGGCCTGGTTCAGTAAGGAAGGTCGATGAAAAGCAGTCCGGTTACTCCTAAACTTCCTTAAACCTCCAAACTTTCTTCTTCCGGATTTGTCATATTGCCAATCTTTAAAACGTAGAAAGTATGAATAGAGACAGGCAATTGAAAAAGGACATGGAGAGCCGGGAAGTGCAGATCCATGAAGAATATGAAAAGAACAGGCATCTGATGTCTGAGGACAAAGTAAAGGAAAAAGCTGCTGCATCCGGCAGTGTTGGCGATATCCATTCCGGCAAAGGAACGGGAAAGAAAAAATAGTGTAAAACAGGAATCGTTGCGAGATCCCTTTTTCACTACAGAGTACACAGAGGGCATGGAGGTTTTATTTATTAATAAGCCTTTGTGCCCTTTGTATGCTTTGTGGCAGGTAAAACGTTTTGTTCTCTATTATCCTATTCAACTATCAAAAAGGTGTGAAATACCTCTTTCCTCTGACTCTCCCAATTTTTTTTCCGGATGAACCGGAGGGAAAAGAAGCATATCAAGTAACTTCCGGAGGCAAAGAACCGGTCTTTTGAGTCGGTAGAGCCTTGCTTTTCCGGAAAACAAGTAAGCATTTACCCCAAAACAAGTAAGCATTTACCCCAAAACAAGTAAGCATTTGCTTCGAAAGACGGTTACATTTTCCCAATTTGCTTACTTCTTTTTTAAATATCTCCTAATGTTTTGGCAGATTACATATATTGTTATGCATATCGGGCGATAAGAGGGCGGATTTTCTTCCCGTTGCTCGCCGGTAAGTATCCTGTCCGAAGTGTGTAAAAGAATGGTATTTTACTCTAACAAAGAGATTCCGGCGAATAATTCTCTTTTATTGTTTCTATTTGATAAGGAAGTAGTTGAACGACCTGTTGAAACGATAATCGGGAAATCGTCTGTGAGCCGTTTTTCCGAACTTCATCAGAGACGTGTCCGAAAGAACGGGATATAGAGCCATTGGATTATCATTTTGACATTTTGGCACTTTGACATCTGCTCTCAAACACTTCTCCAAATCTATCGATCTTTCGTTTGGCAATGCCCAATCTTGTTGCTAAAGTCGCCGTTCCGTAACCGGGTCATCACCTTTTTATCATCAGGAACAGCTGATTGTTATCAAATAGAGATGTTATTGATAATATTTTTAACTTCATGTTTTAAAGAATTTGGCGTTATTATTGTAGCAACATCTGCGAAAGACAAATACCAATGTGCAAATTTACTGATTGAAAAAGTAATAAAACGGTACTCAATCATATTGTCTATTTCTTTTTCGGATGTCAATCCGTAGTAATATTTATCATCATTTATCATGGATGTTTTATCTTTTTCTATTCTTATGACAACTTCATATAACTTTTCTTTGTCGTAAAACTCATCCAAGAACTTTTTAAAAGGTGGATGTTCTCGTGATTGAAATTCATTAAGAATGTGTATTTCTTGAATTCTATCTATACGAAACGTAAGATAGGCTTCTTTTTGAAGACAAAACCCTATCAGATACCAGTTAGTTCTCTAAAAGAAAATGCCAATA
>ENA-UOJT01002465-UOJT01002465.1-human-gut-metagenome-genome-assembly--contig:-C15-NODE-2465-length-10757-cov-9.443749_pt1 | contig 10757 bp, 8 predicted proteins | sample MGYA00242357_ERZ723904 | MGnify/ENA metagenome assembly ERZ723904 | reverse complement strand
ATGTGGTATAATGTCTATAATAATGTGATACGTGCGGACGTATTCCGGAGGGTAGAACTATGGAAAATGTTGTATTAAAGGCGAACCGGTATCGAATAGTAGACAACAGCGCGTTCGAAATGCCGCTCCCGCTGAAATTCACTGTGTGGAAGTGCGAAGCGCCGATATGCGAATATCTCGTTTCAGAGGACGAGGAGGTATCCTATACCATCATCACCCGCTTCAAGGAGCTGATGATAACAACGATACACCGTCCCCTCGACATTTCGGACATTTACTACTTGTTCTCGTGCCGTGTTTTCCAGGACAAGACGCCCTATACATACCCTATCCTCGACAGAATGGGAATTGAAAAATACAACGTCTACAACATACTCAGGCGTACCCACGGAATCACTCCCTACGACGACTACTGGATAAGATTCGACGGCGAGACCACAACTTTCGAGCAGGCGTGCGGCGAGTTCGACAAATACCTCATCGCGCCGGAAGCACAGCCGGTTCCGATGATATCCTACCCCAGCGGGGAATACCGCCCGGGACGTTCCACGCGTCCGCCAAAGCAGCCGGAAGCGGACGTGAGCAGCATTCTGAATCAGCATAAGGTGGACGTCGCAAGCATTATGGAGGAGTCCAAAACCCCGGAGGCTATCGCTCCCGAAACCTCCTATGCGCCCGCTCCCGAGGTGGAGAACAACAAGATGTCGCAGGACGACATCGAAGCGCTGCTCCGCTCGGCAGGCATAAGCGACTCCCCCGCTCCCGAACCGGTTTCGGACATACAGGTCGACCCGGCAACCCGCTCCCAGGAGGAGTCCTCCGGCGGCGTAATGTCGCAGGACGAAGTGCAGAGAATGCTAGACGAAATGAACATGTCCGGCGGCAGTGAAAAGCCTGCGGAATCTGCGGAATCTGCGGAATCTGCGGAATCTTCCGAACCCGTCGAAACTCCGACCGAAGAAATCATCGAACCTGCGGAGCCTTCCGGAGGCAAAATGTCCCAGGACGACATAGAGAAACTGCTATCGGCGGCACTCGGCGGCAATGATGATTCCGATTCTGATGAACCCGAGATAGTCGAGAACAACGCTCCGGAAGCTCCGGTAAACGACGAGCCTGCGCCTGCTGAATCCCCCGCGCCTTCCGGCGGTAAGATGTCCCAGGAGGACATTGAGAAGCTCCTCGCGGCTAACGCGCCCGCTGAACCTTCCGAACCTGCTGAACCCACTGAACCTGCTGAGCCTGTTCCCGCTCCCGAGCCTGCGCCTGCTGAATCCCCCGCGCCTTCCGGCGGTAAGATGTCCCAGGAGGACATTGAGAAGCTCCTCGCGGCTAACGCGCCCGCTGAACCTTCCGAACCTGCTGAACCCACTGAACCTGCTGAGCCTGTTCCCGCTCCCGAGCCTGCGCCTGCTGAATCCTCCGCGCCCTCCGGCGGTAAGATGTCCCAGGCTGACATAGAGGCGCTCCTGAATAGTATGCAGGACGAAGCAAACAAGTAATATTTCATAATAATTTCACACGAACATTATCAAATTTATCACATTTGCTGATATAATATTATTGTACGCTTGTGAAAGGATACGCAATGAAAGAAAAACAGAAAACATTCGAGCTAGAGCCTGTACAGCAGCTTCTCCCTGCGGACGCACAGCAGCGCGTTATGGACCAGCTCTACCAGTTCATGGAGCTTGAGCATCTCTACGAGTCCGCGATCCGCGAGGTCAAGACCAAGCTTGAGATACTCGACAGCGAATTCAAGACGAAATACGACCACAACCCGATACATCACCTTGAGGACCGCGTGAAATCCCCGCAGAGCATTCTTGAGAAGCTCAACCGCAAGGGAATACCGTTCAGCTGCGATAACGCAAAGCGCGAGCTGAACGACATCGCAGGCGTCCGCGTAGTGTGCAACTACATCGACGATATCTACACCGTGGCGGACCTCCTGACCGCGCAGGACGACGTGAAGCTCATCAAGCGCAAGGACTACATACAGAACCCCAAGCCAAACGGCTACCGCAGTCTGCACCTGGTTATCGAGACTCCGGTGTACCTCTCCGAAAAAAAGGAGCTTGTCCACGTGGAGGTTCAGATACGCACCATCGCAATGAACTTCTGGGCGACCCTGGAGCACGACCTCAAATACAAGACCGACAGCGTGGTGTCAGCTGACCTTGCGCAGCAGCTCAAGGACTGCGCGGAGACCATCGCCTCCACCGACCAGCAGATGCAGGACATCTACAAGGCGCTTCACAATATTGATTAACAATATAAACTCCCTGCTTCGGCAGGGAGTTTTTTTACATACCCAACCGAATTTTCATTGACAAATGAAAACAAACGATGTATAATGTTGATAACATTAAATCAATGGAGGTAGGTAATATGAAATTCAAGCGATTAACGACCGCCGTACTTGCGGTTTTCCTGGCAGCGGCTTCAGCGATGGAAACTTTCGCAGAAGAGCAGACGGAGCCGTCCGGAGCTGTTCCAGCAGAGAATACCGCAGAAGCCGCTCTGACGCTTCCGGACGACCTTGACTTCTCACAGCCCGGCGTGACGGTCAGGACGGGAGTGATTCCGGACTGCACCAGCATAATTTTCACCGTTCCAAAGGAAAAGTACGACCTTTATCAGCAGGCTTACGCTGAAACCGGAAGAGCCGGAATCAGTTTCGGCGTGAAGCTTGACGATTACTATATTGATGAGTGGGACGACGCGTTCGGCACGTCGGCGACGTTCGGATTCTTCGGCGGCGACGGAGCCAACGGAGATATAATCGAGTGCGACTGCACTACCGACGATTCGTTTGACATATGGACAGGCACAACTGAAAACGGCGATGTTGTCGGCATGCTTTACGGCGAGAGCAGCGAGTGGGTATTCGAGCAGGCTGCCAAGAGCGTTACCTGTCAGTTCAGGTATAACATTCTCAGTGCCGGTAAGCTTGTAGACGGAAGCTACGAATATTCCACGCTGGTTCTGAGACCGGGTGAGGAGCATGATATAAGCGGCTGCAAGTTCAAGGCGCTCCCTACTGTGACCTACACCGGAATGCCGTTCACACCCGTTATAGAGGCAGAATACGAGGATAGTACGCTCAACGAGGGTTACGACTACACGGTGGATTATCAGGACGCTGTAACACCTGGCATAGCGTCTGTGCGCATAACCGGAATAAACAGCTTCAAAGGCACAAAGACGCTGAAATTCAAGATACTTCCGCCGAAATCCACGTTAAAGGGACGTAAGGTCAAAAATGAAAACCGCGCCACGCTTACATGGTCAAGGCCAGGCGGTATATACCCCAATTATGAGGTACAGGCGGCTGAGGGCAAGGATAAATTCACAAAGCTTGCGGACATTCAGAACCACAAGCTGAGCCTGAAGGTTAAATGGACTTCCAAATCCGGGTGCAGGTTCAGGATACGCCCGTACATTACCGTTGGAGGAAAGCGGATATACGGAAAGTGGTCAAATGTTGTCAGACTGAAATAACATAAAAAATCCCCCGCTCACACGAACGGGGGATTTTTCTATCTAGAATTACATCTCGATTACAACGTCGTTCTCAGCCTTGAGGATAGAATCGAGGATAAGCTTGCCCTCGATCTTCTCGCCGTTGACTGTAACGGACTTCACGCCGTGCTCGGAACCGTTCGGGTTCTTTACGGTAACGTGGAGCTTCTTTCCGCGGAAGGTCTTTTCCATGGTGTATTCCTTCCACTCGGAGGGGATAGACGGGTCGATCACCAGACCCTTGGTCTCGGGGTTCAGACCGAGGATACCCTCAGTTGTACCAACCATAACGGTGGAAGCGGTACCGGTCAGCCAATGAACGTGTGCGCGGCCTGCGAACGGGCTGTCCTTGCCCTCAACGAACTGACCGTATACGTACGGCTCAAGCACTCTGTGCTCTGCGTTGTCGTTGTAGGTAGCGGGAGCCGCCTCAGTCCAGTACTGGTAAGCGCGGTTGCCGTGACCCAGCTTGGATTCAGCCAGTATCAGCCAGCCCTGCGGCTGGGAGAAGATACCTGCGTTCTCCTTGGTGCACTTGTTGAAGCACTGCATGAGCGCTCCGGGGAAGCCGTGCTTTACGTAAGGCGGGTACATTACCATTGCGCCGTACGGAGTGTTCAGCTCGCGGTAAACGCTGTCCATAGCCTTCTCCTGCTGCTCCTTTGTTCCGAAGCCGGAGATAACGGACCAGCTCTGCGGGTTGAGCCACATGGAAGCCTCAGGATCAGTGCGCTGACCGATGATGGTGCCGTCCTCCTTGTAGCCGCGGATCCATCTGTCCTCGTTCCAGCAGGCGGAGAGGATAGTATCGAGCTTAGCGCCGATCTCGTCCAGGTACTTGATGTAGTCTGTATCGTTCTTCTCAACTGCGTAGGTGCGCAGGATCTTGATAGCGTATACGAGCTGGAATGCAACGAAGGTGGACTCGCCCTGCTTGCCGAGACGGAGGCAGTCGTTCCAGTCAGCGTGCAGACCTGCGGGCATGCCGTGGTTGCCGAGGTGGTTCATGGAGAAGTCGATGGCTCTCTTGAGGTGGTCGTAAACGGTGCCCTTCTCGCCGTCGTTAGCGTAGAGGATCTCCTCGTCGAGGAACGCGGAATCGCCGCTCTCGGAGATGTACTTGTAAACGGTCGGGAACAGCCACAGAGCGTCGTCTGCACGGTAGCTGGGGTGACCAGTCTGCTTCGCGTATACGGAGTTCTCGTCGTTCTCGTCGGGGTGGTTCTCCTGACCTGCCTTGTGGTCGTACTTAACCAGCGGCAGACCTGCGCCGTTAGTTACCTGTGCGGACAGCATGAACACGATCTGCTTCTTTGCCATCTCAGGTGCAAGGTGAATGATACCCTGGATATCCTGAACGGTGTCGCGGTAGCCGAAGCCGTTTCTCAGGCCGCAGTACTGGAAGGAAGCCGCTCTGGACCAGATGAAGGTGATGAAGCAGTTGTATGCGTTCCAGGTGTTGACCATGTTGTTGAAGTTCTTGTCGGGGGTGTTTACCTGGAGGTTGTCCAGCTTGCTGTGCCAGTAGTTCTTGAGCTGTGCAAGCTCAGCCTCTACTGCGCCGGACTTCTCGTATCTGCTGATGATCTCGGTGATCTCAGCCTCGGTCTTCTGGCCGCCGAGGACGTATGTAAGCTCCTTGGTCTCGCCGGGCTGGAGAACGATGTCGCTCTCGAGTGCGCCAACGGAGTTGGTGTTGTAGTTGAGGTCGCCCTTCAGACCTTCCTCAATGCCCTTCGGGTTGGAGTAGCTTCTGTAGGTGCCTACGAAGGAATCTCTGTCGCCGCAGTAAGCGTCTACCTTAGCGCCAGCCAGACCGAGGAATCTGCCGCTGTTCGGATTGTAGATCTCGTTCTGCATCTGGTGGATATAGTTACCCTTGAAGTAGGTGCGGGTGATGAACAGAGTGTACTGAAGATTTACCTGATCCTGCTCGTAGTTCGGGTCGTTGACGAACTCGCATACGCCGGTAACAGCGAGCTTTCTGGGCTTATCGGAGGTATTTGTCACCCTGGCAGCCCACACCTCGTATGTAGCGCCCTGGGGAACATAGTAAGTAACCTCGGACTTAACGCCCTTGTACTCGGAAGTGATAACGGTGTAAGCGGTACCGTGGCGGCACTCGCTCTTGAACTGATCGAGGGGCTTGCATACGGGCGCCCAGGAAGCGGACCAGTAGTCGTTGGTCTCGAGGTCGCGGAGATATACGTATCTGCCGGGGGTGTCGGTGCCTACGCCGTTAAAGCGGTAGCGGATAACACGACCGTTAGCGCCGCTCTTTACGAAGCTGTAGCCGCCTGCGTTGTTGGAGATGATAGCGCCGTACTCGGGGTCGCCGAGGTAGTTAGCCCATGCGGAAGGTGTGTCCGGACGGGTGATGACATACTCCTTATTGAGTTCGTCGAAATGACCGTAGTTCATTGGTATTCCTCCATCATTCTGATATTTCTGCCGGTTCTCCGGCTAATTTACGGTTTTTCCGGGCTTTTCCCGGTTGCCTTGATTATATTATAGCAGTAAATCGTTTACATTACAAGGGCGGTGATTTGCACAAAGTTTTTTCAACTTTTTTGTGCAAATGCCCTAATCAGCATTCAAGCTCCGCAGGAAATCCCGGCGGAGCTGATTGCTATTTAAGTATTAACGCCTTGTTTCCTGTGCTGCTCATCCCTCGGGAACCAGAACCGCATAGTTGCCCTCGTCGCGCTTGTAGACTACGTTTACAGCGCCGGTGTCTGCGTTCTTGAACATAAAGAACGTGTGGTCGAGCAGGTTCATCTGAAGAATAGCCTCGTCAACGGACATCGGGCGGAGGTGGAATTTCTTCTCGCGAATGACCTCGTACTCCTTCTCCTCTGCCTCGGGTGCAAGACCCTCGAACGCGCCTGTACGCAGGCTCTTTTCAACCTTGGTCTTCTGCTTTCTGATCTGGCGGATAACGCGGTCAACGGTTACGTCGAGGGCGTCGTTCTTGTCCTTCGCGGACTGCTCTGCACGGTAGATGATACCGTTATATTTTACCGTAAGCTCAAGAATGATAAGTTCACGGCGCTCCTCGAGGGTGATCTTAGCCTCTGCCTCCTCGGGGAAGAAGCGATCCAGCTTTGCGCTGAGCTTCTGTGTCGCATAGTCGGTGAACGACTGGTTGATTGTGAGCTTCTTAGCGGTGATGGTTACTTTCATACTGATCATTCCTTTCGGGTCGGACGAGCCGCGGCAGACGCCGCCGCCCGGCAAACCGGGATTTTAAAGCAAATCAGCAGAACCGCCCGGACTTTCGTCCCGCGAGCCTGTTAACTTGTCTGTATACATTGTAGCATATTTATCGCAAATATACAATACCCTTTGTGAAATTTCATTCTTTTTACACATTTTACACAAAAGATTATGTAAACATTGAACAAATATATTACACCTGATATTACAAGTCCATTCACACCCGGCTGAAAAATCCACAAAAACGCGCTTGCGGATATGTCTAATAAAACGATTTTGAAAACTGTTCATTTCTTTGTATTGGAAGTCATGTTGAAAAGTGGTATAATTGATACATCTAAAAAAATTGGGGGGGAGCCTTATTGACAGAAGAGAAACGCAGGAAGCTGCTGAGCCTGTTCTGGGAATTCTTCAGATACGCCGTTGTAGGCGGTATCGCATTCCTGGCGGATTACGGCACGCTGTTCCTGTTTCAGGAGCTGATACTCACCGGAGGAACTCCGTGGGAGCTGTTCATCTCCACCGCGGCGGGATTCATCGTAGGCCTGATCGTGAACTACGTGCTTTCGCTGACGTTCGTATTCCGCAGAAAGGACAACCGCGGCAGCGGTAAGAGCGTGGCGGCATTCCTGATTTTCACCGTGGTCGGCGTGATCGGACTGGGGCTGACGGAACTTATAATGTACCTCGGGACCGAGCTGCTGCATATAAGCTACCTTATTGTAAAGATAGCCGCCGCCGCCATCGTCCTTGTATGGAATTACGTCGGACGAAAGGTACTGATATTTGACAGAAAAGGAAAAATTGAAACCAAATGAAAAATGTAGTAATCATCGGCGCGGGTCCTGCGGGACTTACCGCCGCATACACCCTGCTGAATGAAAGCAGCGAATATCACCCCATAATAATCGAAGCCAGCGAATTCATCGGCGGAATATCCCGCACCGCGCGGTACAACGGGAACCGTATCGACATCGGAGGCCACAGGTTTTTCTCGAAAAACAAGGAGGTCATGAAGCTGTGGATGGATATCCTCCCGCTTCAGGGCGCGCCCTCAAAGGACGACAAGGTGCTCGGCAGGACCCACACCTTCTCCGACGACCCGGAGATAGACCCGGATAAAATCGACAACGTTTTCCTTGCGCGTACCCGCTTGTCCCGGATATACTTCCGCAAGCGCTTCTTCGACTACCCCATCTCGCTGAAACCCGCGACCTTCATCAACATGGGATTCGTCAACACGATGAAGGCGGGCTTCGGATATCTCGGCAGCGTTATCCACAAGCTCCCGGAGACCTCGCTTGAGAATTTCTACATAAACCGCTTCGGTAAGCCGCTCTACCAGATGTTCTTCGAGGACTACACCGAAAAGCTCTGGGGAGTTCACCCGTCAAACATCGCCGCGGACTGGGGCGCTCAGCGCGTCAAGGGGCTTTCCGTGTGGAAGGTCATAACCTCCGCGCTTTCCAAGCCGTTCAAGAAAAACAAGAACAACGTCGAGACCTCGCTCATCGACGAATTCTACTACCCGAAATTCGGCCCCGGTCAGCTCTGGGAGCGCATGGCAGAGATAGACCGCGAAAAGGGCGCGGAGCTTCTCATGCAGCACGAGGTCGTGCGCGTAAACGCGGAAAACGGCTCAGTGAGATCCGTGACCGTGCGCTGCACCGACAGCGGCTCCCCGGATTTCGGCAAGGAGCGCACCATCGAATGCGACTTCCTTGTTTCCTCGATGGCGGTCAAGGATCTGGTGCAGGCTCTCCCGGACGTGCCGGAGGACATACTGCACATCGCGTCGGAGCTTCCCTACCGGGATTTCATCACCGTAGGCCTGCTGCTCGACCGGCTCGAGATCCAGAACAAGACCAAGACCCCGACCATCAACAATATAGTCCCGGACTGCTGGATATACATTCAGGAGCGCGAGGTAAAGCTCGGAAGGCTCCAGATATTCAACAACTGGTCGCCCTATATGGTGGACGACAACACGAAGCACGTCTGGGTGGGGCTTGAGTACTTCTGCACCGAGGGCGACGAAATGTGGAACACTCCCCCGGAGGAGTTCATCGACTTCGCCTCAAAGGAGCTGGAGCAGATCGGCATAATAAAGCGCGAGAACATCGCAGACAGCTTCACCGCCAAGGTGAAGAAGGCCTACCCGGCGTACTTCGGCACCTACAAGGAGTTCGGGAAGGTGCGCGGGTACCTCGACAGCTTCGATAATCTCTACTGCATAGGCAGAAACGGCCAGCACCGCTACAACAACATGGATCACTCCATGCTGACGGCGATGAATGCCGCCCGCTCGATAATCTCCGGCACCGGAGACCGCGAGAGCGTCTGGAGCGTCAACACCGAGAAGGAATACCACGAGGAAGCAAAGGAGCAAAAGCAATGACCGATACAGCCGCTTCAGGAAAGCGAAGCATACCGAAAAGCAGCATTATCCTGCTCTGCCTGTTCATTGTCTACCTTGCGCTGACCTTCATCGGCGCCGCCCGCCACGAAATATGGTACGACGAGGCGCAGGCGTGGAATATTGCAAAATACAACGATATTTCCGGTATCATCGACTTCATGAAATATGAAGGCCACCCGCCGCTCTGGCACTTTGTCCTCTACCCGTTTGCCAAGGCGGGGCTTCCGGCGGATATCCTTCCGTTCATAAGCTGGTTTATTTCCGGCGTGGCTGCCGGGCTTCTTCTATGGAAGGCTCCGTTCAGACCGCTGCTTAAAGGCATTGTGCTGTTTTCCGGCAGCCTGATATTTTACAACAGCGTGATGTCGCGCGTATACTGCCTCATTCTGCTGATACTTGTGCTGCTTGCCATCGTCTACAAGGACAGAAACCGCCGCCCTGTCGTCTATGGACTGCTTATTGCGCTCCTTGCAAATACGCACCTCATGATGTCAGGTCTGGTCGGAATACTCGGTATCTACATGATAATCGACCTGTTCAAACTGTGGAAAACATCTTCAGGGAAAATGAACATTCTGCGGCTTGCCGGCCTTGCAATTGCGGGCGCCGGAGTTATCCTGCTGATAGTGCCGCTTCTGGGATGCCTGAGCACAAACGAACTGACTGCTTCCAAAACTGAAAATCTGAATTTATTAACTGTTTTTGACAGCCTGATCAAAACCGTCGGAACGATAACAGCCGGCGCAGCGTTTAATCAGCAGCTTCCTTTTCTGACATCCACCATCAGCTGGACGATCGCATCGTGCATAGGACTTATCATCATATGCGCAATGATTTTTTTCAGGCAATACATAAAGCAATTAATTGTAAAGCTCGAATATACAGGCCTTTATTCCGTGATATGCTGCGTTATCTGGTATACGCTCCCACCGCGCGCTTCGCTTTTTCTGTTCACCTATGTGATTATTTATTGGTTTGCCCTCGATACCGAAACTCCTGTATACAAAGAGCCAAAACCGATCGATAAGAAAACATCAGCCGTCGGCAAGCGATTCATCACATGGTTCAGAGGCATAGACAAGAAGTTTGACAAAGCATTCTTCGTTTTGTTCTGCACATATATTGCCGCAACGATCCCAATGGGTAGCTATGAACTCATTAAGGACTATTTCACAGATTACAGCTATTCAAAGGTAACCGCTGAATTTGTAAGAAGCGAATTACCCGATGACGCTGTTTTAGTGATTAATCTGAGTGATACCGCGCCTTCTTATAAAGCCTACTTGCCTGAATATAAATTCTATTCGTTAAGCAGCGCTGATTTTTGGTATTATTCTGACCATGCACAATATGAAGAAGAAGCAGTTATAGATTACAACAAAATTTATAACGACCTTAAAAATTATAAGCACTTATACAAACTCTATTTCGGCAAAGAACCACTTGATGATAATGTTCTGTTTGAACGGCACAGAACCGACACGGAATGGATACACCCGCATGACCAGAATATTGAAATCACCGTATTCGACCTTGACAAAGAGATCCTTCCATTTATCAGCGATAACTAACCACAACTAAAAACAATGGGCTGCAC